>Ga0123353_10011004_pt1 | contig 12697 bp, 4 predicted proteins | sample TergutLab28metaG_3_FD_92763 | JGI IMG/M metagenome (GOLD analysis project Ga0123353, IMG submission 92763) | Labiotermes labralis P3 segment gut microbial communities from Petit-Saut dam, French Guiana - Lab288 P3 | ecosystem: Host-associated > Arthropoda: Insects > Digestive system > Gut ... | reverse complement strand
CGTGGATGTTTTTTGTGAGTGTTGTGTGTTGTCAGGTAGAGGTCTCTGCGACGAGCTGATCACCCGTCCAGAGGAGTCCTGCAGACTGTGGTGCGTCGTTGTGTGTGATCTATAAACCTCGTGAATGAGGAGGCCCTGGCCCACTGGGGGCTGTCGCGCCAAAAAAGAAGTTTGAGTAAAATGTATAGCTACCTCTCTTACTGCGTCTTTTGAGTGCTTTCGAATTTAAAATTGAATCTCAATTGCCATGAGTGATAAGAAAATTAGCCTGTGCTAAAATAAACTCATCTTGCAAAGGTTAATGCCTCTTATCCAAGGAAAGGCGGTTGGTTGTTAATATGAAAGACAAGACGACGTGTTTCTGCCAGAAGGATTCGAAGAACTTCTTCTACGAACAAAGAAATGCTCTTCCATCTAGTAAAAAAATGTACCAATCAAATCTTCGTATAAATATAATCAAACCGGACGCCATATTAGGTTTATCTGATTAAAATTGTTAACTCTATTTTTCGCATTTGAGATCGTCTGTTCTGATAACAAATTGTTCCAATTGATAAATCTCATGAATAATTTATGGAAGAGGTTTGTTAGCTTTCTGCGTAACTGGTATTGCATTGTAAAGATTCCTACCCATCAATGGCAGGGTGTTCTGTCGCCGCCATTTCACTGCTGTCTTTCCGATCGTAATGTTTTATCATATTTTTATCTAGGCTATTAGCATCCAAACAAAAATAATGAGCCTTCTCGCATTTGTTATTGGCTACTGACTTTGAATTCCTTGACTTTAAAGAACACGAATTAGGTGTGAGATCTGATCTTCTCTAAGTGCTCTTCAGGGATGTGTTAAAATCTAAGATTGTCTCTTTCGACTATTTTCATCAGCATCTAGTTGTTCACTTTCTCTCACTGCCCCTGATTCCTCTCCTCCCATCTTTAAATATCTCCCTGCTTTTCGTGAACGATTTATTCTTAAATCCTGAAGAGGGAAACACCAGGTGTCAGCGAAACGTTGTAACTGAGCACATAGCGTTGCGTTACTCAAGACAGTACACTTGTTATGTCAACAATACGATGTATGTCTAACAATGATTCAAAGGCGACGATAACGGTAAGAATATTGATGTCTTTGGGCATACAAAGAGGGCAAATATGAAAATGGATGTATGGCTCCACATTTTCTTAACCTCGGCACTAGAAAGACTTAAGTGGTCAATTTCGGACTTCGTCTGATTTGCTTCCAATACCCATTGAGTAGAAGACTGGATAGGCCCCAGATGAGATACAGACCGTTAGAGAAAAGAAATGTTTTCTTTTCCCTGCCGGGAGTCGAATCACGGATTCTCGTTTGTCCAGCCCGTAGGATATTCATTACACCGTCAGCGACAGCGATGAAAATAATAATAGGAAGACTATTAAAAACGATTGCAAAATACATAATTAATAACGTAAGCAGTATCAAGAAAGAGTTACATCATCGGCCTAGCAACAGCAGTAAGATTGGCACATCTGTACTCCATAAAAGTGTCGATAGCGTTCAATGAAATTATTACCCTTGCTATATCTATTGACACTGCTTATCAAAAGTTTTACTTCTTTGAAATGACAGCATACTTCACTCTTCGTTGGAAAACTGCAGCTATAGAATTGTGTAGAGAGGGGAATCTGGAATTATCGGACCTATCCGACAATCCCCTCCCTTACTTTAGAATAACACATACTTGTCGATACCAAAGTTTCGGTGGAGGTTTTCGCCCACATTTTTACATTAGTCAGAAAAACCTTGAAGGCTCTTGCAACACGACAATAAATTCCCGCAAAATGTGGAAAACTTCTTGACTAACTGAGGAAGTACGTAACCCTCGTTATCCAACTCTTAATTCATTCTTGATAAACGGGTCTGATAGTGATTAATTGGATAGCGGGTCTTTCCCATTATTTTAAATGGTAATAATAATAATAATAATAATAATAATAATGAAATATGTGCTATGTGGAAGCAAAAGGCAGCACAAGTGATCCCGATAGTAATATCATCTACGGGAGTAATTCCAAAGTAACTATCACAAAGTCTAACAAGGCCTAACTTGCACCAGAATACATATACACAATTGTAAAAATCTGTAATTCTTGGCACATGTTCAATTGTAAGTAACTTTTTAAACTACAAATAAGACCACCGAGCCTAATCCTGTTGTTTACTACATCCCAGGATAAGTGAATATTTTCCAGCCAAAGCTGAGAAGTTAGAAATTCGATGATGATGATGATGATAATAATAATAATAATAATAATACGAAATTTTGTTCAATAGCGGGGATTTGAGTAGGATAATGAGACGGTAGATAGCGAGAATTGACTATATTAGCTTCTCAAAAGGGATGCTGCTGCTTCATGGTGGTAAAAAAGACTTTTCTGTTCTACGTTGGAAAAAACATGGATTCCAGATTACATTTTGTTGAGACTGTACACATAGCAGCTTGTACTTCCGGTCGCATCTCGCGATGCCTGATATCACGTATCGAAACAGCTGCTGTATAGTGTTTTTGTTGCAAGTACAAAACCGCTCCACGCCGTTTCCAGTTCATCACGTGTTGTTTACTGTGTGGTGCACATGCAGGATGGAAATGTGGCACTGCTCCATTTGTGACTGGGTTACAGCTGCATAATGCTGGACCGAGCTGGGTGCTATAGCTGCCACGCACTGGAATTCTATATAGACGGTGCTCGGTTCGAATTTATGGCGGACAGCGGCTATACTGACGTGGGATTTACAAGGTTTTCCTTTGTACCTCCAGAAAAACGTCACCGTATTAGCTAGACTAGGCCACTACCACACCCTTTCAAATCCTACCCACCTGATCATTCTGTAGTCATTCTACTATCGACCCTTAGAGAGGAAGCCACGTCACTTGAACCGTAGAATTTTATACGGTTCAAATTTCGTACATTAATCATACGTATATAAGTACCAATCAGTACCAAGAAATGAACAATGGTAATTAGATGTAGTTTATTTTTTTGACATTCAAAGGACCGTGCATCGTGATGTATTCTTAAAATAAAACCAACGAGATGCACAAATTTCTCAAACTTAGTTTTGGAATAGAACTCTACGTGTTTCGGACAGGTTTTCTGCCCATCATCAGGAGCCCACTACTTCATACACAGCAATAGGTATGTGTCATACAGATTATGCTTTTTGCTACAGCAAGCAGTCAGCATAACCTGCATGACATATAACTATTGCTGTGTATACAGTAATAGACTCCTGATGATGGACAGAAAACCTGTCCGAAACACGTAGAGTTCTATTCCAAAACTAAATTTGAGAAATTAATGCATCTCTTTGGGTTTTTATAAGAAGATGTAGTTTAGTTACAGACTATCGTCCTAAATGTTTCGGTTATTTTATTTGTGGCTATCTTCAGGGTGGTAGAAACAAGTGTACAATTACAATTACACAAGTTTGAGAACTTTCTCATCAAAGAAAATACTCGTATAATCAGAGTATAAACACAAATTGTAAAAGTAAGCTTAAAATATGCAGCTGAAATGATATTGTGAAGTATACAACGTTTTGATGGATGGTGAGCATGGAAGGTGCAATGCAGTAAACCACCATCCAAGTAAATTAGTTGTGAAGCACCGGATACAGTTGACGGCTTCCATGAGGTTTGTTTGTACCTTCCTGAAGACAGCTGTATAAAGTGGCCTGAAACATGTTGCAGGATAATCTGTAATTAAACTGCTTCTAATTACCATTTTGGATTTGTTGGTGTTGATATTGAACCCCAGGATGTTGGACGATTTATTTATTTATCTGTTCACAAGATAAGTGTCGTTAATTATCTTGTAACCGGGAATGTAAAAGTCATGTTTATTTACTTACCTCTTTGAAGATCAAAATTAATCTCAATTGTATTTGGAGACTCAGTTCCTACCTTACAGAAAGCCTTGACAGCCTTCATTATAAAGGGCGGCCGATTAATGGTATTTAGGGAAGTATCGGTATAAGTGGCAAGAACTATGCAAATCACGTGCGAGTATAAGGTGTGGGCAAATTGCGGATTTTCATGACGTCATTTACATGAAAAAACTAGAGAGCGCTCAATGATCAATATAACAGGCAGTTGACATATCTGCTGCAGTGTAAGTGGTATTTGTACAGGCAAAAAACGAGGTTCAAAATGCACATTAGTAGCTCGGTTCGTAAAACACATATTTTAAAACTACTAATGTAGTATATTGCTTCTGGAATATGATAGTCTTTGAGGGTACGTACTGTAATAGTTGTTTTGGGATATGAGACTCTTTCAGTTGGAACATAATGTAGCATTTCTTCTGTGATATTACACTACTTCTGCTGGAACCTACTACAGTAGTTCGTCTGGGATGCGACCTTCTTTCAGATGGAACTTATTTTTTTTGGGGGGGGGGGAGATCCTTCTTGCTGCCTTCATAATTACTGTTCCAAATGTCATGTTGTCACAACTCCCGAATGTCCCACGATTTAAAGTATTTATAGACACACATATTTAAGCCTGCATTTTATTCTATGACGCTGTCAGTATTTTACACCAAGTTACATGGCGTCGAATTATACGATTATTGGCGAATAATGAATTAACAGGGACTTTTAAGGAAGTGTTAATGTTACTGTTGCAGTCATTCCTCCCTGGAAAAAATGTTGTGATTTGATATAGCTGATGATGGACAAAAAAAGGGCGAAACGTGCAGTATATATAGGCCTAATATATTAAATGAATATTAATAGATTTGTGATCGACGGCGCATTCCTCTATTTTCTGAAAGTAGTCTTTTACCTCCTCATTGTTTGTCAAGACTATTTAATCTGCGAAATATTTCAGGAGATTTGGAGATATTGTTCGTTCTCTGTCCTTGTTTATTACAGGGATATACTGCTACAGTAATTACAACATATATTATGTTTGGCTATTAAGTAACGAGACTCTTGCAAAATAGTTTCAATGTTTAAATTATAGAACCCTCACGTTCTTCCCTTTCCAATAATTTTCATCAAAGCCATATATCGCTCCACACGAGCGTTCAGGCTGTTGTGTAAATGTGCTTAGATAACTCTGACGTCACCTCACTTAACAAACAGAAGGTTTCAGTGAGAGTTTTGTGCAGTATCATCAGATATTCGATGTTTATTTTGCTAAATTTTTTATTAAACATATGCGAGAGGACTTAAACAAGTTTAGAAAGCATACTTATTATTCGACACTACATAAACCTAACGGAGCGTGGTTTGGGAGAAGCTGCAACGCTAAATAACGTATACTTGATTTGGTCCTCAAATGTCAAATTTAGGAGCTGCGCGATGTCTTTCTTTATTTAATAGCCATAGATTTTATAACTTTACTGCCTGTTCCTTCCAAACTGTCAACCTCGAATGTATAATTTTCAGTCATCCTACCTTTTTTCATTTGGTATTTTTCATCCCAGACAGTTGAAACGTCATCTTACGCGTAACAAAATACTTTCATTCCAAAACAAAACGCTAATTCCTAATTATGCTTTATGATAGCAAATATTTACACTATTCGGATCATGTTATGATTAGACGCAGTTGTCAGAGCATAATAAGCTGTATCTTTTATAGGGGATTATTACTTATTGCCTTAAGGAAGAGAGGTGGGCTCCTGCTTCGTTTTCAGGAATAATTTTGCTCTCTGGAACTGAAGGTGGCTATGCCATCACATAGAACTTCGTTCCGAATGTAAACGTATTCGAGGAATCAAGTTTTAAATAAATTGGAAGAAAAGAGGGCAATTTGATAAAGAGATCAAAGCTCACATGAGCGTCATATTCATGGAGGAATTTGCTTTGACGATGTGTTCAAATAAAGCGTCTCCTCTTTCCATTTCTGTAGTCAGACTGTAATAGTTTTTATCTGAACATCCTCGAACATTGATAAATGCCACAACACGCAAAATTCTCTATTTTTCTCAAACACAAATTAACAGAGACCAAAACACTTAACACTTTGTATAGCAACTACTTAGCGTGATACCACTTGCGTTACAAGAAAAGGGTTGCTAGAAATTTTAGTACTAATTACGCAATGAAAGTCAACACAACTAAGCGTGCATGTTGTATTTTATCAGTGCAACATGTTTCGACTTAACAATAGGTCATCATCAGGCACTTATATATTTTATACAGTTTATAGTCCCGGAAGGTGACCTACTGTTAGGTCGAAACACTTTGAACTAATAAAATACATACACGCTAGTTGTATTGATTGCCACTGTGTAATTATTAGTTGAAACACAGCGGGATTTTCAACTTAAAGCAGTATTGTTGTACCTTGAAGTTAGGTTACGTAATTCTGGATAGATTCCTTATCGTGTTGTAAGATTTATTGTGCAAAAATTTAAATTCAGATTTTTTTTTTGTATTATTTGATTTTTAAAAAAATCTACAAGGACAAATACTTTGCATTATGCATGACATGTTTTTTTTTCAAAGATGTAGGTAGCTTTACTTCATATCAGACATTGAGTCGAAGAATATGAAAAATCATTTTTATTTTTTCTAATTTGAGCACTTGTGTTCATTGTTAATCAACCCTATAAATTCTTCAATGAATCTGAATTTTATTTAAGCTTCTGCTGAGTTCGTACTGTGTGGTAAACACATTTCTTCTCGGTTACGAAAAATAATCAGTTAATTCTGTATAGCGAATTTTGAGATCCATACAGAACACATAAATATCCTGTGTAAGCAGAACGTAGAATTTTTTGCTGTCAAACCTGGTGGTACTTATAGTAAGTACGAAGTTTTCAACGATTAAATGAACGAATAATTTGAACGTTGTGAAGACCCGTTTATCCCTATATTTTTCTGCAAAATTTTATAAAAAAATTATTAAATTTGATAGGTCATTGTGGATGTACACTTATGTGGTAGAATATTTGTTTTGCTTCTAGGCCACAAAGATCAACATAAACTTAATTTTAAGGAATGACTCTCCGTACATAAGTTGTTAACGTAAATTAAAATATTTTATTTAAGTCTGTAGCCACTGTTTGCAATATTAGGACCTTCTAAAAAATTGGGAAAGTAATATATATATATATATATATCGCAAGTATTTCTATCTTACTGGCTTTCCTATTGAGTACGGGGTCCGGCAGATATACCTGACGATTTTGCAACACAGCTGTGAGTGGAACCGTTGGTGTGGGGAATTTTTCCTTGAGCGCCCTTCTAGCGAGACTCAAAGCATTTCAGTTGCCATGGAGTGCTGGTCTGTAGAGCATCGGGCTTTTGCTGTGGAGACGTATTTCTAAAACAACGATTCTGTCTCTGTGACTCAGCAGATATTTCGTTAGCACTTCAACATTCATCGGAACGACAGTGTCCCTAGTCGCAATACTGTACTGTTGTGGGTGAGAAACTTCCGAGAAACAGCGTCTGCCGCAAAAAGGAAAGTCCAGGAACAGAAACTTCACTCAGAACTCCTGAGAACATCCAACGATTGCGTCAGGCTTTTGTCAGAAGTCCTCCGTTTGCGGGAATGTGCTGACTACAACGGACGCCACCTCACAGACACCATATTCAGGAAGTGAATATTGTAATTAAAATGCTTTCAGATAAAGATAATTTTAGTAATAAATTCACGTTAAAAGATAGTATACTTTTCATTTTATTGTAACTTAAAAATCGTAAGGTTTTTTCTGCCGGACCCTGTATTTACACAAGTAGCAAATAATAAGGTTCGTTTAGATGGTCGGAACTGTAAGAACGTGCTTGGAATATGTGCAAACATTTCACGTTATTTCATACTGAACGGGTTAACATTTGCCACAGATATGTAATAATAATAATAAAGCATTAAACTCCCGAACCCGGCATTACACGTCTGAACGAGACGTTATAAATGTATGAGCGTCTAAAAATATTAGGCTATAAATAAGCCATTGACATGTAATTCATTATGATCAATTCCGGGAGAAAGCTTCGTTTGAATTCCGTTTGCTGGTAGTTTGATGTTAATTAAGGAGCAAATTTATAGCTTATTAAATAAGGTGTTAAAATTAGTAGTTAGAGACGTGAAATATTGGAAGGCAACTCTCCGACCTTCCATTTTTTTCATTCTTTTAAGGCGCTTTATGCATATGGCACATAACAAATAATTGGCGACGAGCAGCTGGGACCACCCCAGATATTAAGCTTATCTGTACTGCCTCTGAACGACAATAAATCGCTATGCTTATGTCGATACTTGTACCCCTTTTCTACGATTTATAGAGAGTTTTATGTCTGTACGGCAGCAGCTGTCTGAGGGTGGGGGGCACACGTCGGCCACACGCCCGACAGTGTCTACTAGCCAGCTGCTGGGTCTGGGGGTATGGGGTCAGATGGCCTCCCCATGCACCCCTTCCAACTCCCACCCTGCCCTCCACATCGCAACCGCTTCCTGGTACAGTTGTGTAATAAACCTTTCAATGAGGATTTTCTTCTCTTTGAAGTCCCAGTGGGTAAATTCAAAACATCCCTACAGCACATTAATCATATTCAACCGTTGCTCTTCACCGTCATTAAAAAAGCCTGTGTTAAACGTGATCTTGTAGTCGTTTGTTGTACATGATTTCCTTCTGAGTGTTCCAGTTCGTGTTATCAAGGAACGGTGATCCCAGTATTTCGTATTACACTTTCAAGTGGTAACTTTTAACCCTTGAGATGAAACCTCTGCTTGACTTTCTTGATTAGCTGATATTCAAAACTCTTCGCTGTTAATAGAAACTGAAATTTCATTACCATATTTTCAGCGTCATAGGTCTGGGTCTCATCCAAGCTAGTTGTCCATTCTGATGAATGCTCCGGACTACGTAATTGCTGTCACATTTTTATTCCCCCTTTGTACCTCATGCCTATTCCAGCATTACCACTGTATTACTAAGAGTACGATATTCGATGGACCGCCGCCTGGATCTTAGAGCTGGTCTGAAAGAGCACTTTTTTCACCATAAATAATACGGACTTTTAAAAAATTCCACTCATCATTGTCACATATTTTTATGAACCCAAGTCCCTAATTTTAAGGTACGCAATAGTACTTGAGGCTTGTATTTTTAACGTACCTGGTTTGAATCTCGGCAGCTATGTTTGCTACCCGACAATAAACATATCGATAATCTTTTGGTAGTTAAAAGCCGATTCCAAACTAGTCCCTAATTTCGCCTAGTTTTGAGCCACTTTCAACAAGTGCAGATTCTTTCACACTTTTTACGAATTTAAATGTTTGACATCTATGGTCATACCCCTAAGTAATATCTGTCTTTTTCATTTCTTACCAAATTGCAATGGGGAGCCCTGATCTGGTGGTGAGGTCTGTCGCTTAGGTATGTAATGCCTTCTTCCATTAAACCTGGGTTCTGTATCAGGATTTGCCACTGCAAAACTGTGCATGTATTCCTCAGTTCCCTAAGCATATTCGTACTATTCTGCACGTATTATTCTCCTTGTGACACAGTTTAGTTTGTAATCTCGAACAGAACCTAAAATGACAGACCGGACGAACTGCACCTGGCGTGTGCTGAACTTTCTATGGTACAGCAGTACTTCTTATTTCCGTACGGAAGGTTATGGGAGTATCCGATATTAGGAGGGACGGTGGTGTGTGACGTCACAATCTGCACCTCTAGGGGGCAGTTGGTGTGTAAGAAGCGAAGCGTTACTGTGTTCCCATGTGCGGATCCCGGCAATTTTTCGTAATTATTATTTTATTTCGTGTATATTGTATATGATTTACTCTAACTTCATTACTTATCAATAAATGCAATCGGTTTAAGTTCTTACTGAAAGCAGGCTGACAGTATTCGACGAGAAACTCTTGTGTTTAGTTTTGGGTGACATTGGTGTTTGTAGTGTAAAAGTTTTGTGTACGATAAATCGGAGATTTCTTCTGGATTTTTGTGAATTTTTTGTTTTGAAAATGTGTGATTCTGTTGCTGATCGTGCCTGGAAGAGATCAAGATCTGTAAGTCTGTATCGTCTTATGAAAGTATTCCACAGAATGCATCATGTTTGTTTGTTTGTGTGTGTGTGTGTGTGTGTGTGTGTGTGTGTGTGTATGTATGTATGTATGTATAGCGTCTAAAAGATGCAGCTTTGTCTTAGGACATTTTAAGCTCTCACTGCGAAGTAAGTCTTTTAGGATTTTACACCATATAGTGTCATAAGACACGTGCTCACCCTGGACGGACAAGCTGCTCCCTTCCTTGGGCTACAAGATTCGAGGAATTGTCACAAACGGTGTAGCCTCGCATGGTGCCAGGCTAGAATACCGGCCCTGACATTGCACTAAATTGTGTCTTTCATAGTTTTTCTCAGCCTATCAGGACACAAGATGGGATTATTCCTGTAATTTTTTTCACAGCCCCTTAAACTCCTATTTATTTTTTTCTGATCCTTTAAAAATTCGACTCTATAAGGTACGAGGTATTACAGGGAATTTTAAAAAGCCGAAATAAAGAAATAAATTCGTGGTAGTAGATTGGGGGGGGGGTCATATTTTTTTTTGTACATCGCTATAGAAAGACTAGTCCAAAGGATAAGTGGTTGATAAATTCTCTTGCAATTCCAAGAAAGGACAAGAATTTTTCTCTTCTCCAAAATTCTGGGTCCCACCAAGCCTCTTACCCAAAGATTACTGGAGACGCTTTCCCAGGGGTTTAAGTGGCCCTGCTGCGAATCTGACAGCTTACCTTTATCACTTGGCTAGTTTTAGAATGACTGGATCTCTGCCTACACTTCCATACACGCCTTCATATTATGCACACGACAAAATTTGCCTGTCCTGAGGTCGGCAGAAAGAACAAGCCCCTTATTATCTGCTGTAACTTCACATAAAGAAATTCGGAACGAACGTTGTTGGGTAGGGTAGCCTCATTTACAGTGCCACTGGACTTAGATGAGACTTGAAGCCCTCACAGTGGTCAGTACATCGGTCTTCTGGCTTGTAGCACAGTGTAATGACATAGATAGGTATCAAGGTTCTGAAGAAAATGCTGTCTCCGTGTTCAAAGCAGAAGAATTTGACCTCGATAATGGGGACGTAATTTTCTTTAGAGGCGTTGGTACTCAGAAAATCATCGAATTTGTTTCCTTAAGAAAGCACTGCGTTGTGAGGGAAAATGTGTAGAAATGTTGCCAGTAGAGATAGCGGAAAAACTCGATAAACCTTATTTATGATAGCCAGTATCACTATCCTCCTGACACAAGCATAGCCACGGGAAAGAAAAATAGGTGAAAGTACGTGCCTGGCCTTTCTTTTACCGTCGTCTATGACTGTGAGGTAATGTAAGGTAAGGTTAAGTTCACCCTAGAACAGGCCACGAAGACCCAGAGGGGGAGTAGAGGTATAGCTCTACTCTTTCTTTAACCTCGGCGCTAGATAGAGGTAGGTGGTCAAAGTAACATTCCGGCCGATTTACCCCCGGGAAAGACCCGGTTCCCATTGTATAGGAGGCTGGGTGGGCGCCAGGGCCATTCGCCTTCCATCGGGATTCGATCCCCGGACTGTCCAGCCCGTAAGGAGTCGCTACACCGACTAAGCTATCCCAATCCCGTACATGACTGTTCGGAATTCTTATTCTCCCCCCGAAAATTTACTGTTCACTTACGTGACTACATGCTTTAACGTGATAGAAGACAACAAATTGAGTTTCACCGTCTCGAAAACTTTGAAACATAGAGGCACGGGCCATATGACACTTGTGGGAGACAGGAGACGTGCATAGAGTGTTTTCATGAGGAGAACTGAAGGAAAGAGATCACTTGGACGATCTACGCATAGAAGGGTAGATAATATTAAAGAGGCTCTTTAATATGTGGGATGGAAGACATGGAATATATTTGATTTAGATCAGGATAGGAACAGGTGGCGGGCCTTATTGAGTGCGGTGTTGAACGTTCGGGTTCCATAAAATGCGGGGAATATCTTGACTAGATGAGGCCCTGTTAGCTGTTCAAGGATGACTCTGCTCCATGGATTTCGTTAGATGGTTAGTTTAATCGGCTAGTTAGTTAGTTAGTGGTGCAGGTGTTGTCATGTAGGTTGTTAGGATGGAAATTTCGGCTAATGGTGAAGAAAGTGAAATAATGCTGGAAAAACTAGCTTAATGAGGGGATTCATTGTTTCCGATTCTCATCGAATATTATTCAGGTGGTGCAATCGAGGGGATAAGATGCACTGCGCGTTATCAGTCAAGGGGCAGAACAGAAACACATATAGGGTTGTGGTGGATAAGTCTGAAGAAGAGATACCACTTTTAAGACGGTAGAATAGTTGGAGAATAATATTAACAGGCATCCGAGAGAACGTAAACTCAAAGGAACGAACTAGATTACGCGTTTCAAAATAGGGCAAGTAAATAGGTCTTCCGTAATGCGGGAAATATCTTCACTGGCTGATGAACTATTTGTTGTTCAATAATATTTTTCTCCACGCAGTTAGCTATTGGATTTGCTTCTGTCGACACAGACACACACACGCACGCACGCACACACAGACCAGATTATTATTATTATTATTCATATTGTTATCATTATTGTTATTATTATTATTTGAAATTTATTCTCGCCTGTTAGTTGATGGGCCGTGTAGCTCACTCGGTATAGCGACTGACTACGGGCTGGACGGTCCGGGATCGAATCTCAGTGG
>Ga0123353_10011003_pt1 | contig 12697 bp, 15 predicted proteins | sample TergutLab28metaG_3_FD_92763 | JGI IMG/M metagenome (GOLD analysis project Ga0123353, IMG submission 92763) | Labiotermes labralis P3 segment gut microbial communities from Petit-Saut dam, French Guiana - Lab288 P3 | ecosystem: Host-associated > Arthropoda: Insects > Digestive system > Gut ... | reverse complement strand
TTGTATTGGGAGAGTTCAAAAGTTCTTTTACAGTTCCTTCAGTTTCCAACTGTCCATTTGACATGAAAAAAACATAATCGCATAACCGCCTAACCTGAGCAAGCTGATGGCTGATAATAATCCATATAACGGGATCTTCTTTCTGGCGTTCCAAAATCATGTTTTCGAACAGGTCAAGGCTGTCAAGGTCAAGGTCTGTCATTGCCTCATCAAGGATCAACAGCCGTGGCCTGAAAATCATTGCACGTAATAATGCCAGTTTTTGTTTTTCTCCTCCGGAAAGCCCTCTTGCCCGTTCGTCTTTTCGTTTTAATAAACCTGCTTTTTCAAGGTATTCATCACATAACGGCTTACCGGTTTTTCCCCGTAGCCGCAGGGGATAGGCGAGGTTATTATAAACTGTATCATCCATGATATAGGGTTTTTGCGTAATCATTGTAATATCTCTTAGCTCCATCGAAAAACCAATTTCCCCTGAGTCCGGCTTTAATATTCCGCTGATAAGTTTTGCGGCAGTTGATTTGCCGCACCCATTAGACCCGATAAGGGCATAGATACCGGGAGAATGTATCTGCAAACTGTTTAAGGAAAGGGAAAAAAATCCAATTGTTTTTTTGAGGGAAGTAATGCGTAACATCAGATATTTTCTTCTCCTTTCCATTCTTTATGAAAAAAATCAGATAAAGACTGGAGTAAAAAAGCGAGTAACAGGAGAATTACTCCCAGGGTGATAGCTTCTGTATAATTGCCCATATTCCGCATAAGGGAAATAGTAGTTGTCATTGTCCTTGTTTTGTTATAAATATTCCCCCCCACAATCATTACAGAGCCGACCTCACTGATTGCCCTTCCAAAACCTGTTATGACAACAAAATATATTTCGTTTTTCATTTCCTTAAGCATAAGCAGTCTTGTCTGAAAATTATTTGCGCCCATTGTTCTCGCGAATGCCCGTATCTGCGGAGCTGAACGTGAAGCGTATGAATAAACCATGCCGCATATAATCGGGGTAATTAACAATACTTGGGCGAAAACCATTCCCGGAACTGTAAATATCCATCCCAAAAATCCCAAAGGCCCCCGCCGCATGAGAAGGAGGAAAGCAACAAGGCCGGCTACTACAGGAGGTGTTCCCATTAATGTACGGCACATACGCACTACTGCCCGTTTGCCCGGAAAATTTGCCTTTTCCAGAAGAAGCCCAAGTATAATACCCAGAAAAGAACTGATAGCTGTAGACGCGAAAGCCATTCGCAGGGTAACTGCGATTATATTCAGGGTATCGGATGTAAAAAACGGGAAATCCATAGGTTTAATTTCTTGCCTGCGCGTTAGGTGTAAAAAGTGAGTCGCCGAATTCTGCCCGGCCAAACCTTCCGATCAATACTTGAGTTGCCGGGCTTAATATCCAGTTTACAAAATCCTGCGCTCCTTCAGCGTTGATTCTCCTGCTTTTTTCAGGGTTTACAGCTATAACGCCATAGTAATTTAGAAGATCTTCAGCTTTTTCGCAGACTATTACAAGATTCATTCGCCTTTGATGATTTAACCATGTCGCTCTGTCTGTAAGAATATAGGCCTGCATTTCATTTGCCATTTGCAAAGAAGCGCCCATGCCCTGTCCTACGGAAGCATACCGGGAGAGTCTTGTAGGGTTAATGCCAATAGACCTCCAAAGTACTAGTTCCATTGTATGTGTTCCCGAATTATCGCCCCTTGAAACAAAGGGAAGGTTCATGTCCGCTATTGTTCTTAAAGTCTGCTGGATTTCGTTGTTATGCGCAATCGGAGTCCGCGGCCCTGCGATAATAAAATCATTGTACATAACATCAAAGCGCGCAAGGCCGTGTCCGTCCGCGATAAACTGAAGTTCCTGCTCCCTTGCGTGAACCAAAAGCACATCCGCCTGTCCGTCCCGCCCCATTTGGAGAGCCGCGCCTGTCCCCACGGAAATTACATCCACAGTCCAGCCTGTTTCTCTTGTAAAGACAGGCAGGATGTAATTCAAAAGCCCTGAGTCTTGCGTACTTGTTGTGGTCGCGAGAATGATATTTCCCTTATTGGGAACCGGTGTTTCCGATCTGCCCAAAGCAAAAAGAAAATTGCCTGTCAGCAGAAAGATTGCGGTTATAACCGCGGTGAGGATTGAATAGTTTTTCATACTATACCCCTTTTCAAAAATGGAAGGCACGCGCGTTTCCCCACATACCCTATCGTTCCGCCGCGCGTAGCATAAGCCTTAGCGATGCAGAATCGGAGTAAAATAATTATAACATAAAATGAAGTGTATTATCAGCCTTTATCCTTGATTTTACCCGCTGCATTCGCTGGTATTTCCAATTAGAATATCAAGGCCGTGTTTTAATTCTGTAATGATGTATTCAAGGTTTTCCCTTACAGCCTTTGGACTGCCGGGGAGGTTAATGATCAGGGTTTTTTTCCGTATTGCCGCGGCGCCGCGGCTTAACATCGCGCGTTTTGTTATGGTAAGGCTTTGCGTTCGCAAGGCTTCCGGGATTCCCGGTACAAGTCGTTCCGCGACGGCTATTGTTGCCTCCGGGGTACGGTCTCTTTGAGAAAAACCAGTTCCCCCTGTAGTAAGAATCAAATCCGCAAGATTTTCATCGCAGATTTTTTTCATTTCGGTTTCAAGCAAAACCTGTTCATCGGGAAGTATTATATAACTTATTATCCTGTATCCTGCGGCTTCCATTATTTCGCCAATGATTTTTCCGCTTTTATCTTCCCTTTCCCCTTTAGACCCCTTGTCGCTTACAGTGATGATTGCTGCGCGGTATTCATTCAACATTTATGATATCTCCGTTTTTAATTATACCGCCATGAAGCACCGAAGCGAAAACCCCTTCTCTTGGCATAATACAGTCCCCGACAAGTTTATAAATCGCGCAGTAATTATGGCATTCTTTTCCTATTTTTGTTATTTCAAGCAGGATTTCGCCGCATCTTAATTTAGTACCCAACGGCAGGCTTGCAAGATCGATCCCGTCTACTACGAGGTTTTCACCAAACGCGCCGTATTTGACATCCGCTCCCAGAGAACGGAATTTTTCGATCTTTTCAAGAGAGAGCAGGCTTACCTGGCGCGGCCCCGGTCCCGCATGAGCATCTTCTTTTAATCCGTGATGTATTATTAATTCCGCCCGGCCTGTATCTGTCTTTGGAGTGCCTTTTTCTGTACTTAGACAAACAGCCGTTATAATACCCATATCAGCCTCCTATACGAAACATTTCTATATTACTATTGCCTGTGTTAAAATTGTACCCTGCGGGTTTTTCGGCGGCCAGTTTTAGGATAACCTTTGTTATCTGTTCTTCGGAAGAATTATCCCTGACAAGACTGCGGAGGTTTACGCTTAAATTACCGGCAAGACAGGGTTTCAAAATGCCTGACGCTGAAAGCCGCAGACGATTGCACTCTTTGCAAAAACCCCTATTTACCGCGCTTATGATACCGATGTTACCCGCAAAACCCGGCAGAGTGTAATAAACAGCAGGCCCGTTTCCTGTTTTTTCCGTTAGCTGATGTAAAGGGCCGCAGCTTTTTTCGATTAGGGAAATTACTTTGTCTGCCGGAAGATATGTAAAAGAAGAAGCGCGTCCCAATGGCATAAGTTCGATAAAGCGTACAGTTATTGTTTTATTTTTGGCAAGATTAGCGAATTTTCCAATTTCATCTTCGTTAAAGCCTTTCAGCGGGACACAATTTATTTTTAGGCCAATTCCCAGTTCCAGAGCCTTTTCAATGGCGGGAAAAATATTTTCAAAACCCTCCCCCTTTGTTAAATAGCGGAATTTTTCTTTGTCCAGAGTATCAAGGCTTACATTAATGTTATCAATCCCTGCGGCGGCCAGTTTTTCGATGTGTTCTCCCAAAAGCACTCCGTTAGTTGTCATGTTTACCTGTTTAATTCCATCAACGGCTTTAAGTTCCCTGATAAAATCAACAGCTCCGCAGCGTACCAAAGGTTCTCCTCCTGTTACTCTGACAGAATTAATCCCCATGCTGGCCAATACGCGGCAAATTTTTAGTATTTCTTCAAAACGCAATACCTCGTTATGCGACATCAATTCGATGCCTTCGGAAGGCATGCAGTACATACAGCGCAAATTACAGCGGTCGGTAATGGAAAGGCGCAGGTAAGTTATGGTTCTGCCAAAATTATCAACCAGAGAATTATTCGCGCCCTTCATCCGTCATTCCTTGATAGTGTAATGGCCGCTTTTTCCGCCGGATTTTTCCCAAAGCCGGATATTACCGATAACCATATTTTTGTCAATCGCTTTGCACATATCATAAATTGTAAGCAACGCTGCCGAAACACCTGTGAGCGCCTCCATTTCCGCGCCGGTTTTTCCGGAAAGTTTTACAGTGCAGATTGTTTCTATTTGCATATTTTTTTCATCAATTTCAAAATCAATTTTGCAGGTATCGAAAATAAGGGGATGGCAAAGGGGGATAATATCGGCGGTACGTTTAGCCGCACTAATCGCTGCGATCCGGGCAACTCCAAGAACATCCCCTTTTTTTGCAGTTCCGCCCTGTATTGCTTCAAGAGTTTCGGAGTTAACGGAAATAGTTCCCTTCGCGACAGCACAGCGGGCTGTCGTTTCCTTGCCGGAAATATCTGTCATTACTGCGTTTCCGTTTTTATCAAAATGGGTAAAATCTTTACCGGTCATTACCGCTCCTTTTCTTAAAACCTAATTATATGTAATATTTACAATATGTAAAAGCTAAAGATGTGATTTTAACAAAAGACAATCCTAATTTGGAGGATAATTTAACAATGCAAATAGAACTTAATATTTTTATCTCTGGTGTAGAACGGAAAAAAGGCAAAGTGACAATAGAAGTTCCAAACGGGGCAACAGTAAAAGAAGCGCTGAAACAATATGAAAAAGAGTACAATATTCCCTTTGCTGTTTTGAATGAAAAAGAACTGGTTATTATTGTCAATCAAACGCCCGCAAAGCCTGATGATGTGCTTGCGGATAAAGATTCAATAAAAATATTTGAACCGCTTACAGGAGGTTGAATCAATCTATACGATGAAGTGGGATGCGATCAAAACAGCTTACATGGGTTTGTCTGGTTTGCGGGCGGGCTTACCGCCAATTTAGCCGCCTTATACGACAAATGTGGATAATAGCCTGTGAATATTTAGAGAGCAATTATAATATATTAACAATTTATTTACCATAAACTCTGCCAGAACTAACGCGCTCCTCGACGGTCTGACCGCCGGGAAGTACCAACCCAGATGGGATTACAGGTGGGGCTCTTTCGTAAGCCTCTTCCCATTCACGTTGGTATGTAGCAGAACGGGTTGTTCCCATACCTGGCTCATTTATGATGGCTGGAGCCAAAGAAGAAGTCGGTGCAGAGAGAGTTTTCTCTTCGATAAGAAACTGTGAATTTACAAACCCCTCAATATTCTCATACCTGATCCTCCACCATTGACCAGAGCTGTCAATAACTTGAACACGAGCGTTTCTCGTTAGTTGCCCCACTACGTCATGGTTTACGGAAGCCCCTCTCCTGACATTTAACGCATCAGAATTGACAAGCATATATCTTGCATGAGCTGGTGATTGCTGATTGCGAGTTGCAGGTGTTGTTCGTGTACTACTGGGTTGAGTTTTGGGTACGATGAGAAACACGCACCCGATTAGCCCCAAACTTACAAGAATCGTCAAGAAAACTTTAAATTCAGAGTTGCCCTTACGACGAAAATATTTACAAGTAAGAAAGCATGCGATGATGATAACAGCGATACATATAATGTACGCCAAGTATCGCATTATAAAAGTTATAACTAAAGCGACAGCCAAGCCGGGGAGTACAAACATATAAAATATCTTTCTGACCGCAGCGTCAAATGTGCTTCCTCCCCCGCCTCCGCGACCATCATAGCGCATTGAGTTTTTACACTGTGGGCATAAATTTCCAGCAAAAGGGTCTGGTTGGTTAAACCTTCTGCCACAACGACCACAATTTATCATGACAATCTCCTATAGCACACCAATCAGTATTTTATATATATTCTACAAAAGAATAGTATATTCCTCTTAGATTTTTGTCAAGACAGATAATTTATTATTAGATATTGGGGGCTAGGGGTATGAAACATGGATGGAAAGGCTGTAAAAGCCATTTTAGGGAAGAATATCAAATTTCTCCGCACACAGAAGGGGTTAACCCAAGCCGTTTTAGCTGAAAAAGCTGAAATATCAATTATTTTTCTTAGTAGCATTGAACGAGGGACAAAATACCCAAAAGTAGATACTTTGGCGCGAATAGCAGGGGTGTTGGAAGTCGAAGTTTTTGAGCTTTTCAAAGGCGATCTTGTGCCTTCGGACAGCAAGGAACTGGTTACTCACCTGTCTAAAGATATTACCAACAAACTGAATTCTGCATTGTATGACATTTTTAAGCAGTATTTAGGTTGAGAAAATTTTACCTAACCCGTCAACGCTTTTCTTTGGTCTCTAAGAGGGGCGGCTTCGATGTCATGTTTTTTACTTGACCAATGGCGAAAATATCTCCAAGAGCAGCCCTGCTGAATATATGAGGTGTCAGATACTCTTTATCTAGAGCTTCAAGTTGGGTATCTATCTCGGCAACTTGTTCTGTGATTAAGGCAGACTGTTTTTCAGTATCGGTCAGCCCTACGATGATATCACCGTCGATTATACGAGTGCAACCACCGTTTGAATTAAAGGTTTTCAATAGGCTTACGCTGAAAGTAAAAATATTGTTGACAAGGCAGAGGAAAAGGTAATAGTCTTTGCCGTTGGTAAGAGTTCCGGTATAAAGAAGGGAAGTACACCGCCTGAATTACTGGCTGCAATTCCTTGATCAAGGGCATCTTTAAGGAATCGGGTTCGATTACCTAATTGGGTAGCTTGGAAATTAGAAATACCGTCAAGACCACCTATCACCGGATCTGTCCTTTCTAAATGGAACAAGAAACGTTAACCCAAATAATGAAAGAACTGCCGGACAATATAGAAGATTGTTATCGGGGTAGACGTGAGGGTATAGTTCCGCATTTTTTTATACGGAACGAAGCTGTTCGCAAACCTTGTCATAATACCCGCCCTTGTTGTTTAGTGAATTAAGCGCCCATATAACCGCTCCCGCGACATTTGGTATATTAAGCAGGTTATATGTTATATTCAGGCCGGGGTTATCTTTAGATATATTTTCTTTAAGAGAATCTACAAGCAGGGGATGTTCTCCCTTTACAAATACCGATCCCGCAAGCACAATGTACAATTCTTCATCCGGCGGGAATGTTAGCTCTTCAATCATGGCAGAAATACCATTGGCATAACTCGCGGCTATTTCACGCATTATACCGGCAGCTACATTGTCATTTTGTTTCAATGCTTCAAAAACAAGCGGGCTGCATTTGTAAATATCAAATGATCCGTCAGCGATTTTTTCATATACTTTTTCGACATAATCGTATTTGTTTTTAATGCCGAGTTTTTCAAACAGAAAGGATGTCATTACAGTGGGCTCTCCCTTGCGGAAAAGTTCGCAGTAAACCGCGGACATCAAACGTTCGCTTATATATCCGCCCCCTCCCATGTCAGCGGATATAATTCCTACACCGCCGATTTGCAGCATACTGCCTTTTTTGTTAAGCCCTGCCAAAGTACAGCCAGTACCATTTATCGCGCAGATTCCAGTTCCTGTTTTGCTTCCGGCAGGGATACCCAAAAAAGCATCATTTGCCATTGTGAATTTATCAAATCCGTGTTTTCTTAAAATATCTGAAACAAATACATGTTGTTCTTTTGTATCTACACCTGCTACGCCAAGTACGGAATATGCTATTTGTTTCATTGTTATTTTGTTTTTTGATAAAACCTGATCAACAAATTGATTGAACTCTTTTTCAAATTGATCAAACGAACCTTCCAGCCCTTCATGGTTAAGGCAGCCCCAGTGTCCCAAATCTACAAAATTTCCGTCTGTATCAAAAAGCGCGAGATGGCTTTTTGTGCCTCCAATATCAATGCCAATAACATATTCCGACATATTCACCTCACACCTTTTTTTTCAGAAGTTCCTTTGGCACATAATCCGCGTTGGCTTCAAACATTTCATCAAGGAGACCCTTTGCCTTGTGATAATCTCCGATCAACGGATGAACCATGAGCGCTGCCAACGCGTCTGATCTGCTTCCGTTCAAAACCGCTCTGACAGTAAGTTTTTCATAAGCCTTAACTGCCTGCATCAAACCAATAATGTATGGACTGTCCGGCTTTGAAGTTTCAACAGGCGCTGCGCCCTTGCGGTTTACAAGGCATTTTAATTCCACTACATCGCTTTCTTCAAGGAACGGAAGGGTTTTTCCGTTTTTAACATTTACAACATGGTATTCGTTTTTATCGTTTTCAATCGCGTCTACAACCGATACTGCAGCTGTTGAATAAAGAGAACCGCCGCGTTCTTCAAGTTCTTTGGGTTTGATTTTCAGATCGGGATCGCTGTATTGTTTTAGAAGCGATTCTTCAAGCACATCGCAAACTTCGCCTCGTGTTTTTTCAGCGTCAATACAATGTTTATACTGTTCGTCCCGGAGGTAATAATAGCTTAAATAAGATGACGGTATGGCAGGTATGGCCGCGACAAGTTCATCGTCAAACTCGACATCGGGTACATTTTTCATTTTGCCTGTGGATTTTCCCAATTGTTTCAGAATGTTTTCGCCGTTTACAGTGACAGAGGTAATCCAGCTTAAATGATTTAGACCAAGGTAATTGTAATCAAAATCCTTTGTCCCGGTAGTTCTTGCAATATCAGCATGCATATTGATGAAGCAGTTGCACAAACCGATCATTTTCACATTTGTATGATTTAACAGGGCTTCCGCGATAATTCCTGACGGATTTGAAAAGTTAACAAGCCATGCGTCAGGACAAAGTTTTTCCATGCGTTTTGCTATATCAAGCATAACAGGCAATGTTCTGATACCTTTCATAAAGCCGCCGGCGCCGGTGGTTTCCTGCCCTAAAAGTCCGTATTTAAGCGGGATTTTTTCATCACGAATACGGGCTGCCAAACCGCCGACACGTATTTGCGCAAAGATATAATCCGCGCCGGAAAGGGCTTCGTCGATATCCTGCGTTAAGACTATCTTGCCCTTAAAGCCTTTTGAAATAAGCATCCTCTGCGCAAGCCCGCCGACAATATCGAGTTTTTCCTTATTGATGTCCATCAAATAAAAATTTTGAAAATTTAATCTTTCCTGCCTGTCAATAAAACCTTCGATTAATTCAGGCGTATATGTACTTCCCGCGCCTATGACGGCTGCTTTCAAATCTCGCATTATTTCCTCCAAACAATTATTAGAGGCTTTTTCAAAAACTAACCCGAACCTTAAGTTCGCAACCGGAGGTTTGCAACCTAAGGTTCGCAGTTTTAGAAAATAGCTCAGTGGATATTCTATATTGGTTTTACGTTTTTTGCTACAGCGAACTTGCCGTTCGTTCGTCGGTTTTTCGCCAGAATTGGCTGCGGCCAAGAGGGCCGATTGTGCCGCGCATTTCAAGGGTGTCGGTTTCGAATGTTCTCCTGCCGACTCTGCTTCCGGCGGGGTGGAAGTTGATTCTGCAGCCATACATTCTGCCGTCTGTAGGGTCAATTACATTCCCGCCTCTCCAGTCGCCGGTTGAGTGTCTTGTAAGACCAAAAATAAAAGGAGTCCCCACCAAAGGCATTTGATTTACCCTTCCGGGAATTGGAAAACCGGGATAGCTTTCTCTGCAGTTAATTGCATAATTTCCATCTGATTTATCGGTAAATGACAGCATGTGTCCGTACAATATTCCGTTTTCCTGATAAATCTTCCATCCGGCGGTAACTTCTCCCGTTTTATCATCAATACTCAGCCAGAAGCCTTCTGCCGGATCTGAGGCAAAACAGAAGCCGGTGATCATAATAAGAGCAAAGAAAAGTGAAATTATTCTTTTCATTTTTGGACTCCTTAAGACTTGATTGCTTATATTCTCACTGTAACCTTAAATCGGGAAACTTTCCTTGTCAAGGCTTCAATGTTTTAGCAGTATAATCACTTTTTCTTCCACATTGCGAAGTATACCCCGGCAATAACCAATAGTGCGCCAAGCCACTGCAAAAATGTGAGTCTTTCGCCTAATACAAAAAATCCGCCGACAACTGTGACAACGGGTATTATGTTAAGGAAAATTCCTGATATAGAGACATTCAGATTTTCCATGGCAATGACATAAAACCAGTGGCCGATAGCAGAACAAAAAACAGCCAGAAACAATAAATGAAATAATACTGTCCATGTTGTATCTCCCCAGTTTTTAAGTTCCATCGCGGAAAACGGAATAAAACAGATAAAACCCGCTAACGACTGCCAGAATACAATGTATATAACAGAACATCCCTTAAAAAGAGAACGTGTAAAAAACGAATAGGCAACCCAGCTTAACGCGGCGCCTGTCATGAACAAATAACCGAGTATGCTTCCGGACAGGGCAAAAGATACTCCCGCGACCAGCCATACTCCCGCTATTGAAACAAAACAGCCAACCCATTGCCGCCCGTTAATGACAGAAGATATTTCTTTTTCCTGACCGGTATCAGCTCCAGTCTGTTTTTTTCTATTTCGTGTTATTTTAGCTGAAAGCCAGTCCGTGATCATGATGAAAGCGGGAATTGAACCGGCTGCGATTGACGCTTCGGACGCGCTTACAAGAGAGATACCGTTATTTTCAAAGAAAAAATAAAGGGTAACGCCTGTTATTCCCGCGGCGCATAACATTGGAATATCTTTTATGCGCAGTTTTTCCGAAGGAGCGACTTTCAGTTTAATAATGTACAGGAAAATCAAAGCTATGGCAAAACGCAGCATTCCAAGCGACATTGGCGGAAAAACAGCTAACACTATTTTTGTCGAAATAAAAGAGAACCCCCAGAATAAAACAACTAAAATTATCGCAGTAATGGCTTTTGCCCGCGAAATATTGGGTTTATCAGACATTGTTTTTCTTTTTGAACAGAGTGTCTATATTTCGTCCGGCGGAACGGAACAATTCTGCAATTGTGTTAAGGATAAATTTTCTTGTGGACATATTTATAGTTCCCATGGATCTGATTATCCGCCCCAGAGATATTATCCACGATCTTTCAAGCTCATGAATTGATTTTACATTTGAAGTACTGAATATTCCGTATATTGCTTCTATGAAACGTTCACGTTGTTCTATATCAAGACTTCCAAGCCATTCCCTTAAAGTTTTCTTTATGAAATAACTGCTTAATGTAACCTCTTCAACATGAATTAAATCATTGTGTTTTACTTCCCATGAAAATAGTGAATGCTGCATGAGGCCGATTTCAGAACTTTTTATTACAGAGTAATCCGTCCCATGTTCCAGAATCATTCCAACAACAGATGACTGCGGAACATAGGCATGTATAAGATTCTTAATTGCTAAAAAACCTTCGCTTTTTACAATTTTTTCATAAAAGCCCGGCGCGTCGTTGCTGAAAATGTCAATGATTCGCTTTTGAACCTTTTTGCTGCAAAATGAAGCTGCATAGACCGCAAGATTTCCTCCCTTTGAATGGCCTCCAAGGCGCAAAGGGCCATTTATCATAGCGGCCATTTTTTCCAGATATTTTACCGCTTCCAGTTGTGAAGGAATTACTTCCCTGAAAGCCATATTAAAATCTTCTTTCCATCCAACAAAAGAAGTATCTGTTCCCCTGAAAATTACAGAACAGGAATCATCGCCTGTATATATGCAAACGGCGGAAAACTGAACTTCCCGTTCTGTATCAACATGATTAACAAATCCCAAAAGCTGGCAATTTCTGAAACGATTTGAAGACTCAAGAACACTGATAAATTCAGGGTCTTCCCTGAAAGTAAATAATTGTTTATAGCTTTCTCCGTTTTTTGGTACGGCTTGCGCCATTTTTATCAGGGTTTTCAGGGCAAGATGTAAACTGATACTGCCTTCTTCGTCAGGGCCGGGAACTATGCCGTCAAGGGGGAGGTAAGATATTTGAGACAGAATAACATAATCAACCGGATTAAGCGGAGATTGAATAAAATCAAGATCGCCTCTCCATGATATGTAATCAAATAAATTTGCCATGCACTAATCTAATATGTATATAGAAATTCTACGATTACATCAATGGTGCGAAAATACGCAAAATATCCTGAATAACCCGCTGTAAAGCATTTCCGGCACAGTTTTTAATCGTCATTTCTTGGCAGGAAGGCATTGTTTGCATGAAATCTTCCTTGATCGCCGCTATTGTTTCGCTTGAGTAAATTAATACGCCGCATTCAAAGTGAAGGTACAGGCTGCGGAAATCCAGATTTGTAGTTCCAACCGTAGCTATATTGTCATCAGAAACAAATGTTTTTCCATGATTAAAACCGGATGTATATTCATAAAGTTTTACACCTGCCTGGATTAACCTCCGGTAATATGACCGGGATGTAATTGCCACAATCCATTTATCCCAGCGGTGCGGCGTAATAATGCGCACATCAACGCCGCTCTTTGCAGCTAACGTTAATGCGGAAAGCAGGTTATCATCTACAATCAGATAGGGCGTATTGATGTAAACATATTTTTTCGCGTTATTTATAATCTGAATATATACATGCTC
>Ga0123353_10011001_pt1 | contig 12697 bp, 6 predicted proteins | sample TergutLab28metaG_3_FD_92763 | JGI IMG/M metagenome (GOLD analysis project Ga0123353, IMG submission 92763) | Labiotermes labralis P3 segment gut microbial communities from Petit-Saut dam, French Guiana - Lab288 P3 | ecosystem: Host-associated > Arthropoda: Insects > Digestive system > Gut ... | reverse complement strand
GAGCATCCCATGCTTTTGCCGCAGTTGTAGCAGAGGTAGCAGTTGCCGCTGCGGACGGTGATCGCGCCGCAGGAATCGCAGGCGGGCGCGTCCGATTGGAACGATGCGTATTGGGCACTGAGCGTCGCGCCGCCCTCGGCGGGTTTCGGCGGTTCGGCGGCCAGGTGGTCGGCACCGACCATGACGCTTGACGTTGTGGCGACCGGCGCGCTTGCGGCTTTGGTGGCCGCCGGTTTTGCGGCGGGGTTCGGCGAAGGGGACGGTTGCGACGTCGGTGATGACGCCGCCGCCACAGCAGAATCAGAGCGCGCGGCGTTGGCAAGCGCCGGCGGCGCGGGCGATATGACGTGGGAAGCCGAGCGCAAAATTGCGTTGCCTTCCGCGTCGAAGAAGGTCTTGCCGAGCCATCGGAAAATGTAATCGACGATGCTCTTGGCCATCGGAATGTCCGGGTTTTTCGTATAGCCCATCGGCTCGAATCGCGTGTGCGAAAACTTTTGCACATACACGCTCAGCGGCACGCCGTATTGCAGGCTCATCGAAAGGGCCGTACTGAAGCAGTCCATCAGGCCGCCGATCGTACTGCCTTGCTTGGCCATCGTGATGAACATTTCGCCCGGCCGACCGTCATTGTACAATCCGACCGTGACGTAACCTTCGTGGCCGGAAATGTTGAACTTGTGCGTGATCGACTGCCGCGTGTCGGGAAGATGCGCCCGACGCGGGCCGGCGGGCGGTTTTTCCGCCTGCGGTTGCGATTTTTTCGCCTCGGCGGCGGCTTTCTCTTCGGCCTCGTTGCTCGTGGAAAGCGGCTGCGCGGTTTTCGAGCCGTCGCGATACACGGCCACCGCTTTGAGTCCGAGTTCCCAGCCCAGCATGTAAGCGTCGGCGATGTCCTGCTTGGTCGCGCCGGCCGGCATGTTGACCGTTTTTGAAATGGCGCCGGAAATGAACGGCTGGGCGGCGGCCATCATTTTCAAGTGCGCCTGCCAGGCGATGCAACGGTCGGAACCCGGCGCGGGGAAGGCGCAATCGAACACCGGCAAATGCGCCGGCAGCAAATCGGGTGCGCCGATCACCGTGCGATTCTCCTCGATGAATTTTTGGATGCGGTCGATTTCCTCCCGCGCGTAGCCGAGCGTCATCAGGGCGAGCGGCACGGTCTGATTGACGATTTTCAATATGCCGCCGCCGGCCAGTTGCTTGTATTTGATAAGCGCGATGTCCGGCTCAATACCCGTCGTATCGCAGTCCATCAGAAAGCTGATCGTTCCGGTCGGGGCGAGTACGGTCATTTGGGCGTTGCGGAACCCGTTCCGCTTGCCGAGTTCGAGCACCTCGTCCCACAACTCGCGGGCGGTTGACTTGAGCGTCTTGTAGCCCGTCATGATTTTGTTCGTTGCGTTCCAGTGCATTTCCATGACGCGCGACATCGGGTCGCGGTTCTCGGCGTAACCGTCGAAGGTGCCGACCGAACCGGCCAGCTCGGCGCTCGTGCGGCACGCCGCCCCGTGCAACAGGGAGGTCACGACGCTGCAAAAACCGCGGGCTTCATCCGAATCGTAAGGCAAGCCCATGCTCATGATCAAGCTGCCGAGGTTCGTGTAACCGAGTCCCAAGGCGCGGTAATGGTGGCTGTTTTCGGCGATCTTCTTGATCGGATAACTTGCGCGATCGACGAGAATGTCCTGCGCGATCAACATGATGCGACAGGCCGCGATAAAACGTTTCGCGTCGAAGGTGCCGTCGTCCTTGCGGAAACGCATCAGGTTGATACTCGCCAGATTGCACGCGGAATCATCGACGAACATGTACTCGGAACAATTATGCACGACCAGGCCGTTGGCGACAAAATGATGCGTTCGCGGTTCCGTCAGGTCGAAAACGTCTTCCTCACCACAAGGAGTCAACGAAACAACGCGGTCAATCATTTGATCCGCATAAGTGCCGACCGTTCGATTCAATTCCGCGAGTAGTTCGCATTTTTCACTTTCCGGCAAAAAGCCGATTTCCTTCTCGAAAATCACTCGCGACTGTCGCGAAATCCTCAGCGAGTGCATTTGTTCGACGTTGTATTCCTTGTGTCCGCCTTTGCCGTCGGGAAGTATTGCGGTGGTTTGTCCCAATGCCCGGCGATTTTCGTAAATTTTCGCTTTGATGCCAAAGCCAAGCAGCATGAGTTGAACCTGATGCAGCAATTCGAGACTCGTGCTGTCGAGAGCGACGTATTGCGACTTGTCCCCGTAATGGGCCACCGTCCCATCGGTGGTGAAAAGCCCCCGTAAGATGGCGGCTTGGCTCGGTTTGTCAAGAGTGAACGCCTTGTCGCAAAGTCGTTTTGCCTGCGAACCGGCGTCCAACACGGCGTATTCCATGATGGTTGAAGTGAACAACGACACGCATGTCCCGACGCGATGACCAGTTGCGGTTTCCGTGATTTTGGTCGCGCGGTTGGCACGACCGTCCGAAGGACGAAGCCATTGCCTGCTTTCGGCGATATTACCCTGCAAACGATGAGCAATCCCGGCTTCATGCCGGCCAAGCGTAATAAAGAAAAAGTCCTCGTCTCGCCCGGAAGCGTCGGCCCCATGCGAAATACAACCATCGCCCAACGCCGCGCCGATCAGTTCGGCAAACGCGGCGGGCACAAAGTCCGTACCAAAACCCGGCTGTTCCAGCTTGAGGAGATCGTCTTTCGTCAACTCAGCAGCGGGGACATCGCCGCGATGGACCGTTTGCACTCGATGATCCGCCGTCAAACGCACACGATAGCCGCTTTGGGTTTTCAGTTCGTAAACCGGCTTGTGACCGGTTTTGAACACTTTGGTCACGAGAGCGGACTTACCATCCCCCGCGACGATTTCCACCGTTTGCCCCACGAGATCAAGGATTCGCCGATACCCCGATGTCGTCGCGACCAACGTATCGCCCGTCACGCACGGATTGGATGCATTAATCCGTCCGCTGTTCGGGCAGGTGTGCCAGCGGTTGATCGTCGTGTCGTACTGCACGCCGGGATCGCCGCATTTCCAGGCACAGTCGGCGATCTTGTCGAACACGTCGCGGGCGCGATACTCCGGTCCGCGTTTGGTCGGGTCGGTCACATAGCGGGTCACCCAGTTCGTGTCGTCTTTGACCGAGTGCATGAAATCGTCGGTCACGCGAATCGACAGGTTCGCGTTCTGGTACATGACCGACGAGTAGGCGTCGTCCCAGTGCAAGCCGCACTTGACGAGCAATCGGGCTTTTTCCTCTTCGCTTTGCTTGCAGTCGATGAATTCCATGATGTCCGGATGCCAAACCTTCAGCGATTGCATTTTCGCGGCGCGCCGGGTTTTGCCGCCGCTTTTGACCACCGCCGCAATTTGATCGTAAACACGCATGAATGAAAGCGGCCCCGACGGTTTGCCGCCGCCGGACAGCTTTTCGCGGCACGAACGGATTGTTGACAGGTCGGTGCCCGTCCCCGATCCGAACTTGAAGAGCAAGGCCTCACTGCGGGCAAGCTCCATGATCGCTTCCATGTTATCTTCGACGCTTTGAATGAAACACGCCGATGCTTGCGGAAATTCGTAAGGGTTGTTCGGCTGCACTGCTTCCCCGGCGGAGTCACTCCAGTGCCAGTTGCATTTCTCGCCTCTGATTTTATATTGATGATACAATCCAACGTTGAACCAGACAGGCGAGTTGAACGCAACACACTGATGCAGGCAAAGCCAGGTCAGTTCTCGATAAAATCGCTCGCCGTCCTCCGGTGTGGCGAAGTAACCGTCTTCGATACCCCAGTCGGCGATGGTGCGTGACACGCGATGAATGAGTTGGCGGACGCTTTTTTCGCGTTCATCGGTATTCGGCTCGCCGTAAAAATACTTGCTGGCCACGACATTGACGGCCAGTTGAGTCCAATGGGTGGGAAATTCGCAATCGGTCTGCTCGAAAACCGCCTCGCCGTTGTCACCCTTGATGACGGCCGTGCGTCGTGACCACTCAACCGTGTCAAAAGGATCGACCACATCCGTCGGGCAAAATGTCGTGGCGACGTCCAACCCGCAACTCGCCTCCTGATGTGCCATAACGCCCCCTTTGTTGCCTTGACCGTGATTGCCAGCATGACCCAAACGACTTCCATTGCCGTGATGCCCCTGACCGTTATTACTGTGATGATCGTTTTTTCCGGCCAAAGTTTCCGAATGTCCATCCGTTTCTGTAAAAATACGATTTTTTGTTGACGAAATGTTTTCCTGGGGCATTTTTTCATCCTAAATTTATGATTGATTAATACGTCAGTATCCAAAAGGATTATGACGGAAACTGACGGTGGTAAAATGCGACAAATTTGTTATAAAAACACAATGGTTTTCATACAGTGCAAAGCGAGTGAGGCTGGAGGCCAAAATAGACTATTGGGTTGGTATCAACCCGATCGTAAGAATTTGATTTTCGTTTGAAACGTTAGATCATCGAAAAGACTGGTGGTTTCAAAAGATGCAATCTCGATACAGAAAGTCATGCAATACTTTTGTGTAGTATGCGGTTGTCGATTCTTGATACGATGGATCATCTTTTTATGACTCCTTTCCCGAAATACTCACGTTGATTTTCAATACAATAGACAGCTTGACCATGTTATACTCGCATTGATTTTCAATACAATATACAACTTGACCATGGGAATACTATATATAGTGCGAAAAATGTTCCTGAGATACCATATTTAGTGGCAACGGCGAACGGTCATCATATCACTTTCCATTTCAGAGTCAATCATTTTTTTCAATACTTCCCAAGATACCTGTGCGTCAAGAGTTGCAAATCGTGACTTGTGAGGGTAACAATTGTGGCGAATTTTCCATGTCATCCTATCCTTTTGCCACAGTTGATGTTTGGTGTTTTTTATGAAACCCGGTTCAACTGCGTTTTTGTTATTCGCGCAAGAATTTTTTTACGATTTTATTTCGGTAATTTTTTGTCGGAAAATTTTGATTTTTGAAACTTGATTCGCGATCCCCTTCCAAAAAACTTCCATGATCATCACCATTGACGGTCCGGCGGGAGCCGGCAAAAGTACGGTGGCGAAACGTTTGGCGGCTTTGCTCGGTTTTGATTACCTTGACACCGGCACGATGTACCGGGCCGTGGCACTGTGCGCTTTGCGAAAAAACGTCCGCTGGGACAATCCGGGCGAACTGGTCGCGATTGCCGAACGAATGCAAATTCGCGTCGAATCCGGGCAAACTTTCGTTGACGGCGAAGACATCAGTGATGCGTTGCGTTCGGCGGACGTGACGGAAAAAACACGTTTTGCGGCCAATAACCCGGCGATTCGCGCGATGATGGTTCGCCGGCAACAGGCTGCGACGCTGTGTAAAAACACCGTCACCGAAGGCCGCGACCAGGGAACCGCCGTATTCCCGAACGCCGAATGCAAAATTTACCTGACGGCCACGCCCGAAGAACGCGCCCGGCGGCGCGTGCAGGAACACGAACAACGCGGCGAAAAAGCCGATTTCGATGAAATTCTGCGACGGATCAATCGCCGTGACGCCGACGATAGGACGCGGGAGGTCGGGCCCTTGTGCGAACCGCCGGACGCCGTGCGCGTCGTGACCGACGGCATGACGATCGACGAAGTGGTCGCAAAACTGGCCGAAATCGTCGAAAGCAAACGGCGTTGAACCACCGATTGACGTTCTACTTGAACCGATTCCTGTTCTATTGAAAAGGAGCGGGGGAGTTGGAATTTTTGGGTATAACTTTGAATTGACGCATGACGAGTCAATAGAGAACAACAATTGTCAATCATGCCACGCACGCTTCTCGAACACCGAAAGTCGCAACGCATCATCGACCTGCTCGAACAGGGCGGTGCGACGGGCGTTTATTTCGTCGGTGGTTCCGTGCGCGATCATTTTCTCGGCCAGCCAAGCATTGCGGGTCGCATTGCTCCCAACCAGGAAAAGGAGCAGCCTCACTGCGACCCGCAAAAGGTCAAGGACATCGACATCGAGGTCTATGGCCTCAACTACGATGCCATGGTCGGCATTCTCTCGCCGCATTTTCGCGTCAATCTGGTCGGTCGGAGTTTCGGCACGCTCAAGGTGGATCAGCAGATTGATGTGAGCGTCCCGCGCCGCGAGTCGAAGATGGGCATCGGTCACAAGGGCTTTCGCGTGGACTCCGACCCGAACATGACCTTCGCCGAAGCGGCCAAGCGTCGTGATTTTACGATCAACGCCATTGGCATGAAACGCGACGGCACGGTCGTTGATCCGTATCACGGCGTCGAAGACATCCGGAGAAAGGTGCTCCGCGCGACGAGCGAAGCCTTCGGCGAAGACCCTTTGCGCGTGCTGCGCGGGATGCAATTTGCCGCACGGCTGGGCTTTCAACTCGACCCGGACACGGTGGTTTTGTGCCGTGGTTTGCGCGACGAGTTCCCGGCCTTGTCGCCCGAACGGGTTTGGGGCGAGTGGGAGAAATGGGCGTTGAAATCGCGCTTTCCCTCGCTGGGTTTGCGCGTGCTGGAAGCGACCGGCTGGCTGGCGTGTTTCCCGGAACTGACCGCCTTGCGGGGAACGCCGCAACATCCGCTCTGGCATCGTGAAGGCGACGTTTTCGAGCATGTCGCGGAGGTCGTTGACCAGATGGCACTTATCGCGTCGGAAAAACGCCATGGTGATTCGGCACGCGATTCGACCCGCTTGGCCTTGATGTTCGCGGCCTTGTTGCACGATGTCGGCAAACCGTTGACGCTGATCGAACGCGAGCCGGACGTCTGGCTTTCGCCGGAGCATGCGGAGGCCGGTGTGCCACTGGCGCAGAGTTTTCTCGAAACCATGAAGGCACCCGGTTGGCTGGTCGAACTCGTGCTACCGCTGGTTCGCGAGCATCAGTCGCACATCCGAATTCCGCGCGACGAAACGCCGTCCGATACATTCGTCCGGCGTTTGGCGCATCGTCTGGTACCGGCCAATATGCGCTTGTGGGGCGATCTCGTGGCCGCCGACGCCCGCGGTTGCGACAACGACCGTGTCGCTCATTCGACACAGCCCTGGCTTGACGCCGCCGAACGGCTCGGCCTGATCAATGCCCCGCCGCGACCAATGCTGCAAGGGCGCGACCTGATCGCCTTGGGCATGGAACCCGGTCGCGAAATGGGCGAAATTCTCAAAACCGCGTTCGAAGCCCAACTTGACGGCGCGTTCCTCACGCAAGCTGAAGCCGCGGATTGGTTGAAAAATTTCGTTGTTCAGCGAAACGTGGAATAAGTGTTCCGCACTACTAACCTTTCAAATCACGTCATCAATTCCCGATGTTTTTGCAGTGTTCTCAAACAGTCAATACGGATTATTTTTTGCCACAGAAAGCACGGACATTCACGGAAAAATCACAAATGGAAATCACGAAGAAAGATCAGAAGGAATTTTTCTTTGTTTTTTTGAATTCTTCCGTGTTTTTCCGTGTATTCCGTGGCTAAAAAACATTTCCTTTGACACATTGAGCAGTGTTGATAGAAGTTGCCCCATTTTCTTGTGTTACGGTTGAGTTTTTTTTCCGCTTTCTCGCTATCTGTTAGGCCGCCGTACTTGAGGCTTGAGACTTGAGTATGGAGTGCAGAGGGTGGAGGGGAGGGTGGAGTATTCTCACTCGCCACTAGCCCCTGGCTCCCCTAGCCCCAGCACGTCGTTCATCGAATACAGTCCGGGTTCGCGCTGGGTCAGGAATTTGGCTGCGGCGATGGCTCCGAAGGCGTAGCAGTCGCGGTTGGTCACGCGGACGGTGATTTCGATCAACTCGCCCAACATACCCAAGACGATTGTGTGTTCGCCGGGGTTGTCGCCGACGCGTATGGCGTGGTAACCGATTTCATCGGCGGGCCGCCGGCCGGTGACGCCCTCGCGTCCGTGCCGGTGTTGGGTCTGTCCCATCTCTTTCGTAATGATTTCGCCGAATTTCAAGGCCGTGCCGCTCGGAGCGTCCACCTTGTCCCGGTGATGACGCTCCAGGATTTCCACGTCCACGTGCCGACCGGCCAAAGATCGGGCGGCCGCCCGGACCAGTGTCATCGCGACGTTGACCGCCAGACCCGTATTGGGCGACCACAGCAAGGGAATCGCTTTCGACGCCTCGCGCACCGTGAGTTCCTGTTGCGGCGAAAGCCCGGTCGTGGCCACGACGAGCGGTACGTTCCGCGTCACGCAAGCGGCGATGATCGAATCGACCGCCGCCGCCGTGGAAAAGTCAATGACTGCATCGACCTGCTTCGTCAAAGCGTCGGCGATCGTGACGCCGATCGTGCCGACGCCCGCGACTTCGCCCGCGTCGCAACCGATGCGCGGATGCCCCGGCATTTCCATCGCCGCGCCGAGCGCTGCGTCCCCGTCCTGCGAAATCAGCGTCACCAGCCGCTGCCCCATGCGTCCCGCGGCGCCATGCACCGCAATCGAAAATCGTGTCATGTCCTGTCCTACTCCTGAATGTTAAGGTCCTGTTGCCGCGGGAAGTACGGAATCTCACGAACCACTCGCGTTCCGGACTTGTCCGCGGGTCTCAACTCTCTTGTTTCGGGATTGCCGGAATCCGTCTTAGCGCTCGGCGGGTAGCAGCAATTCGATTCCGACGGTAAGCGTGTCCTGGCCGATGGGGAGGCGGTCGCGGTTCAGGTCGTAAATCTCACGGTAACGCCTGACGCTTCCGAGTTCCTGTTTGGCGATTTTGTAAATGCTGTCGCCCGGCTGAACGACGTAAGTGGTGCCCGGCCGGAGTTCCGGCGCGCTGTCCGGCGGAAATGCCGCCATGCTGTTTTGACCGCCGGACGTCCATTGCGCCGCTATCGCCGGTCCGGGAACGGAGGGTTGTGCCGGTGCGATTTGGAACGCGGGGAGTTGCGAATAGGCGGGCGCGGACGTCGTCGCCGGCAGGTCAAGCGACGGGAAACCCGCCTGCGTGTCGGAGGAAATCATCGGCATGGCCGCGATGTGCTGGCTCGGCGAAACAATGCCGTAGGACGCGATGCCGCCGGTGTAGTCCTGCGCCGCGTTGGAAAACATCTCCGGAGCATGGATCGCTTGCGCGCCGACCGGCTGTGCGGCGACTGGTTGCGGGTTGACCGGTTGTGTGTTGAGCGGTTGCACTGAAGGAGTGAGTTGTGCGATCGTCTGGGCACTTGGTACCGGGATGTGCGCTTGCGGAGCCGATATGCTCCTCTGGGACAAGGCCTCGAGCGGGGATGTTGCGGGAATCGCCGGTGCTTCAATATTTATGAGCGAAGGTGCGGGATTCATGAGCGAAGGCGCGGTATCGGGAATCGCGGGTCCAATCGCCGCGACAAGCGGCTCGGGACGCGGATGGGAAGACGACGCTTGCAACGGAGACTCGTTTGGCACGATGCCGGAACCGGTGCCGGCCTGCGTCCCCGGCGACGTCATCGGTTGCGGCATCGGTTGCGGCACGAGCGACGTCATCGGTTGCGGTATCGGCGACTCCGATGGCATGGCGGCCCAGGTGTTCCGCTCGTTGATCTCGTTCATCGTGCTCGCCGAATTCATGTTCGTCGAATTCATCTGCGTCAAAGTCATGAGGCCGGAACCCGTTGCAGTACTTGTCGGCGGTGTCAAGTCGCTCAACGCAATGTTGCCGGGTGTGTTGTTAGGCAATGTACGGGAAAGATCGGCAAGAGCCGGTGAGTTGTCTTGCAACGGTGTCGGGGTACTGCGATCTTGCTGTGTACGCGGTGACGGTGTCAAGGCGGTGAAACTTTGTTCCGGCTGTATTATCGCCAAGGGGTTTTGATTTGCTCCCGCCGATGCATAAGACGCTGCGGGGATAGCCGCAACCAAACCGGGTTGAGGTTGCAAAACGGACATGGCGTCGAACGAATCAGGCAAATCGTTGATGTTGCTCGAAAATTCCTGTGTCGGCACCTGGGGTATCGTTAATCTCACATCAGAGTTGTTAACGTAATCAGTCGCATCAACACCGAATGGCCGTTGCCTATCGTTGGCGACAATTTGCGGATTATCAATGGTCGCTTCGTCAGGATCAATGATGTCAACCGGAATTGAACCACTCTGGCCGCTTGATGCAAAATACTCGACAAAACCGGACGGCGTTGCATCACCCGCTCCGTTGTGCATGGCGGGCATCGATGACACTTGTTCCCATAATTGCGCATTGGCATTATTCGATTGGTCGAACAATCTGTCATTCGGGACTCCGCTGCCTGTGCCAGCAGTGGGTGGAAAATAATTTTGTGGAGCCAACCCATTTGTCCCCGAATTTCCCGGATAAGCGCCAAACATCGGAAACGTCGGTTCGGGGGGCTGTGTTCCCTCCTCTTGGTCCGTGTCGCCATCCTGATTTACTTCGCCGTCCGGGCTGTTTTGTGCGACCTCGTCGTTCTTGTGCATGACCTGCCTGGCGACCGTGACGCCGCCGATGAGCAACATGAGACAGAACGCGGCGAACAGTATCGACTTGCGCACGCTCCAGCGATTGCCCGACGTTTCCAAGAAATCGTAGCGGTCTTCGTTGTTCGGCGATGCAGCATCGGGCGACGTAACCGGTTCGGAACGCTTGAACGCACTCGCTATTGTGCTCAACTGGCCGAAACCGATCCTTCTCCGTGATTTCGGCTCTTCGGGTTCGGGCATCGGGCATCGGGCTTCGGACTTCAGGTTTTGGGCTTCGGGCTTGGGACTTGGGACTGGCTTCGGGATTTGAGCTTGGGTGTCAGAAGTCTCAGTCTGATCCGACACCTGATGCCTGAAGCCTGAAGCCCGAAGCCTTCGCGCGAGCCAGATCACGCCGGTGACGGTGCCGATGACGATCAACACCTTGCCCAACCGACTGTTCGGCGAAAAGATCGACAGGAAGAATGTCCCCAACCGCTTGAGCGTCGTGGGACCGTTTTTGACGCCCGCGAGAATTTGCCCGAACAGCCACGGCAGGTGTTTCAGCGAAATCATCGCCTTGGACGCGAGAATCAACGGGAAAAAGAGCAATTGGAAACCGGCTTGAACCACTTTTGTCGCCATGCCCGGTCCGGCATCGCCAAGCTCATAACCGTCGTCGTCAGAGTCGTCAACCAGGTTTTCGGTCTGCATGGAATACTCCGCAGTTTCTCCGAGCAACGCCGGGTCGATCAGGGCGTCGTCTTTGACCTGAATGCCTAGTCCGTCGCGATTCCTCTTGTCGCCGCCGTGGCGGCTGATATCCGTCATCCCTGTCATATTTGCATTCCTTGCTATTTGAGCGGCTGGTTCCTGGTGGCCAGTGGCCGGTATTCTGATTGAAATGCATCACTAGTACCCCACCAAGCCTTATTTTGTGAGTGCATGCTTGGAGTTTGCGGCGGTCACGGCGTGACCGCCCTACCTTGAATACACAATTTTAGTTTTGGCGGGGTACTAGCCACTTCGTTCCGCCACGCGCAGCTTCGCACTGCGCGAGCGCGGGTTATGGTCCATTTCCTCTTCCGTCGGTTCGACCGGCTTGCGCGTGACGACTTCAAGCAACGGATCGTCGCGAAAGGCCGTTTTGACGATCCGGTCTTCCAGCGAATGAAAACTGATCATCGCGATTCGTCCGCCCGGCTTCAGTCGTTTCGGAGCCGTCTTCAAAAATTCCTCGAGGGCACCCAGTTCGTCGTTGACGAAAATCCGCATCGCCTGGAACGTTCGCGTCGCCGGATCAATCCGCTTGTCGCGTCGCTTGCCGACCGGAGTACCGGTCCGGCCAAACGATGCTTTTCCCGGCTTGTGCGGCACACATCGCCGGACAAGTTGCGCCAGTTCGCCCGCTGTTCGCAACGGTGTTTGGAACTTCCGCCGCTCGACAATCGCCCGTGCGATGCGGCGGCTGTAACGCTCTTCGCCGTAGCGGTAAATCAGGTCGGCGATGCGTTCCTCCGAAAGGAACTCCAACCACTGCCACATCGGGCGACCTTCACTGGTATCAAAGCGCAGGTCAAGTTCGCCGCCTGCGTCAAAACTGAAGCCGCGCGTTTCGTCGGCCAGTTGGTCGCTCGAAAGTCCCAGGTCGAGCAACATGCCGTCAACGCTTTCGATGCCAAGCTGGTCAAGGGCAATCGCCACATCGCGGTAATTCGCGTGATACGGCCTGACGTTCGTTCCGGCGAAACGCTTTTTCGCACGTTCCACCGCTGCCGCATCGCGGTCAAACGCCACAACACAGCCAGGCTTCGGACTCCGGGCTTCTGACTTCGGGCTCTGTTCTTCCCTGAAGCCCGAAGCCTGAAGCCTGAAGCCGTGATCTTCCTCGTCTTCCCAAATCGCCCTTCCTATCAGCGACGAATGACCGCCGGCCCCAAGTGTACCGTCAATATAGATACCGCCGGCTTTCGGAGCGAGCAAGCGCAAGACCTCGTCGGGCATCACCGCAATGTGCCGGGGTTCCGACGGATCAGCGTCACTCATGTTGTTACTGTTTGGTATGAAAAGACTTAGACGGCCAAATGATTCGATTTTTCAAAATCGCTTCGCAATTCATTCTGATGAAAAACGAAAGACTTTAACGATTGTTTTCATTCTATCAGATTTTTTCTGAAAATCCTAGAGCAATTTCGCATGACAATTCCGCTACTTCCCTGCCAAACCTTATTTTGCGAATGGTAGCCGGGAGCGCAACGAAGTGAAGCGACCGGATCACTCCGCAGGAGACGTGTGGTCCGGTCACT
>Ga0123353_10010999_pt1 | contig 12698 bp, 10 predicted proteins | sample TergutLab28metaG_3_FD_92763 | JGI IMG/M metagenome (GOLD analysis project Ga0123353, IMG submission 92763) | Labiotermes labralis P3 segment gut microbial communities from Petit-Saut dam, French Guiana - Lab288 P3 | ecosystem: Host-associated > Arthropoda: Insects > Digestive system > Gut ... | reverse complement strand
TGAGCAACGAGGCGGGCGATTTTACGATTTATGCCAAAGAAGATATGCAAACGGAATTTGAAATTACAACTTCCAACGGTGAAATCATCGAATTAGATTATCCGTGTTGGGTTTATTATGTGAGTTATACGGGAGTGGCAAACGGGAAGTATCTGGTTGTTAAAGAAAGCAATGGGAATGTTTTGGAAGTGAATACGAAGAATGACGCGGGACCCGATGACTTGGAAAAATGGAGAATTGTTGGTAATGATGATTACCCAATAAAAATTCCATTTGAGAAATATTCGTTAGAAGAAACTTCCTGTCAGTGGATAGACTTTGATTCTTTGCACGAAGGTAAACAGGGATTAATCATTATCAATAACAATGAAGAATTGGAAAATTATATCAGTTGTACGGAAGGGACTTATCCTGACATTGATTTTTCCAAACATAGTTTGTTGTTAGCATACGGAACTGCGGGTAGGTCTTTTGCGTACCTTAATTGTGGTTTGTGGCAATTCTCTATACAAAATTATGAAATGAAAATTGATATATTTACAACCCACCTCCACGTTATAACCCCTTGGACGGTTGCAATTATCGTTGATAAATTGAGTGAAGGAAGCAGTGTTGCGCTGAATGTAACCTACGAAGAAGCATATCATTCTCTCACCATCACTCCGAACAAAACATGGAATATAGAAGTTGGAATGCCTTGTCCCGAAGGATTTTGCTATTTGGGAATAACAACAATAAAAACAGGCGATATCAAAACCTTTAAGGGGAAAGAATATTATGAGTTACTGCGCACGGATGATCCATTTCAACAAGAGGAAGAAATTATAACTTATGTCAGAGAAAAAAATGGTCAAGTATTCTTTTATGTTGAAGATTGTGATATGGAATATTTGATGTATGATTATAATTTGAAAGTGGACAATGAGGTTTATCTCGTAGATCCGCGATATCCATTCTCGCTCTTTGACATTGGATCCTGCGAAATCACGGAGGAAGAAATGAATGATTTCTATAAATGTAAAATAGTTGATATAGACGCGATTGTATATGATCAAGTGGCGAGAAAAAGACTAAAAGTGGCACATTCGTTTTTTGGCAGGTACGATTATTGGGTTGAAGGAATTGGGGCAATGGAAGGAATAACCTATCAAATATCATCACAAATGGTAGGAACGGTACATCAATTAAAAGATTGCTACGAAGCAGACGAATTAATTTTCGAGAATGAAAACCCTGAATATATTTGGGATAATTAAAAAAAGTGTAATAATTTAAAAATACCCGTTGGGCGTAGCGTCCACGCTACGTCCTTTCTAACAAAGTAGCGTCCACGCTATATTAGACACGCGCCGTTGGCGCGTCATTGCAATACGAACCCAATCCGACACACTCCGTTTGAATGAGTTAGAGCGAGGCGTTTACATTTTGAAAGTATATTTGGATCAAGGAGATATGGTTATTCGGAAGGTGGTGAAAAATTAGCCTCACCCCAGCCCTCTCAAAAAGAGAGGGAGAGCGGAAAGAATTAAAAGAGGGGCGGGAGTGCCTCTCTTTTTTTTTTGCGTTTGCAGGTTTTAATACATGACCAATAAAAAAAAACCGTATCTTTGCAGTTTCAAAAAGCAATATAATGAATGACAATTATATAGGAGAAATTTCATCTCCATTGAACACTGTTAAGGAATTGAAGGCGACGGAACGGACGCGCCATGTTTGCGACACCCGTTGCTGTAAATTAGACGCTTACGATTGGCTCAAAGACATTCCTTTGCCCGAAGAGCGGAAGCCGTTTTACTTTACGGAGGTGCGTTTTAAGTACAATCGCCGTGAGTTTTTTTCTTACGAACCGACGCTGGAAATACAGGAAGGCGACGTGGTTGCGGTGGAAACAGATCAAGGACACGACATCGGCATCATCACACTGATGGGCGAGGTAGTACGGTTGCAGATGCAGCGCAAGGGCGTTTCGCCGGCAACCACATTTAAGAAAGTATATCGCAAAGCGCGAATACAAGACATAGAACGTTGGATACAAAGTATTGACCGTGAGAGTAAAACGCTGACACAGACCCGCCAAATTATCCGCGACCTGCAATTAGACATGAAACTCGACGACTTGGAGTTTCGCGGCGACGGCATGAAAGCCATCTTTTACTATACCGCCAACAAACGGATAGATTTTCGAGAATTAATCAAAATTTTAGCCGAACGGTTTCGTATCAAGGTGGAAATGAGACAGATAGGGATACGCCAAGAGGCGGCAAAGGTGGGCGGCATCGGCTCGTGCGGTCGTGAGATGTGCTGTTCTACTTGGGTCTCATCTTTTCAGTCTGTTTCAACACAAGCGGCTCGTACACAACAGATTCCGATTAATCCTCAAAAACTCGCGGGGCAATGTGGCAAACTCAAATGCTGTTTGAACTACGAACAAGATACATACGTTGACGCCATGCGGCATTTTCCGCCAAACACCACCCGTTTGAGAAGCAAGCAAGGCAATGCCTTTTTCGTTAAAGCCGACGTTTTCAAAGGGTTATACACCTATCTGTACCGTAACGAACAAGATATTCCCCAAATGGTTGACCTGCCGGTAACTTCGGTATGGAAAATCATCAAAATGAACGAACAATCGCAATATCCCGATAAATTTGAAGATTATATCTCCGACAACAATAATACGGACGAAAAGATTGATTTTCAAAAAGTTAATCAGGACGACTTGAACCGGTTCGACAAACGTAAACATCAAAAAAACAACAGACGAGGTAGAAATGACAAAAAAAAGTAAATACGGTTTTATTGTATTGACGCTGTTGCTATTGTTTTGCGCCTCGTGCGACACCAAAACAGTTTACGATGAAAATTTAACAATACCCGACGAAATGTGGCTCACGACCATGCCCGCATATTTCGACGTCGAAACGGAAGACACCCTAACCTTTCACACGCTCTCCCTGAAAATATCCAATACAACTGATTATCAATATCAAAACATCTATTTTTTTATTACGCTCTTTCTTCCCAACGGACAGGTCGCCCGAGATACCGTAAACTGCGATTTGGCAAACGATTACGGCGAATGGTACGGAAAAGGAATGGGAAAAACCAGAACAATGCAATTTCCCTATCGGAAAAACTTTCTTTTCCCTTACACAGGAACGTACAGGTTTTACATAGAACAAGCCATGCGCGACGATACCCTGAAAGGCATCAAATCAATAGGGCTGAAAATCGAACAAAAATAGGTTGTGAATAAATAAAATCGGTTTTTTTACGTTAATCGGATAAAGGAATATTGCATGGAAAAAGAACAAAATAAAAAGAAGAAAAAAGCGGGACTGAGCAAGAAGTTTTTCATTCGGTTTTGGATTGCTTTCGTTGCTTTTTTATTATGTATTGTGCTGTTTTTCACCTGTATAGAGATGGAGGTGTTTGGTCCGATGCCCTCTTTTGAAGAGTTGGAAAATCCGCAAAGTATGCTGGCATCGGAAGTCTATTCGGCTGATGGAATGCTGCTCGGCAAATACTATTTTGAGAACCGATCGAATGTTCATTACAGCGAATTGTCTCCGCATTTGATTGAGGCGTTGATAGCAACGGAAGACGTCCGGTTTTACGAACACAGCGGCGTTGACTTTCGGGCTTTGGGAAGAGCGTTTAAAGGAATGACCACCGGCGACAAAAAAGGCGGTGCCTCAACCATCACCCAACAGTTGGTGAAAAACCTTTTTCCGCGTGGAAAACTCAGCAAAGGCGCGTTAATTATTCGGAAACTTCAAGAATGGGTAACTGCCATCAAAGTAGAACGAAGTTACACCAAAGAAGAAATCATCGCCATGTATTTCAACACAATAGACTTTGGTAGTCAATCGTTTGGCATCAAATCGGCGGCGTGGACGTTCTTTCAAAAAGAGCCCATAGACCTGAACATGGAAGAATCGGCGTTGCTGGTGGCAATCTTAAACGCCCCCACGCGATACAGCCCCGTCATCAACCCCGACAGAGCGATACAACGGCGCAACGTGGTACTCTCCCAAATGAGAAAATACGACTTCATCGCCGAACACGTATGCGACTCCGTGCAACAACTTCCGCTGGACGTCTCTCTATATTCTATACAAGACCAAAACGCCGGCTTGGCGCCCTACTTTCGGGAATACCTGCGGCTGGAGTTGAGAAAATGGTGTGAAAACCATAAAAAAGCCGACGGAACCTCTTACAACCTCTATAAAGACGGACTGAAAATATACACCACCATTGATTCCCGAATGCAGCGATACGCCGAAGAAGCCGTCAGAGAATGGCTGGGCGGCGAGTTGCAACCGACGTTTTTTAATCATTGGAAAGATGTAAAAAATGCGCCCTTTACCTACCTCACAGACGTCGAAAGAGACAAATTGTATGAACGCTCCAAAAGAAATACCGACCGCTATCGCAGTTTGCAATCGGAAGGATATACAGAGCAACAGATTGATTCTGTGTTTAATACACCCGTGCGAATGCGTGTCTTTTCGTGGAACAACCCCATAGACACCACCATGTCGCCGATGGATTCCATAAAATATTACTATTGGTTTTTGCGCTCCGGTTTGATGGCGATGGAACCGCACACCGGTCATGTGAAAGCATACGTGGGCGGTCCCGACTACCGCTATTTCAAATACGACCAAGTGAAATATGCCGCCCGTCAGGTAGGCTCGACTTTCAAACCGTTTGTTTACACGATGGCAATGCAGGAAAAAGGCTATAAACCCTGCTCCGAAATTCCCAAAGTACAACCGAGCATAGAACTTTTCGACGGAAAAATCTGGGCACCCGCCAACGCCAATAAAGACAAAATAGGGGAGATGGTAACGCTGAAATGGGCATTGGCAAACTCCGACAACTGGATTTCCGCCCATCTGATGAAAGAGATTTCACCACAGTCGGTCATTGACTTAACACGGAAAATGGGCATCACAAGTCCGATAGACCCTGTGGTGTCTATTTGTTTGGGTTCGGCAGATATTACCCTGTGTGAAATGGTCGGTGCCTTCAACACCTACCCCAGTCAGGGCGTTTATGTAGAACCGATTTTTGTAAGTCGCATTGAAGATAAATATGGGAATATATTGGAAAATTTTGTCCCCAGCCGTACCCAAGCCATGAACGAAGAAACGGCTTATACGATGCTGCGTACCATGCAGGGTGTTGTTGAAAGCGGCACTTCCGTACGGCTTCAATATCGTTACAACCTGCGAAACCCGATAGCCGGAAAAACAGGAACCACACAAAACCAATCCGACGGCTGGTTTATCGGAATGACACCCTATTTGACGACGGGCGTGTGGACAGGCGCAGAATTTAGAAGTATCCACTTCCGTAGCATCACCTACGGACAAGGTGCTCACATGGCGCTGCCCATCTGGGGATTGTTTATGCAAAAAGTGTATAACGACCCAACCATCAATATGCTCAAAGACGACTTCCCCAAACCAACATCAGGATTCGATGTAAACTTTGATTGCAGCAAAGAAAACCTTAATAAACTAATCGAAGAATTTTAATAACCCGTAAAAATATGTACAGAATGAAAAAAGGAACAATAACATTATTGATAGTTTTAGGCGTCGCCCTGCTGTTTATACTGTGGGGAGTCGTCAAATATAACGGATTCGTGAAAAAAGAAGAAGCAGTAACGGCGCAATGGGCAAATGTTGAAAACGTATATCAACGCCGCGCCGACCTGATTCCCAACTTGGTAGCAACGGTGAAGGGATACGCCGAACACGAACAAAGCACCCTGAACGCCGTCGTCGAAGCGCGTGCCAAAGCCACCTCTGTAACCCTGCAAGCCAACGAACTGACCGAAGCCAACATCGCCGCCTTCCAACAAGCGCAAGAAGGCTTGTCGGGCGCACTATCGCGGTTGCTGGTCTCCGTAGAACGCTATCCCGACCTGAAAGCCAATCAAAACTTTTTGGAGTTGCAAGCGCAATTAGAAGGAACCGAAAACCGCATCACCGTCGAACGCCGTAAATACAACGAAACCGCGCAACTCTTCAACGCCGCCATACGCTACTTTCCCGCCAACATCATCGCATCAATGGCAGGATTCGAGAAGAAAGGCTACTTCAAAGCCGCCGAAGGAGCGGAAAAAGTACCCGAAGTCAGGTTTTAGAGGAAAGATCCTACAAACTATCCACCAATTGCCGTTGTTTTCCAAAGAAGATAATACGGCTTCTTTCGTCCACTTCGGAGATTTGGATAGATGTTCTTTTCTTTAATTGCATCCATGTCCTGAAATTTTCTACCATTTGGAGATTGTAGGTAAAGAGTTCAAATTTTTCGAGTGCATGGATAAAGCAGATGTTGGCTTCGGGGGTGAAGGTATAACTGTAGTTGGTATCAATATTAACTTGTGAGATGTAGAGGTTCACTTTATTTCTACTTTCGGGGAAATAACCCTTGTTGGCAAGGTCGTGCAGATAGTCCAGCATACCGTGCAAGTCGTTCTTAATGAGTTCTTTATCTTTGTCGCTAACCAGTAAAACGGAGTGAAAATAGAGAACATCTTTCACGAAATTTTCAAAAATCTTGGGATCCCATATAAAGTTAGAGTTCGGCACATCTTGTATTGCTTTAAAATACTCGGCGTCTAATTTGATTTTTTCGTCGGAAACCTTGATTTGCGCAAACGGGACAACCTCGCTACTCTCGCCATATTGATAATTCCATTTAAACAGCGAAAACTGATTGGCATATTGATAGCCGGCGAGCAACTGTCGCGGCAGTTTGTTGCAAATGTCCATAAACTCCGTTTCGGGGAAGTTTTTGAAGTAGTGGAGTGCGTGGACAATTTTCCACAAAAAAGCCAATTCCTGCTCCGATGGGGTAATATAGTTCATCGGTTGCATCAAAAATGGAACCTGCCCCGGATTGATGCCGGTAATTTTATCCAAAGAGATATTCCACGCCGAAGCGATCACCACAATTTCGTGCATAGAAAAGGAGACGTCTTTGCGCAACCTTCTATAAACCGCCTCCCGTTCGAGAAGCAGCAACTTCATCAAAGCCTTTATTAATTGCGACCGTCTCGGATACCTTTCGTAAAGAGCCTCGATAAAAGCATCTTCCCATGTTTCGTTTATCATATTATCCATTGTCATTAAAAATATACATTAAACAAATTAAAGCCTGCAAAAATAGAGAAAATATTATTACGAAAATCATTTATTTTACTTTTAAGGTGTTTTTTGTTTTTTTTTCTCTCAAATAGTGCGAAAGAGGTGTGTGCAAGTCCATTATTGCTCAAAATAAGTAATCATTATATAGTGTCGTATAAAAAATGTTTTTTGTTGTATTGATTTTTTTTATACTTTTGCCGTCGAAATCGAATTATTAGTTTCGATTTTTTGTAAAATAGAAATTTTAATAAAAAAAATTTAAAAGTTATGAAATTATGTCATTCAGAAGAGCGCGTAAATTGCCCTCAGTACAGCGGTAACAAAGAGAGAACAATCGAAATTGTTGAAATGGAGAAAGGTAAAATCTCTCAAATTTTTCCGGAAGAAAATCAAATAATGTTTGTTATTAAAGGAACTTTGGATCTCATTTCCAAAAAGATACATAACAAAAACATTAAAGACGGCGAATTGATCCTGATTCCCCTGCATCGCACGTGTATTTTGACGGCGTTGAAAGATGTAACCTTGTTGGTGTTGAAACTCGAATTCAGCATTGCCCTGTGCGAACATCTGCCGCTCGATTTATTATTAGAGAAACACACTAAAGTCAAAAGTAAGGAAGAACCGGGTGTCGGATTGCTGAAACCGCATCAGAAAATAGTAGATTATGCGAATACATTATGCGATTGTTTGACCGAAGAGATGGATTGTCAGTACTATCACGATTTAAAAATTCGCGAATTTCTTTTCTTGATACGCGCGTACCATGATAAAAAACAGATACTGAGTTTCTTCAAACCCGTTTACACCGGCGACTACACCTTTTCGAGCGCAATCTACAAGTACCTAAACGAGGTTAGAACCGTTAAAGGACTTGCCGATAAACTCAACTACAGTTTGTCGGGATTTGAGAAAAAATTCAAAAGAGTTTTCGATGTCTCCCCCTACCATTGGATGCAAGAACAAAGAGCGAAAAAAATCTACAAAGAGATAACCTGCACCAAAAAAACCTTTACAGAATTGGCTTTTGAGTTCGATTTCTCCTCACCCGCCCATTTTAACGACTTCTGTAAACAGTACTTCCAGTACACCCCCGGCGGCTTGAGAAAAGAAAACGAAAAACGATTAACGCTCTAATTCGGTTAAAATAGTTGTTTTTCCCCGTATTTTACGGATTTTTCGTTGCAGTGCCTTTTCATTGTAAAAATGCTGTAACTTTGCATCGGAGTATATAATACGGATATATCAAATAATTAAATATTTTTTTTATGAGAAAACACATTTTTAACGCAGGACCCTGTAAGTTGCCGATGACGGCATTAGAGAACACCGCAAAGGCTGTTTTAGACCTGAATGGCATCGGTCAGTCAATCATGGAAGTTTCACATCGCGGCAAAGACTTTGAAGCCATATTAGATGAAACCATCGTATTGATGAAAGACCTTCTGAAAATACCGGAAGGATACCATGTAATGTTTTTAGGCGGCGGCGCCAGCACACAGTTTGCTATGATACCGCTGAACTTCTTACGCACCAAAGCCTATTACCTCAACACCGGAACATGGGCTACCGGAGCCTTGAAAGAAGGAAAACTGTATGGAGAAGACAAAGCCATCGAAATAGCCACTTCGAAAGACAAAGACTTCACCTACATCCCCAAAAACTACAACAAACCCACCGATGGCGATTATTTCCATATCACCACCAATAACACCATTCGCGGCAGTGAAATTCACGAAGACTACGACTGCGCGATACCGTTGATTGCCGATATGTCGTCCGATTTCATGAGCCGTCCCGTTGACGTGTCGAAATATGCGATGATCTACGGCGGCGCCCAGAAAAACATAGGACCATCGGGCGTTACCTTCGTTATCATGAGAGACGATATGCTACAAAAAGTCGCCGACCGTCCCATCCCAACAATATGGAAATACGACACCCACGTGAAAAACAACTCCATGTACAACACCCCGCCCTGCGTCAATATATTCGCAGTGCGCGAAGTGTTGAAATGGTTGAAAGACTTTGGTGGATTAGACGAAATGTATAAATACAACAAAGCAAAAGCCGAAAAACTGTATAAAGCCATTGACGACAGCAAAATGTTCCGCGGAACGGTAGTCAAAGAAGACCGCTCACTGATGAACATCGTCTTTGTCATGGAAGAGCAGTACAAAGATTTGGAAGACGGATTTGTGAAGTTCTGCAGCGAGCGTAACATTGTCGGTATCAAAGGACACCGCTCGGTAGGCGGATTCCGCGCATCTACCTACAACGCCTGTACACTCGACGACGTTGATGCTTTGGTTAAAGCCATGGTAGAGTACGAAGCAAAAAATGCTTAGTACCTGCCCTATTTGTTTTCATGATTAATTTTGAGAAGCCGCCCCACCTACGGGGTGGCTTTTTTTTGGGGAAAATGTTGGTGGTATTTGAAAATGGTGTACCTTTGCGCATATTTATGAGTTACCTGCTATGTTGGAGATACAGCCCACAACGCGACAATTTGACGGATTGAAAAACAGACATTTGCAGGACAAACGGAGAAGCCGAAAACCGACAATAGAGTAGGCACGAATGAAAAATAAGAATAAATTATGGCAATTTCAGACATCGTTGAAAAAGGCAATTGGTATTACGTATTAGACGAACGAAACAAGAAAATCAGTGATAGGTCAGCAACCTCTGCTGGTGAATTATTGGGATTTAGCGAAGATTTGATTGTTACGTGGAAAAACAATTGGTACGTTGTTTATGATGAGAATTTCAGAAAAATCAGTGAAAAATCAGAGACTTCTACCGGTAAATTTCGTAATGTAACAGGTGGCTCAATCAATTTCGTGAAAAACAATTGGATAGCAACCTATGACAGCCGATTTAGTAAAATCGGTGAGAGACCTAAACGCTAATGGCTTGCTTATAGCACAATAAAGAAATTTAATAACGTTCAATAGAAAATTAAAAAAACATGAAAAAAAGAGATTATATTTTTTATGGTGTTATTGTTGCTTTTGTCGTTCTTTTTTTAACATCAGCAATAATTTTTAAAGTATTCCAAATTGAAGTTTTACCATCTCAATTTTACGGTGCATTAATAGGGGTATTCATTACCGCCATCGTTACGGCATTTCTTTTACGCGGACAAACAGAAGGAGATGAAAAGCGCGAAAGAAATATAAAAGTATTTGAGAAAAAGCAAGAAATTTATCACGCTTTTTTGGATAAATTTCAAAAAATCATTCAAAATGGGGAAATTACAATTTCGGCACAAGGGAAAAATGCAAATGATAATAATGTCGATGACCTCAAAGATTTACTTTTCCAGTTGGGTTATATTCAAATGCACACTTCCGAAAATAACACAAACGAGGTTTTTGAAAAAGTCTCTAAAATCATACAACACATGAATGATTTTAATTCTGATGGGGCTGACAAGCAAAAATCTTTACCACAATTTTATGCTTCTCTTTCAGAAGAGCTTTTTGGTATTGTTTCTATTTTTAAAAATGATTTGTATGGTACCGAGAAAAATACTATTCCTAAAAATAAAATTGAGCATTTGCTCAGGGAATGTGATTTATTTATTGACAACGAAGAATTTGATAAATATGAGTTACAAGAATACTTTTGGAATGAATTGCAAAAACAATTAAAGATTAAAGGATATGAATTTAAATTGATTGATTTTAAACAAGATGTAAGTAAATTTTATGCAAAAGCAAGAGGGAGGCACCGTTGGTATGGCATAAATTTTCCTGTTTATACTACTCAAAGCAATGAAATTATTCATTTCAAGATTGAGATAGGAAATGATTACTATTATGGATTTCCAAGACCTAAATTTAAAAATGAAAATTCGGAACTTGTGCAAATAATACAACAATCTTCAAATAATTTTAGACCTACTGATTGGTGGTACGCACACAAGTATTCAGACCGTTATCGTTTAGATTTTTGGAATTTTCCGAAAACTGAAGCTTTTGAACGTTTAAAAAATCCCAGAAAACGGGAACAACTCATAATAGAAGTTGCAAAGGAAATAGACGAATATATTAAAAAATTCATAGAAGTCGCAAAACAAAAAAATCTCTAAATAGAAATCATGAATAGGAACTATGTCTGAAATACAAAACATAGAAAATGTAGTTGTTGAAACAAGTAATCTTTACGAATTTTCGAGAGGATTAATTCTCAATTCTCGAAAACTTGTTTATCAGACTGCCAATTTTGCGATGGTAGAAACCTATTGGCGCATAGGCGAAAAAATTGTGGAAGAACAAGGCGGCGAAGTTTATGCAAAATACGGTGAAAATCTTTTGAAAAGTGTTTCGGCACGCTTGCAGACCGAATTTGGGAAAGGTTTTACTTATGTGAATCTCACCAACATGCGTAAATTTCATTTGCAATTTCCAAATGTTTACGCACTGCGTAAAGATTTGACGTGGACACATTACCGCTCGCTTATTCGTGTTGAAAATCCGAAAGCCCGCGAAGTTTACATGAATGAAGCGGCTGACAATCAGTGGAGTACTCGTTTCCTTGACCAACAAGTTGATAAACATTCTTGCGAACGACTGATTTCAACCCATAAAGAAGTCATAAACGAACTCAATGTTGAGAACGAAAAACAATTAATGGTAAATCCACAAGATTATCTTTTGCGAGACCCTGTTTTGTTAGATTTTTATAATTTACAAGAAAATCCAAAATACAGAGAGAGCGATATTGAACAGGCAATCATTGACAATTTGCAAAAATTTTTATTGAAACTTGGCAAAGGTTTTTCATTTGTGGCTCGACAACAACGAATTATCACAGAATTTTCACATTATTACATTGATTTGGTTTTCTATAATTACATTTTGAAGTGTTTTGTTATTGTTGACTTGAAAATAGGTAAACTCACCCACCAAGACATAGGACAATTAGATATGTACGTGAGAATGTACGACAAACTGAAACGCACTGAAGGAGACAATCCAACGATTGGAATCATTCTTTGTGAAGAAAAAGACAGAGCAGAAGTAAAATTCTCCGTTTTGAACGACAACGAACAACTGTTTGCTACGAAATACAAACTGTACATTCCAACCGAAGAAGAATTGATAAGAGAAATAACACAAATTCGTTCTCTAATGAGTGGCGATTAGAAATGGAAGAAAAAAGAAACACAGTAGGTAACAATTAGTGTTTAAACGCCACGCAGCGCAGCGGAGTTGCGTTTTAAACCTTCGTTGAACTGAAACTTTATCTATGGGGATTCAATCTTAAAAAAATTATGTGGGGAATATAATATTTTATTACCTTTGCATTTTTAAATCAATAAATCAAATGGCTTTTAAAATTCGACACTCTTCTCTCACAAAAAAGTTGCTTGTTGCCTGTGCCGGACTTTTTATGATCACCTTTTTGCCGGTGCATCTGACAATCAACCTGTTTGTCCTTCCCATCACTGCCGACCATGAGCAGACATTTCGAGAACTTTCCCATTTTATGGGGACGTTTCCCGTGATAAAAATCATCGAAATC
>Ga0123353_10010998_pt1 | contig 12699 bp, 12 predicted proteins | sample TergutLab28metaG_3_FD_92763 | JGI IMG/M metagenome (GOLD analysis project Ga0123353, IMG submission 92763) | Labiotermes labralis P3 segment gut microbial communities from Petit-Saut dam, French Guiana - Lab288 P3 | ecosystem: Host-associated > Arthropoda: Insects > Digestive system > Gut ... | reverse complement strand
TATGACGAGATATTCGTTTGCTTTACCGACCCTTTGAATCCAGATACGGATGGCGATGGCCTTTTAGACGGCGATGAAATTGAACTTGGCTTTGACCCGTTGAATCCAAGAACTTTTGACGGCATCCTCGACAGCGAGTATGTCATCAGCTTTGAGTTATCAAAAAGCGATTTGAAAGCCATAAACGACAATATCTCCGAATACGATATTGAAATTGCCGCCTCAGCGACGAATAACCTAAGAAGGCTGCTAAGGCAACATGTAAGGGTTGATGATTTTATTCTTTCGGACAACAGAGCTATCATCGGAAGCCCAATAGAGCTTAGATATGAAGCTGGCGATATAACTGATTTCAATATCATATTTAATATAGACAGCAAATTTTTAGGTGCAAACAGGAAATTCTATCCTGAGTTATCGTTAGGTATTGACCGCTATTTGGTCTTTACATACGATGAAGAAAACGCCTTTATGCTTCCCGTTCCTTGCTCTATTGACGATACGAATAATATCGTAACCGCAGAGGGCATTCATCCCGGAGTTTTCTTTTTGGTTGATTTGGAAGCCTTAGTTTATGATTTAGGGATTGACTATCGTGACTATGTTGAGCCATATGGGGAAATCACTCCGTTTAGCGAAATGCAATTCGCGCCTTTTTCTCCTGCTATGTCCGCGTTTTTCGATGATTTTGTCATTTCGGATTCGGACAACGCCAACAGTAACAACTATGTTCAAAGTGATGAGCCTGATATTACTTACGAGGAACTTGCGGAACTGCTAGGGGTAGCCCTCTCAGACGAAGATAATGGCTTTGCACCAATCGCCCCCGCGTCTTTCGGGATTATGCCTTCGAGCAATAGCTCAAGCACGGCTGTCAGACAGGTTGATTTGGTTCTTGTTATCGACACCACAGGGTCAATGGGTTCCTATATCAATTCTGTTAAGAGCAATTTGGCAAAACTAATTAACGACCTTAGGGCGCAAAACATATCTTTATACGTTTCAATAGTTGAGTATAAGGATATAACCGTTGATGGCATAAATTCTACAAGGGTGAATCCCGGAAGAAACGTAGATTTCTTAAATAACCCTTCGGATATGCTGGATGTACTAAATCGTCTTACGGCTTCAGGCGGCGGTGACGAACCTGAAACTGTGATTGACGGCTTGGGTTTCGCAGCTAGACTGAATTATCGGACAAACTCAGCAAAGTTTGCGTTTGTAATTACCGATGCCACATATAAGGTAAACAATACCTTTGGCTATACCAGCTTGCTACAGGTCGCACAGGATTTGAAGAATAAGGGCGTCCACACAAGCGTTGTGGCGAGGACAAATCACTATTCCTTATACAGACCCTTAACAGATGCTACTGATGGGATATTGATTTCATTAACCGGTGCGTTTAATAATGAGATGTATAATTTTATCCTTCAACGCACCAATGCTCAAAATCGCCACAGCTATGTATTGGCAACAAATCTTACGACCATTGCACTCAACGAAGAACTCAAATATGGCGGCCTATGCGATACTGATGGCGATGGTTTGACTGACAGCGAGGAAGCAAACTGGTCATACATTGGGAAAAACAATGGGTCATATATATCTTATACCCTCCCTACACTTAGAGAACTTGCAGAAAAGCGCTATCCACATATTGTTACCAGCGCGAACCCGCTTTATAGCTCTATGCTTAACACAAAGGTTTTGCCGATTTTATCCAATCCTGCGTTGAAAGATTCGGATGGGGATGGGTATCCTGATAATGTGGACTTAGCACCGCTTGTGCCATTCAAAACTCCGATAGTGCTTTTGCATGGGAGAAGTGATAATTCAAAGAACGTTTTCGGTGTGATTACTAATGCTTTTGAAAATGAAAAGCCTCAGAATAATCATTACAACAGCTCAACAACCCTTAAAGGAAAAGACTATACAAGCGTTGATACACATAGGATCATCAAGACAATACCCAATAGCGGTAACAAGACGCCAACGAATCTCGGGCACGAACTTGCGAATAACATGGGGTATACAAATAATATGAACCTATTTGCCTTTAATTACCCAAACCAAGATATGACAAAAGCAAACGCCACAAAATTGTCGTTATATCTTAACAATCTTGCTAATGAAATGAAAACCATAGATAATCCAAGTTTGTTCTATGCAACTAAAAACAACTTAGCATCTGGAGATTTTAAGGTGAATTTGATTGGTCATAGTAATGGCGGCCTTGTTTCGAGATACTATATCGAAAACTTAGGTCATTCAAACAGGGTTGAAAAGCTAATTACTATCTGCACACCTCACTGGGGAAGCGGGTTGGCGAATATTAGTGACAACTTAGTGACGATGTACCCCATGGACGCGGATTTGAATCCAGATAATGCAATATTTGGAGGGACATATAAGACTTACTCGTCCCTAAATCCTTTTGTAAAGGACAAACTTAACTACATCAACTCTAACCAAACCGATGAGTTGAAATATTGGAACAAAGGAACGACGAAATATTATTTTTTGGCAGGATATGATGTATCTGCATTCGTGAATGTACCAATAAGTCATTTGAGTAAAAACATGCCTTTCGATGTTAATCTGACAGGAGTATCTACCTTTGGCCAGTTTAAAACCGCTTTCCGCAACGGCTTTGTAAGTAGTGGAATTTACCCTGAATTGATAGGGAATCAGTACTTTGAGGGTGTTTTTAACTTAAAATTAAGTTATGGCGACAATATCGTAAACAACACGAGCCAGCTTGGATTGAAATTTACTGATGACAAAGATTCAAGCCCACTTATTAAGCGAATCACGCCAACTGCAACATGGGTTAATATTGATACATATATGGGACATTCGACAGCATTTCATTTCCATGGAGAAAATCCGCATAGAAAAGAAACTATTAAAAAAGTGGGGGAATATTTGAAGGCAAGTTAAAATAGACTTTGGTGTAGCGCAGTCCATTTTTTGGATTGCGCTACATAATACGTCCTATTTGTGGACGGAAAGCTAATCAGGAGGAGCTAATGATAAATATAAAGTATTTAGTAATCATAGCTATTTACAACGTATTGTTGTATCTATACTCCCTAAATGCTCGTGGTCCAGGATTCGAGGATATGATAGCATTTATACTGGGGTTGATAGTTACAATTCCAATAAATCTTATTATTGGTAAATTATTTGATGTCAAGATTGGTTATAGCTTATCGTTAGGAATTGCACAAACTCTAATCTTTATAATTGTACTATCTATTCATTCGTCCTAAATTAGTGTTGACAGTCAAACCTTCTTAACAATGCTAGTTGTTGATACAATCGTTACTGAAAAAGATTTCAAATCTTGCACCTGCGAGCATTCTATAGGTTACAGCGTCCTCAATCTTGATGACGATGCTGTTAAGAGGGTAATTCTGTGCGCCGCCTGTTGCATAGGCGGGAACGGTGTTTGAGAGTCACCGTTGCCGTTGGTAATTGTCATATTACCGACGCGCCCCCTGTAATGCCCGCCATGTTGCCGTCGCCCGGATTACTAGTTCCCGGCACATAACCTACTGCACAGATAACCGCAGCAGTCACCGCAACTAAAGCCGCCTGTTCTTCTTTTTAAGCCGGGAGTGCCAGTTATACTGTAAAACACCGCCAATCGCAGGGACAAGTGAATAATCAGCCCGAAGTCGAGGTTTGCCGTTGTGGTGGTTTTAGTAACGCCGCCTTTATGATCCCAGACAGATTTAGCGGTTTTTGACCGGTTCGCCAAAAACGGCTTGTACAGAACAAAAACCCCAAAATTCAAAAGACCGCCTAATCATTGTTGATAAGCGGTTTTTTTGCTATGTATTGATTATGCGGAGAAATATTCCGAAGTGCTTGCATAGAGATTGATAATCCTCTCTCTGCCGTTTAATAGTACAGTCGGCTGTTCGTTATGATTATATTTATTAGACTTACAATATTTTACAAGCCTTTCGTTGGTATGAATCGTATGCACCCAAAGCCCGTTGTTACAAGGCTTGTCCGCTTTTATATGCGGTGACAAAATTTTGGCTGAAGACGCCGTACATAACGCATTTATGGAAATTATTGAGCGCAAGGATGAATACCTAAATTTTCCATGTAGTAAAATGCGCTCCAGAATCGTTATTATAACGAAGAACAAATTACTAGACCAACTGCGTAAGGTCAAGAACATTTATCCGCTAATTATAGTAATGAGACAAGAGCGACATCGCTAGACAATGAACACTCGGAGTATTTAGCAGTTGTAGCTGGTACGGTTTACCATACTTACAGTTCAACCGAAGAAGGGTTTCCTTCATATGTTTTATGGGAATCTGAAGGATACAACTTTTCCTTAAAATCTATAATAAGTTCGGACGAGTTGTTAGAAATGGCTTTTTCCGTCGAACGAAGATATATTTCATAAAATCCTGTAGTAAATACCTCCTCTAAAACGTTATTATAGCGAAAGCTCTTTTTGAGCCTTACAAATGAGAGGAGGTGAGACTACAGAATACTTTATCTCAAATCAAGATATTGGCTAATATCTGATATTGAGATATACTAATTTTGAGGTGATTATTTTGAATATATACGAAGGAATAGAAAAATGTTTCTCGATAATCGAAAAATACTTTACGTCTGAGACTTTATCGAAATTTAAAAACGCTAAAATCAATGAACTGGACTTATATCATTTTAATCTAGGGTTATGTATAAGGAATAACCTGCTACACGCTGACAGAGTAAAACTGTGTAAATGCTTTATCGAGAACGGCATAACCCATAAAGACGATATGTCCCATTTAATGATCCTGCTGTTTCATTACTATGTATGTTCCAAGTAAACGGGTCGATGTGGGTTATAGAATAGGGCGGATAATATCCGCGCCCCAGACTGTCAAAGAACCCCTTTCTATACTTGTGGCAAGGGGTTCAGAATATAGAAAACTCGTAAAAACCGCGTAAAGCGAGTGGTAACAGGCTGTTTTGCGGTCCATGTAGCCATCTTTTTAAGATTCATTGCAGCAAACTTTATCTCTTGCCTCTATCCTACATTCAAAGATATGGATATTCTATAAAATTGCGTTATTTTTTATTAATTAATTATATAAATTCACCTCGCCTAGAGGGGTGCGCACAGTGCCGGGGTGGTTAAAGCACCGCTTGTTCCCAAAGAGCTGCCGTTTATGCCATAACTCTAGACAAGGTTCTACAAATTATGTTATTATTCGCATGTTATTATTTGCATGTTATTATGTAATAGCATTGCTTTTCGGCAGAAAGGATAGGTGATTCCAATGGGCAATTAGGCGGGGCAGTCGTGGGCCGCGATGTATTGATAAGCAAACATTTTGCGGTGCTTGTGATGGCGGTTGTGATGCTATGTACGATCAACCCGGTTACAAATGCCGCAGTTGTCAGCAACAGTGTAGCTAATGTTGAAAATGTTATCGCTATCACTCCGTTTTGGGTGAACACTTCAGAAGTTACCGTTACACTTTCTTATTCTGGTACAACCGCTATCCGCTCGGGAGTCATTGATGGGCTTCCCGGAACAACGAGAATAGTTGCTGATTTCGTTTTGGAAAGAAGAATTAGCAACAACAACTACACTGTAGTCAAGCGGTTCCCAACGAGAACAGTCAACAGCGCGTCACTTCGTTTTTCCGACAACACGACAATCACAAAAGGCGAGACATATCGGTTATCCGTTACCGCAGTCGTCACTAGGAATGGGACGACCGAAACCGTTAGCAATTGGGTTGAGAGGAAGGCATAAGTTATCGGTTTCTAAAGGCAGTATTAACTATTGCCTTATATGCACCAAAAATAATTTTAATAAAGGAGTATTCTATTATGAAAAAAACTATAACTAGTGTTATTCTTTGCATTTGTCTGCTGTCCGCGCTTGCCGTACCTGCTCTTGCCAGCAGGCCTATCGAAGATTTTCGCTTTTCCGCAGTAACCTATGCGTGGGGTACAAGCAACACCAACTTCCTCATTAAAACAAACAATTCTACGGCGGCTGTTGTCAACACGCTTGCAAACCAAGGTGGTTTCGTGTCGGGAAGCAACAGTTTCACAACCCGTCTAAGAATGTGGGACTCTGGCCCTTCTTATCAGGTCGGATACAGAAACAACATAGCTGCCTATACCCGTGCAGAGGTTCCATATGATTACTCTAATGTGATTCACTGGGGCATTCGCGCTGAATTCAGTTGGAGCAATGCCGGTACACCTTCTGGTCGAATCGATGGTTCTTGGTCTCCTGATGCCTTTTAGGTTATGTTAAGCCTTTAGTACAAACACCCCATATGTGAGTGGTATGCCATATCTCCCCTTTGTGTATCCGCTCAAAGGGGAGAAATTAAAGGAGTCAATGGTTTATGTTGTTGTTTTTTAAGGTTCTGAGAAGACGCTTAATTAATAAATGGACTGTAATTGCATATGCAGTGTGTCTGTTTCTCCTATTTTCCTCCCACATTGTACGGTCATCACCCGAAATCGAAGTATATTTTCAAATTAAGGATGGTAGTCATTTTTTCATGCAGCAGCTTCCCGGCGTTTTTTCTGAGGAAGCGGCGCTACGAGCTAGGCAGGATTTATTGGATATAGCGATATCCAATGCATTTAGCTTTCAGATATTTATGTATTTTGGGTTTACTTTCTTTCACATCATCGCAAACCTGATAATCACTGTGCCTTGCCTTAGCTTCTATGATGAAAGAAAATCAGGTTTTACTAGGATATTGGCATCAAAGACATGCATGCATCGATATATCACTTGTGAAGCCTTGGCTGTCTCGATTTCGGCATGGCTTATTGCATTAGTTCCGGCGTTATTGTTCTGGGCGTTAACACTATTACTATCGCCGGTAATACTTCCCCTAAATCAATATTTCGCATCTGCTCCCGATGATTATTTCCAATTAATAGATTTCCGAACAGAAATTCAATGGTTATATTTAAGATTAATACTTATTACCTCTGCCGGCTTCTTTTTTAAAGGATTACTCACATTCGTTACCTCGCTTGTAATTGATAAAAAAGTGACATTGATTTTTCTGCCGCTGCTTTATTCCTATGCCGTGTATGCTTTGTTTGAAGCAGTAGGTCTTAATGGATACGCGGAGCTGTCTTACTTCGATGGAAATATAAAATCTGTATCCCCTGTGTTATTCTCTTTTGCTGTATCACTAGCTGTATCCACAGTGATAATATATACTTTTTGCAATCGGGAGAAGATGTTAAATGGATAAGTATATTGTATGGAAATATGACCGGTCGCCTTGGTTATACAGCATTCTTATGCTGTCATTAGTGTTCTATATAAATGTTCACTTTGCCAAACAAGGACTCATGTCAGTTGTGATGTCAAATACGCATGATGCATGGTTTGGTATGTTTATGCTATTGTCTGATGGGATCTTTGTTCCCTTTCAGTTTTGGGTTTGTGGACTGGCAGTTATATATACCGTATATTGCCGTAATGTACATCCCACAATATTGATTCGTTATAACACTAAACGGCAATGGCTACGATCACTCTGCGTTAGTATTCTAATATGGGTGTTCGTATATGTATTGGTTAACATGGTAGTTATGTTTCTTTTAAGCACACTAGAATTCGGTGCGATCACCAGCTTTAGTTGGAGAGGAGACGCGATCTGCGAGTATACTGTTATCTTTATGCTCATAATATCTTTTTTGACACGTTGGGTAACGATTTCATTTATTGGAATGCTTTTTATTGTGTTGGCGATATGGTTTAAGAACCCATTGCTTTCCTTTATAATGATGCTTGTATATACTACGCTTTCCACTCTTGTTTTAATTTGTACGCCAACATACATGTCTTTTAAACCGTATATTTTTACATCCAGTATTAACTTTGGCTTCTTTTTATCTGATAACCTTATCTCAAACATTTTTATCTCTATTGGATCCCCTTTGATATGCATTATCGTGCTTATCATTTTATTGCCTCTTGTTTCCGGGATGGTGTTTTCTTATGAGTAATATCAAACGTATTATAACACTTGATTATCTTGCTATTCCATTGGTATCATTGATATGTGCATATATATCAAAGAACATTATCGATATTCATCTTAGGGGAATGCCGATGCCTGTATCAGGATACTTTTTATGTTTTTACGGGAAATATCCCGAATTTCTTGATGTAAAATTCGATCTTACACATTTTTGGTTTTTGATACTGCCACTAATTTTTACTTTCTATTTGTGTTCACGTTATCAACAAATTCAAATAGTAGAACTTGGCTCATACACAATGATTAGACATAAGAGTTATAACAGGTGGGTTTTGACTCACATGAGTCGGCAACAGATAATAATCGCACTCTCGTTTCTGCTTTTTAATATTGGTATGTTATTAATGTTTTGCACCTTATCTGTAAAATTCGATAATATAATTAGCGAAGAACTAATCTCCATTCTTCCGATGCTTACACACCATTTGATTGCTATGTTCATTGTTTCGATAATTCAGCTGAGAATAATAATAAAAAAGAGAATACTTATGGCGATTATCGTAGCGTTATTATTGGTGTCATTTTGGTCGTACTTTTCGTTAGTGAGTTATGATGTAATAATTGAATCATCTCAAATAATTATTATCGGCGTTGCGCTCCTGATATGCGCAGTACTATCATTATTATTGAGGAGGCACAGACATGATTGAAATTAAGAACGCCTGCAAGACAATTAAAAAACAGCGCATACTAAGCGGAATCAGCATTTTCTTAGACGAAGGAAAGACGTACGGTTTCATCGGGCGAAACGGTTCAGGCAAAACCATGCTCATGAAAGCTATCTGTGGGTTTGTTTCGTTGGACGAAGGTTGTGTTGTATTTAACGGCAAAATAATCGGTAAAGACATTGATTTTCCACCTGACACGGGTATTATAATCGAAAAACCAGCATTTGTACCGTATATGTCAGCAGTGGATAATCTAACCCTGTTAGCCGATATTCAAAAAAAAATAAACTTTCAAGACATCGAACACGCCATCAAAATAGTGGGACTTGACCCTGCAAATAAAAAGAAAGTAAAAGCATATTCTTTAGGGATGAAGCAGCGGTTGGCCTTTGCTCAAGCCATTATGGAACAACCTAGAGTATTGGTTCTTGATGAGCCAATGAATGCATTGGACAAAGAAGGTATATTACTCTTCCGTGACCTCTTGTTGGACATGAAAAGTAAAGGTGTAACCATCTTAATTTGCAGTCATATATCGGAAGATATAGATACTCTTTGCGATAGGGTATTTGAAATGGAGCAAGGTGTACTTACGGAGGTGCATAAGACGGGGGAAATGAAATGAGCGGAATGATGACAATTAGCTCTTTCCTATTTATTCTAATAGCCTGCATTTTCACTTGGATTATGTGCTGCATAAAGCCTAGAATAGGAAAGTTAAGTGTAATAACCATATTGCTTGCGTATATCATATTCGGATTTTTTGTCTATGAAGATGACCGCGAGACATTAGCACGTATCAGTAGTGCACGATCTATGTATGAAGAACAAATTATTATCGAGGAGAATCCAGAATTCAGAGTCAGTTTGGCAAATAGAGAGTTGGGCTATCTTTCAAAATATGAATGGAATGAAATAGATTTTGACATTTTTGATCCGCAAAACTTGCAATCTATAGGGGGGATATTTCAAAATGTCATTCTTTCCAGATGCTATCTTGATATTCCAAGTTACCCAAGCGATGATAATGTCAGGCAGATAGAACTGCTTCGTGGTAACGGATACGTCGTACAAGGCACAAATATAAGTGCAGAAACCATAGATAATATAGCTATTAATGATACCTTGCTAACTAATAGCGAATATGAATTGCGGATCGGCTATTATGGCTTTTTTGAAAACAACACGATAGATTATGGGATCATATACCCTGCCAGAAAAAATGACGAGCGCAAGTTTATTCCAACCGAAGGGTCGTTTTATCGTTTTTCTTGTACATATATAGGTAAAATGGCGTTAAATGAAACAACGATCCAAGTGTTTATATATAACTAGACCAGCTATCATAAATCAATAAAATACTTCAAAAGTCAGGGAGCGAAAAAATGGCAACAAGGGCAACTAGAATTTAAACATTATTATACGAGGAGGTCGCATACTTCTTCAAAGCTAAAATTATTGAAAATCCAACATAATGTTGTTTACACAGGAAGGATGGAAAACTATGGCATCTATAAAAGGCAAACTTCGTATTATTATTGTAGCTGTATTTCTATGTGCAATATGCCCGTCTTGTACAGAGCAATCACCGAAGGAAGCGTTGACATTAGATCCTGCTGAAGTTAACATACAGAATGATGGAGAGATTCCAACAATCTACGATAACAACGTAGATTATTCCGTGATTGAAAGCGGACCGGAAGAAGCATTATCTATAATATTGGATGATAACGAGGAGCGCGCACGGCGTGAGGTCATTGAGCATTTTCAAAAGGGCTATGACTTGTTGCGAGGACAATCATGGGAAACCGACAATTTGGATGTGTTTAGTAACAACAATGTACAAATTCTCCTTAGTGCGGTAAGTGAGTTGTTGCCTGAAGAAATCCCTGTATCTACCTATTGTGACATTTTGCCAGATGTGATTATACATAATTTCTCTAACTTTACAGGCGAACATCTCTTCTTCAACAGCGTTAAGATCATCAGTGTAAACAGAATAGCACAAGATGATGTGTGGGCAAAAGCGTTTGGATTAATGAATGATTTTTATATTATTGAGTGCGTGTATTCTGATATATACACGCTGCAGCTTTTTGTTATGAATACCAGTCAGGTTCAAGAGTTTTATAAAGTGGGAATGATAACCTCTGTACATGGTTGGCCTATTGGTGTCAGCGAGGATGGTTATCTGCGATTGTGTCGTCCAAAAATGTCGGGCGGCTAATGGCGAATTAGCAGTATCGTTACAAAAGAGGAAAGCGAAAAATGGAGAGATGAAACAGGCTCATGGATTGCACCGCGCAGATTCCACGGGGCTTGTTGCCATGCGGTTATAGATGTTCTTTACGGCAATGGTTGTAAATGTTAAGCGAATTGTTAAGTTGACAGAGCCAGTTCCAGCCTGAATTGAGGCGTTTTTTTAAGGTTGTTCAGTTTTTATTGTAGTGTGCATTTTTATGCATAAACAAATCCCCGCTTATAAAAAACGGGGGTTTGTCAGTGTCCTGATAAAATCAGGCTTCTTGTCTGAATCCCCAAGTTGGACTTGAACCAACGACCCTGCGGTTAACAGCCGCATGCTATGGCGACTAAGCTATTGAGGAATATATAGAATCCGCTTCGCACAAGGATTTTAACGCATTTTTATTGCCCCTCCTCAGCCGTCTTACGTTAGGACTCATTTGCGCGCAATATTCACATATTCATCAGTGACTAAGTGGTCCTGTTTTCTAAAATGGGAGGACATTAAAATGAGTAGAAATGTCATCCCATCATTTTTGACCTTTAATCCTAATGGCCTTGACTATAATACTGATTACAATCGCTATAAGGAACCCAAGATGGAAACGAGAATGGGAAATAATAGAGAAAAATCCACCCCCTCTTCCTCCTGCGATTTTTATTGGTATCAAGTACCAACTGATAATTAAACCAAAAGCAAGGATGTATGAAAGAGATAATGCAAGCAACAAATATGAAAGAGTTTTTCCCATATTAAGATCCTTTGTCCATCGGATCAGTAATAATGAGGAGAAAATTGGAAAACAAAATATACCAAAGAAAAATATATCGTCATATGGATACGGAGTCCATGAATGACCAAACAAGCAATATGCAATAAACGTAAACAAAAAACATAACATTCCTTGCAATACGCCGAAAATCAGAAAAACACGAAAACCTTTTGCACGATTCATAAAACTAAAACCTTTCTAGTCGAAGGGAATAATTAACATTCCCCTCGACTAAAATTCTCTCTATCATGGATTAAACAATATGCCTAAGTATTTGCACAATCGTGGGGTGCAGAAGGCACGCTCTATCCCATCTGCAATGGTAAACGTTCCCAGTTGAATATTTGTGAGTCTTGGTGAGTGTAAGCTGGGTAATCGCTGTAACAGTAATCCCAACCAATGTTGATATTATCCCTATCATGCTTATCGTCCGGTCCCCAAGCAGCAACACCTGCTCCGATGTAAAGCAATGGTTTAGAAAAAGCCATCACCACTCCCATGTATCAGTAATGTATATTACCTATAAGGAATAGTGATTTGTTCTTGCTACAACACTTGTGTAGACGCCTTTATAGAACCAACCCCTTTCTAATATCTTGATATATACTATACAGTATCGATTTTTGTCAATAAAGAAAGAGTGAGTGAGCACATTTATAGTATAAGCGAACGATTTTTCGGACTGATGACGCGCCGTGTTCTATACATTGCCATGGTCCACGCGAGGGACTTATACTAATCCTCCATTAAGAGCATTGTAACTTTGCGGTCTTTTCCTATCCGCCTTGTCGAATGAAAAAAGCCTTGCCGGAAATCCAGCAAGATTTATCTTTTGGAGTAATAATCTGCATTATGCCCGATGTAATAAATATGCGGCCACATGCTGAGTTGATCTGCAATAATTCCATGCCCATGGTTTTAGTCAGCGGCATTTGAATAATTGTTGATTGT
>Ga0123353_10010997_pt1 | contig 12699 bp, 10 predicted proteins | sample TergutLab28metaG_3_FD_92763 | JGI IMG/M metagenome (GOLD analysis project Ga0123353, IMG submission 92763) | Labiotermes labralis P3 segment gut microbial communities from Petit-Saut dam, French Guiana - Lab288 P3 | ecosystem: Host-associated > Arthropoda: Insects > Digestive system > Gut ... | reverse complement strand
GTTACCTTTTTCGATACCTTTAAGCTACTTTTGCTATGTTCTGCCTTGTTTCGTCATGGGCTAACTCGAAAATTCCTTGTTCACTATGATTATTTCCGAAACTTGGGTTATGACGTGGAAATCCAGCTCTCAAACGGCCGCGCGAGCCGGAGAAAGCGGGTAAGCGTATGAGAGATATCCTCAGGCTGTACCGCTACACACGGGGAGACAGGCTGACTCTTGTCGTCGGTCTGGCCGGGCAAGGGATCGACGCCACCGATCTGGCGACGCTGGCGATGATGTCGACATGGTTTGTCTTGACCATGCCGGACGTTCAGAAACTTTACTTGATAGCTGTTGACAAGGAGGTCGGAACATGTTAGACTTGTATTAGGTCTAATCAACTCCGACTTTCGTTGTCTCTCGCTGTGGGGGGATGGGAGGTTACTATGGAAACTGTATTCAGATTGACAAACGCCGAGGCAAGGCTTGCGGAACTTCTATGGGGCAACGGCCCGATCGCGTCCATGGAAATGATCAAGCTGGCGGAGCAGGCGTTTGGCTGGAAAAAGTCCACCACGTTCACCAATTTAAAGTTCCTGATCGACAAAGGGCTGGCCCGCAATGAGAAGTCATGCGTGACCATGCTCTACACCCGTGACGAGATCGTCGCGGAACAGAGCCGCCGGTACGTGGACGATACCTTCGGCGGTTCCCTGCCCATGTTCATCGCGGCCTATACCAGCAACCGGAAGCTGTCGCCGGAACAAGTGTTGGAACTCAAGCTCCTCATCGACGCGCATGGAGGTGGTGACGGCAGTGGATAAAGTGTTCCTTACCATCCTCAACATGAGTTTTACCGGCGCGTTCGCCGTCGCGGCGATATGCCTCGCCCGCCTGCCGATAAAGAAAGCGCCGAAAATCATTTCTTACTGCCTGTGGGCGGTGGTGGGATTCCGGCTCGTGTTTCCCTTTTCCATCGAGAGCGTGTTCAGCCTGATCCCTTTCCATGCGCAGACGATACCGCCGGACATCGCGACGCAGTCTGTCCCGCGCATTGACAGCGGGATACCGTTCGTAAACGACGCCATCAGTAGTGTACTGCCGTCGCCGGCTTCTTACCTGGACACTGCTGTGAATCCATTGCGGGTCTGGACGGCGATCGGCTCGTGGGTATGGATCGCGGGTTCGGCTGCCATGCTGGCCTTCGGCGTGGTGTGCTATATCCGCTTCAAGCGCAAGATGGGTTCGGCCATCCGTGTGGAAGGCAATCTCTACGAAACCGACGGCATCCAGTCGCCCTTCGTATTGGGCATCCTCAAGCCGAAAATCTATATCCCGCTGGACTTATCGGATCAGGAGCGCGAGTACATTGTCCTGCATGAGCGGACGCATATTCAGAGGCATGATCATATCATCAAATTCGCGGCCTATTTCATTCTCTGTTTGCATTGGTTCAATCCACTGGCTTGGGTGGCCTTCCATCTGATGGGCCTTGATATGGAAATGTCCTGCGACGAGCTGGTGCTAAAGAACTTGGGCGGTGAAATAAAAAGGAATTATTCGATGTCATTGCTGTCCATAGCGGCAGATCGGCGTGTTTTGCGCAGTTCGCCGCTTTCTTTTGGCGAGAATGGCGTGGAGAAGCGGGTTAAAAACGTGTTGAAATCCAGAAAGTCATCGCGGATCGCGGTTGCGCTGGCGGTCGCGTTCGTGACGGTACTGAGCTTTGGGCTTGTGGTGAGCAGGGCGAGCGTCGACGATTTTACAGGCTCCGGCGGCGGCAACGGCAACGGTAACGGCGGCGGCGTGAACGCGGAAATGACTTATTCCCTTGCCGACTACTACGATGAGGACGGCCAGTTTTCCGATCTCGGGCTGTCGCTTGACGAGAAGGATTCCGAAAGGGTCTTGGCTGTGAGCGGCGGCGATATTCTGGTCGCGGGCGATCGGCGGTATGAGGTTACGACGGAATCCCTCACGCTCTCCTTTTATCCCCAGCCTTCCCTCGATCAGGTCATCCGATGGTGGGCTGACTGCCTTGACAGTTGGGCGGAGAGCGGCAAGGTAACGGAGGTGAGTTGAGGGGCAGTAGGCCGGCATGTATATGCATAGGTGTATGTATGTATGTATGTGTGTGTGTGTGTGTGTGTGTGTGTAGGCATATATATATTTAGCGCATGGGAAATATTATTGTTGGAGGAGAAGCATGAAGAAGGTTATATCACTCGCACTGGTATCCTTGCTCGCCCTTGCCCTGCTGACGGCTTGCAGTGGGAATGGCGGCGGCAACAATGGCGGCGGCGGCAACAACGGGGACATCACCCCGACAGACGTCCAGACAGACACGCCTCCCGTAGAAAACACTGCCCCGGCAACCGGCAGCGGAAATGACATAAATGACACAGATGATCCCGCAAACGGCGTCTATGTTTCCCCCGATGGCAATGACGCCACGGCGACCGGTTCAATTGACGCGCCTTACAAGAGCATCAACGCCGCCCTGGCGGCCGCAGAGCCAGGCGACACGATAATCCTGCGCGGCGGCACGTATCGCGAAGGCGAAAATGTACGCATTCGGACACCCAACATCACGATAAAGTCCGCAAAAGGCGAATGGGCGGTCATCGACCTGACTGCCTACAATCCCGGCAGTGAAGAGGACTCCGGGGTCTATTTCGACGTGGATTCATCAGGCGGCAGATTGCAAGGCGTCGAGGTCATGGGCGGGTTTTATGCTGTTTGTTTGGAAACCAAATGGGATTGGGGCGACCCTGCCGATCGCGTCGGCGCGTCCGATATCATCATCGAGGGTTGCAAACTGCATGATTCCCGATACGATGTAGTCAAAATCAAACCGAACTGCGATAATATTATCATTCGATACAACGAAATATACAATTCTGGGCGGGCATTTGACGGCGAACCCCATAACGGCGAGCAAAACGCAGAGGGCATTGATAATGTCAACGGAAACAATATGACGGTGCATAACAATTACATCCACGATATTATCTCAAACGGGATCTACGCCAAAGGCGGCGCGAGAGACGCATTGATCGAGAACAACCGCATTGAGCTTGCGTACGGAGGCGGGATCCTCGTTGGTTTCGATACCAGCCCAGAGTTCTTCGACACTGCGGTGAACCCGCAGTATTATGAAAATATCCGGTGCGTTGTGCGCAACAACTTGATTATGGACACGGGCTGGGAAGGTATTGGCCTATATGCTTCCCAGGACGCGCAGGTTTACAACAACACGCTGGTGAACGTAGCCAACGGCGGGCAATATCACAGCGCGATTTACTTTGGATTGTCATACCAAGACTGGGAAAGCTATGCCGGCCGCCCTGCCAATGTCAACCCCAATATTCACCATAATATGGTAAGCCAGCCGTCCGGTATCGTCCGTCCCATGATTGAAATCCGTTATTCCGAAGAGCTTGGCGGTCTGTCCGCCCTCGACGGCAATCCGGTGATGAGCGATAATTGTTATTTCATTGCCGGTAAAACGGCGGTCTTTGAGGATCGTCGGCCGGGCAGCATGTTGGAAAACGCGGGCATCGCAACGTGGCAATCCCATATCGGCGGCGATAGTGGCTCTGTTGAGGCCGATCCGGCCCTTGACGCTGACTTTATGCCAACGAATCCGCAATGCGCCGAAATGGGGATAACATCGGTTTCTTCCGTGGGGCCATAACTTTTCCTATGGCTTCATAAAATTTTTTATTTTCCCTATTGACAGGAAGGTCGAAGTCTGTTAGACTAGTATTGGGTCTAATAGTTTTCGACCTTCCTGCTATGTATCTGCTATGTATCCGTTATGTGTCTTGAGGTTTTTGAGGTATATGTATGGAAACTGTATTCAGGTTGACAAATGCCGAGGTAAGGCTGGCTGAGCTCCTGTGGAGCAACGCCCCGATTGCGTCCATGGAAATGATTAGGCTGGCGGAGAGGGAGTTTGGCTGGAAGAAGTCCGTCACGTTCGCGATTCTAAAATCCTTGGCCAGCAAGGGTCTTGCCAGAAACGAAAAGTCACGCATGATTATGATCCGCTCCCGTGACGAGATCGTCGGGAAACAGAGCCAGAGCAAGAGCCAGAGCTATCGGGCTCCGGGCGGAGCCAGCGGTGGTTGTCTGCCCATGTTCATCGTATCATGCAAGCCAAAAAGGGGGCGATGCCATTAATTGGGAAACTATCGGATAGGCCGCGCTACAAACCAATGGAGGCTTGGATCAAAATCCAAGGAAATACATCATTATTATGGAGGAACATACAATGAAAAAGTTGCACAAAAGCCCATTCCGCAGGAAGACAACGAAAGCACTCGCGCTCATTCTCTGCGTCGCCATCGTGCTCACCTTGCAGTCCATCGTTTTGATCAATGCGTCCGCGGCGCCCGTCGTTGGGCCGCGCGGCAATTCCGGCGCCGACCCGGCAAACGGCATCTATGTTTCCCCCACCGGCAATGACGCCACGGCGACCGGTTCTATCACCGCGCCGTACCGGAGCATCAACACCGCTTTGGCGGCCGCCCGATCCGGCGACACGATCATCCTGCGCGGCGGCACGTATCGCGAAGGGCAAAATGTCCGCGTGAGGACACCCAATATCACGATAAAGTCTAGGCAGGGCGAATGGGCGATCATTGACCTGACGACCTACAATGCCGGCCGTGGGGAGGACTCCGCCGTTTACTTCGATGTCGATTCATCGGGCGGCAAATTGCAGAGTGTCGAAGTCATGGGAGGGTTCTACGCCGTTTGCATGGAAACCAAATGGGATTGGGGGCAGGCCGATCGATCCGGGGCGTCCAATATCATCATCGAGGATTGCATACTGCATGATTCCAGAAACGATGTGGTCAAAGTCAAGCCCAATTGCAACAACATCACCATCCGCTATAACGAAATCTATCGTTCGGGGCGCGCGTACAATGGCGGGAATCCCAACGGGGAAAACAACTCTGAAGGCATTGACAATGTCAACGGCCACAATATGGTGGTGCAAAACAACTACATCCACGAAATTTGTTCCACCGGCATCTACGCCAAAGGCGGCGCGACAGGCGCGTTGATTGAAAATAACCGTATTGAAAACGCGTACGGGGCTGGCATCATGGTGGGGTTTGACACCAGCCCGGAGTTTTTCGACACTACGGTAAACCCGCAGTACTATGAAAATATCGGGGGCATTGTACGTTACAACCTGATCATCCACACGGGTTGGGAAGGTATCGGCTTGTACGCCTCGAAGGACGCGCAAGTCTACAATAACACGTTGGTCGACGTAAACTATGCGCAGAACTATCACAGCGCGATTTACTTTGGCGTCACCATGCAGGATTGGGAGCCCTACGCGGGCCGCCCCGCCAATGTCAATCCGAATATCCACCATAACATCGTAAGCCAGCCGGCCACATTCACCAGGCGCCCGATGATCGAGATCCGCTACGCCAATGAGCTTGGCGGCCTACCCGCCCTCTCCGGCAACCCCACGATGGGCAACAACTGCTATTATATTGCCGGCAGGACCGCGACCTTCACCGACAACCGCCCGGGCCGCATATTGTCCAACGCGGGGCTCGCCGCGTGGAAAACCCATATTGGCGGCGACAACGGATCGATCGAGGTCGACCCGGCTCTCGATCCTGTGACGTATGTGGCCACCAACCCACTATGCGCCGGGATGGGAATACCGGGTTCTTCCACACCGCCGCCCACCGAGCCGCCCACTGCGCCGCCTTCGGCACCCCCCTCTGCGCCTCCATCCACGACGCCTCCCTCCACGACGCCCCCGCCGTCCACACCGCCATCCTCAACGCCTCCTCCCACGACGCCCCCCACGACGCCGCCCGCAGTAGGAACAACCTATAACATTGCCGACTTTTACAACAAAAGCGGCCAGCTTTCGGTAAAACGCGGGGACATTATTGTCGTGGGCCAGCGGCAATACAGGGTTTTGTCGAATACCTATACGATCAGCTATTGGTCCCAGAATTCTTTGAACACCGCTATTTCGTGGTGGACGGATTACATGAACAGCTTCGCGTCGGGCGGCGTGGTGGAAGAAATCACCGGCGCAACGCCGCCGCCGACATCGCCGCCATCCACACCGCCACCCACGACGCCCCCCTCAACGCCTCCGCCTACTACACCGCCCACTACCCCGCCGACGACACCGCCGCCCACGCCGCCCGCAACGGGGCAGACCTACAACATTGCTGACTTCTACAACAAGAGCGGCCAGCTGTCGGTATGCAAAGGGGATATTATTATCGTGGGCCAGCGGCAATACAGGGTTATCCCGAATACCTATTCGATCAGCTATTGGTCCCAGAATTCTTTGAATTCCGCCATTTCGTGGTGGACATCATACCTGGACAGTTATGCAACCAGTGGCGTGGTAGTTCTCGTATAAACGCCGTATAGACGCCACCAACTGATAAACTTGCATCCATCCGCACAACGGGAGGGAGCGCACTGCGCTCCTCCCGTTGTGCGTTGCCTCTAATGTGGGCGGGCTTGACCCGCAATCCAGAATTTTAAATATTGAGTCCTTCAAATTTCTGTGATATACTCTCTGTGATATACTTTCTGTGATGCACTTGTCGTAAACTGCATGAGTCCGCAAACAATCTGAAAGCACAAGGAGGAAACAGAATGTCAGGCAACAGACTGATCGGCGGTTACCCGGTGATCGGCATCCGGCCCACAATCGACGGGCGGCGCGGCGTGCTGCGGGTACGCGAATCCCTGGAAGAGCAGACCATGAACATGGCCAAATCCGCCAAAACGCTGTTTGAGGAAAACCTGCGTTACGCGAACGGCGAGCCGGTGCGTGTGATCATCGCCGACACGACCATTGGCCGCGTGGCCGAGGCCGCCGCCTGTGCCGACAAATTTAGGAAGGCCGGCGTGGACATCACGCTGACGGTGACGCCCTGCTGGTGCTACGGATCGGAGACCATGGACATGGATCCCATGACCATTAAGGCCGTTTGGGGATTCAACGGAACCGAACGCCCGGGGGCGGTCTATCTGGCCGCCGTGCTGGCCGGCCACGCGCAGAAGGGCCTCCCTGCTTTCGGTATCTATGGCCATGACGTGCAGAACGCCGACAATGCCGGCATCCCGGGCGACGTGCGGGAAAAGCTGCTGCGCTTCGGCCGGGCGGCCGTGGCTGCCGCCGCCATGCGGGGCAAGAGCTATCTCCAAATCGGCTCCATCTGCATGGGTATCGCCGGATCCATTATCTCCCCGGAGTTTTTCGAGGAATACCTGGGTATGCGCGTAGAGAGCGTAGACGAGGTGGAGATCATCCGCCGTATGGAGCGGGGCGCATACCATGAGGCTGAGTTCCTTAAAGCGCTTTCCTGGACTAAGAAGAACTGCCCCGAGGGGTTTGACAAGAACCCATCCGCCCTACAAGCCTCCGCCGAACAGAAAGAGAAAGACTGGGAATTTGTCGTCAAGATGATGTGCATCATCAAAGACCTGATGAACGGCAATCCCCATTTGCCCGCTGGCTACGAGGAGGAGCGGGCCGGTCACAACGCCATCGCCGCCGGTTTCCAGGGTCAGCGGCAGTGGACCGATTTTTATCCCAACTGCGACTTCCCCGAGGCTATGCTCAACTCGTCCTTCGACTGGGAGGGCGCGCGGGAACCGTACATACTGGCCACCGAAAACGATACGCTCAACGCGGTTGGCATGTTGTTCGGCAAATTGCTGACAGGTACCGCCCAAATCTTTGCCGATGTGCGCACCTACTGGAGTCCGGAGGCGGTAAAGAAGGCGACCGGCTACGACCTCGCCGGCCAGGCCAAAGAGTCGGACGGCATCATCCACCTGATCAACTCGGGAGCGGCCTGCATCGACGCCTGCGGCGAGATCAAAAACGAGAAGGGCGAGAGCATCATCAAGCCCTTCTGGGAGATGACCGAAGCCGATCAGCGGGCCTGCCTCAAGGCCACAACCTGGAACGCCGCCGACTTGGGTTATTTCCGTGGTGGCGGGTACTCCTCCCGTTTTCTCACCTCTGGGGAGATGCCGGTCACCATGTCGCGGCTCAATTTGGTCAAAGGCCTGGGCCCGACTCTGCAAATCGCCGAGGGATGGACGGTCAACCTACCCGGCGAGGTATCCGATATCCTTTGGCAACGCACAGACTACACATGGCCGTGCACCTGGTTTGCCCCGCGCCTCACCGGAAAAGGCGCTTTTCGGTCGGCCTACGACGTGATGAACACCTGGGGCGCCAACCACGGATCCATCAGTTACGGACACATCGGCGCCGACCTGATCACGCTGTGCTCGGTCCTGCGCATCCCGGTCTGCCTGCACAACGTTCCGGAGGACAAGATCTTCCGCCCCGCCGTATGGAATGCGTACGGCATGGACAAGGAGGGCCAGGATTACCGTGCGTGCGCCGCCTATGGGCCGCTGTATAAATAGTTTCAGATGGTGATTCATTGGTTTCATTAACAGGAATTCAAGAGCCAGGGTGTGTGTTGAACACATTCACCCTGGCTTTTTCGTTTGCAATATTTCCACAATAGGAGTATAATTTTCTTATGGCATACTGGATGATCTGCTGATGAACAAAAACTTTTTTGCTTTTTTGTGAGAAATAAAACCTACGAGCGGTTTCATGCATCTATGTGGTGAAAGGGAAATGGCCTATCAATCATCCATAGCGGACAAATGATGAAGGAGGAAAGCAACATGAAAACCAAAACACGTGGTAAGAAGTTCGTAGCGGCCCTGCTGACAATGGTGATCATGCTCGGCCTGTTCGCAGCCTTCCCGCTTACGGCAAGCGCGGCGACGATATTCAATGTTGCCGCAACGGTTACGGATCCAGTTATCGGCGCCTCCCCAAAGTTCACAGCGGTTTCCGACGACAGCAGCAATTACACCGCAACTGTAATTGCATGGCTGAAACAACCCGGTGACATCAAACTCACCTCACAGGACAAGTTTGTTGCCAGTGCGGATTATGACGTCTGGGTTTCCTTTGTCCCTGTCGCGGGGAATATGTTTTCTATGAGCCTTTCCGCTACCATCAACGATGAGTCGGCAGATAAGGTGTCGACATCCAGCGGAAGCCCGGGCGCTGTCGTGTTCAAAATCTCTTTTTCCTTTACGTATACCGTGTCGCTGAATAAAAATGGCGGCACGGGTGGCACGAATTATGTATCAGCGACCTACGGGATGAGTATGCCATCTATCAATACACCTACACGAACGGGGTATTCCTTCGAGGGATATTGGGACACAAGCGCGTCGTCGGGCGGCACGCGGTACTATTTGGAATCCGGCGACTCCGCAAGGACTTGGAACAAATACAGGGACGCCACCCTATACGCCCGTTGGGTAGCCTCCACGACGGCCTACCTGGTCACGGTGAAAAACGGCACAGGCGGCGGGAGTTACACAACAGGCAACACGGTCAACATCAAGGCCAATGCCGCCCCTGCGGGAAAGGTCTTTGACAAGTGGACGGCCTCCGGCGTGACCTTATCCAATCCGGGCAGCGCGAATACATCGTTCAAAATGCCCTCGAACCCGGTCACGGTCACGGCGACATACAAGGATGCCCCTCCCATAATAACCCAGCATCCTAAAAATGTAACTATCACCGAGGGGCAAAACGCTGAGTTTAAGGTTGCTGCTTCCGGTACGGCGCCATTGTCATATCAGTGGCAGAAATTGAGAAAAGGAACCATAAAATGGCAAGACATATCGACGACCGACAGCCAGTATTCCGGGATAAAGACCTCGACGCTGACAAAGCAGAACATAACCACCGCATCGGATGGTAACCGTTACCGCTGTGTCGTGTCGAACGCAGGTGGTTCGGTAAACTCAAATTACGTGACGCTCACGGTAAAGGCATTGCCTACCGTGGCAACGCCGAGCAATCTAACCGCGACGGCAAGCGCGAGCAGCATAACCCTGACATGGACGGACAATTCCAACAATGAGACAGGCTTCATCATAGAGAGGAAAGAGGGCGGCGGCGGCTGGGGCCAGATGGACCATGTGAATGCGAACGTCACGACGTATACGGACACGAACGTACAGGCCGGCAAGACATATACGTACAAGGTAAACGCGGTTATTTCGGGTACGCCCTTCGTGTCCTCCGGGTATTCCAACGAAAGCTCCGCGACAATGGCCGCCGCCAAATACGCGGTTTCTGTCAATTCGGGCGCGGGCGGCGGGAGCTATTCGGCGGGGCAGATCGTGACGATCACGGCAAACGCGGCGCCCTCGGGCAAGGCCTTCGATAAGTGGACGACGTCATCCAGCGGCGTGACCTTCAACAGCGCGGCAAGCGCAAGCACCACCTTTACCATGCCCTCGAACGCGGTCACGGTCGCGGCGACATACAAAGATTTGCCGCCCTCTACCTATGCGATAAACGTCACAAATAGCGGCAACGGCACGGCGAATGCCAACCCATCTTCTGCGGCATCGGGCGTGAAAATCACGCTGACGGCCACGCCGGACAGCGGGTATGTGTTCAAGGAATGGAAGGTCACGAGCGGCGGCGTAACTGTTGCAGGGAATCAATTCACCATGCCGGCGTCGAATGTCACGGTCATGGCGGTATTCGATCAGGTACCCGCCTCCCCAGACCCCGCCACGACCACGCCGCCGGCGAGCGGCACGCCTGCGCCGGGCGACAGCACGCCCACGCCGGGCAACGATAACACGCCCACGCCGGGCAACGATAACACGCCCACGCCGGGCAACGATAACACGCCTGCGCCGGGCGACGATAACACGCCTGCGCCGGGCGACGTCACAGCAACGCCGCCGGATGATAATGATACCACGCCTATTCCGGGCGACAATGATATCACGCCTGCGCCAGGCGATGTAACTGCGTCGAACGACGACATAGACATACCGGTCGATGAAACTATGCCGAACGAAGACCCCGAAATCGTCCCCGTCAACCCCGTCAACCAGGACGGCGAAGACGAGGGCGGCTTCAACTTACTGTGGATTGCGCTGATTGCCTTGGTGGTTGTGTCTGTCGGCGGCGGGACTGCGTTTCTTGTCATGAGGAAGAAAGATAAAAGATAAAAGATAAAAAGGAAGGGTTTTGATCATGGATAGACAATATGCCTGTTACGAATACACTCTTTCCGCGCATCGGGAGAACTTCTACAACATAACCCCGCAGGTGCGTGACGCTGTCGCCAAAAGCGCCGTGACAAGCGGCATCGCGGTGGTGTACTGCCCCCATACGACGGCGGGTATCACGATTAACGAGAATGCCGACCCGGACGTTGTACACGACCTGCTCATCGGATTGGGCAGAGCCTTCCCTGACCGCCCGGAGTTCCGTCACGGCGAAGGCAACAGCACAGCGCACTTGAAAGCGTCGGTGATGGGTTCGAGCGCAACGGTGATCATCGAAAACGGCAAACTGTTGCTTGGGACATGGCAAGGGCTGTATTTTTGTGAGTTCGACCCGCCGCGAAACCGGAAGTTCTATGTGAAAGTGCTGGGCGGATGATAGCTATGATATAACGCATATTAAGCAATCAAAGGAAAATATTAAATGCGGTTCGCAACGGGATCATTTCAGAGCGGTTCCGTCAAAACGCATTAGAGTATACTTTGGAAGACGCGAAGGGTAGGTGAAGTTTTTTCGCGTATATCTCTGCCGCTGGTGGGCGGTCAAGGTAAATGCAACCTTAGGCAGACTGACTGCAACATTCAAGCATTTAGCCTGGAAAAAACTGGGAATTACTGGGAAAACGAGCATTGAGTTATCCTCATAGAAGGTGAAAACGGCCCATGAACGGAGAAAAAGGGCACAGCAAACAAGAGGGTCACAAGAACCAGATTTTTCGGTCAGAGTAAACGCGCCCCCACAAAAAGCTGTTTAGTTGAGTGTGCCTTGCAGCTGAATGAGTTGCGATTACTTTTTCAAAAGTGCCGGTTTCAGCAGGATTCTCTTAGCCGGGATGCTTTTAACGCCCAGTTTTTCGAGAGCATCGTACCCGCAAATAAACCTGAACAGTTCCAGTGGGGACTTGTTCCCCAGTTTCTCCCTGGAATACGAGTTGATGTGCGACATCATCAGGCTGACGTCGTTCTGTTCCAAGTTGTCAAAGGATTTGCCCTTTGGCAGAATGCGCCTGATAAACTCGTGGTTGAGTTCCTATGCGAGCAGAAAAGTTATCCGAGATAATCCCGGATAACCTAGGTAGTAAGTGTGATTATTAAGTATTATCATTGATAATACTATCTATGGAAAAGGTATTTATTTATAAATGGTAGCTTTTCTGCATATACTGCTCCTGTCGAGAGTGAAATGGCAGTCTCGGTCAACTTGGAGTGTTCTAGTAGGTATTTATTGGCAAGTTCCGGGGTCACTTCCGCGTACACCATGGTAGAAGTTATAGATTCGTGACCAAGAAAGGTTTTGATGACAGGAAGAGGTATCCCACTTTCAAGCATATGGACAGCGATCGAGTGCCGGAAATGGGGAGCGCCCCATTTGCGGCATTATGGAGAGCGTTGTTAACTGGTGAGTGATTCGGCGTAGACCAGCAATACCAACGTGTTTCCAAACGATGTACTCAAATCACTCACCATTTGACATTATCGGCTCAGGGAGATCAGGAAGTCCATCAGGTTCTTATCTTCTGACCAATCCGGCAGTTCGTTTGTCGGTAGGATATCTGTATATGC
>Ga0123353_10010994_pt1 | contig 12700 bp, 11 predicted proteins | sample TergutLab28metaG_3_FD_92763 | JGI IMG/M metagenome (GOLD analysis project Ga0123353, IMG submission 92763) | Labiotermes labralis P3 segment gut microbial communities from Petit-Saut dam, French Guiana - Lab288 P3 | ecosystem: Host-associated > Arthropoda: Insects > Digestive system > Gut ... | reverse complement strand
TTACAATATTCACAGTTTAATTCGTTTTTGCAAACAAGGTGTTGTGGCAGCATGTCATGTTGTGTGGGAATGTGTTGTAGAGAGAGCAGTTGGCTACATGTGCGTTGCACACGTAGCTAACCTAGGAACAACAAAGCTCCCTGATGATGATCTGGCAAGATCGAAACATGTCAGAGTGATTTTAAGTGTTTCTGAAGTGTTTTATGTGAAAGTTATGTAGGTGCAGTTGTTGGTTGATAATAGAAGTAAATCCAGTTAATTCTTCACAAGTTATCCTAACAGTTCATTACTTGCAAGTTATCCTTACAGTTCATTCTACATTGTGGCTGAGAAGTCACCATGCCTGTGCTTAACTTACTGTGTGGATCTGTGTGTGCACACTATGTGCCATGTATAGTGTAGCACAGAACACAACATGCACATGCAGGTACTGACAGTCTGAAAGTGTTGCCAAACTCCACCTTCAAGTTTCGCAATCTACTGCAGCATCCACATACAGTTCCACATGGTCAATAAATAGGGCTATGGTGACTTCTGAACCATTTAACACAGGCTGTGACTGAGAACGTTCTTAATTCCTGATTTCAAACTTCTGCTATGTTCTGAATGTTATATGCTTTCTTCTGGGTAATTCCCCACCGTCTGAATTTTATATGCCGACGTTTCGGAACACTCTGTCCCATCTTCGTAGGCAGATAAGTACCTACCTGCCTATGACGATGGAACAGACGGAGTGTTCCGAAACGTTGGCATATAAAATTCAGATGCTGGGGAATCACCCAGAAGAAAGCATACAACAGCATTCTTATGTTTATTGCCCACCATTAAATGCCAGTGTAGCTGCTCATGACCAGAGCTATTTTCACTATTGAATGCATATGCATGTACCTGCGCACAGAAACATTGTCCATTTTGGCCACAAAGAGTTAACATTTAATGGGATATGGGCATTCCGTTAGGCCGATAAAGGTTAAATAAACGCTGCAAACTCGCTGCCCTTCAGCTCTGTTGACATGCACTGGCCACCACCCATAATGTAGCGTCCAAATTTAATTCCCCTCTCCATCCACTATAGGGAAATTGACTTGTTTGTAGGACATGCAGACTGATGTGTCCCGTTGTCATTCTGATTTACTCTTTTTGGCATCAGCTTTACTTCGTGTGCATAAAAATGCATGAGGGAAGTTTTCTTTCATTTCATGTTCCAGCATATTACACATGGACTTAGGTAATAAAGGTGCTTGGTTATGGTTCTGATGAACCAGAACATGTAACACATTGTTGTATGGCATTACTATATTGTGTTTGACGGTACAATTCTTTGTATTTTGATTATAGTAAACACAGCAGGATGAATCTGAGTAAATTTGTGACAGGCAGTCAAGCTTGGATTGCCAACAAATACAAAAATTTAAAGCATAAGGTACTAAAATACAGTTACTTTACTTACTTACTTACTTACCTACTCCATGGAGCAGAGTCCTTCTTGAGAAGCTAACCGGTTTGCAGCTAGTCAAGAAATTCCCCACATTTTATGGAACCCAAAGGTTCATTACTGCATTCACAAGTGTCCGCTGCTGTCCCTATCCTGAGCCAGTTGAATCCAGTCCATACCCCCCATCCCACTTCCTGAAGATCCATCTTAATATTATCGTCCCATCTATGCCTGGGTCTCCCCAGTGGTCTCTTTCCCTCAGGTTGCCCCACCCATCTTATTCTTCTTGATTTTATCACCTGCATTATATTGGGTGAGGAGTACAGATCATTAAGCTCCTCATTATGTAGTTTTCTCCATCCCCATTACCTCATTCCTCTTGGGCCCAAATATTCTCCTCAACACCCTGTTCTCCAACATTAAAATACAATGCAAGTGTATATTTTGCATGTTGCATATTGACTTACATTTTTTAAACTCTTGTAATAAAGGTGTCAGTTGATGGTTCTGATGAACCGAAACATGTAGCACATGCTTGTATGGAAATAAAGAATTGTGTTTGATGGTACACTTCTTTATATTTCAGTTATAGTTAACGTGTTGGGATGAATCTGAATAAATGTGGGTTCAGGTTACTGTCATTTATTCCACCATTGTCATTATAAGCTGTAAGCAGGTAGGAGATACCATTCTTTTTGCTAGGCATCTTCAGTCCTCTGATTTGCTGTTGCACATTCCATGTGTTGATGGGTTGTGATGATGCTTTGTGCCTCTGGAATCAGCCTCATATCCCACTTACTGCCTTATGACTATGTTGCTAGAAATGTATCCTTCATCACCATAACTGAGCAATTTTTCAGAGTTTTGATGCACGAAAATTTGTTCAGATTGTGTGTTAATGCGTAGTGTCTACAAGAGGCAGCCATGATTGTAAGGACTCTGAAGAGACTATGTACACAACTTGCATTGTTTTCAGCTTTCATGTCTTTCATATTGGGATCCTTTGTAATAGCTGGGTCTCTTAATTTAGAAACAACAGTAATTTCAGTATTTCTTATCCAGGATTTCAAGATCTTACGTCAGTGTGGTTGATGATCTGAGTCCTCTGGAACGTTATGCTGAGTTGGATGAACAACACAGTGTAACATCTCAGAATACTTGAATCTTCAGTGTTACTGATGATGTTCAAATACTATTGTCAGTTGTAAAACTTTCAATTGTGGTATTAAGAAGTGAGACATAACCATTGTTTAAATTTACTAGAGAGTTTCCAAGTAGATGCCATAAAGCATAAGAGGGGGTTATATTCACACCTTATCAAATGCCAGAAGAACAGTCAAGAGCACCTTTGGAATACTGTTGATATGCAAATGGAGAATAACAAATGAGCCCAGAAAGCATTCTGTATGTAAAAAGCAATCCCATGACAGGCCTGGACAGGCCCTGAGGGTTCCAGGAGGTTAAAGCTCCCAGATTTCAAGACATTCGGCACATGAAGGTGGTAAGGTTGTCAGCCCTATGCACTGGCTGCCTTTACACCTCAGGAAATATTCCTGGTACTCATTTCTGTTAGAGGCAGATACAACCCCAGGGCCATAGTGCGGCTGGAAGGATTATGTCAATGAAAAATTCCGTAGCAGACAAAATTGCTCAGTGTACTTATCCAAAGAGAATATGTTAGTGAGGCATTTCTCTTTGAATGAAGAAAATGTTTAGTACTTTAATGCCACTCTTGATGAGGACAGTGGTCAGATTACATGACTTAATAACAGAGATAACATAAGGGACTCATTTACAGTCTGTTTTAGTTTTGATTTGGGCTTCATATGTGAAAGAAACTGCTGATTGCATACATTTTTATGACTGCAAAGTTGGTTATATATCAATGACGATAATATGCACATGTAGTAGTATGTAGTAAATTGTACTGATAATGATTACAGAAATACTAAAGATAGTGTAATGCAGATGTGATAAAGTGTAATAAATGCTAATGGTTTTGCAGAAGACTGTATCTTTTCCTGTTAATATCTGAGTGCATTGATCAAAAAGTAAATAGAAAATTACATAATAACATTTGTACGTTACAAGAACAGACACATTCGGAGCCATTTCTTTCAACACATTTAGTTTAAGCTGTGCATTTTATAGTGTGAGTTACTGCGTGTATGTACCTTCAGCCTTAGGTACACTGCATAGGAAATTAAAGTGTTTTTTCACCAGGGTAACTGTGATTGCAAATATAGACAGATTTATGTACCAGAATCAATAAAAATATTAACGTACACAGCTTTGTAAACCAGAATCATTATGAGTACAGATGTACAGAGAGTCGTGTACTATGATCAGTATGAATAGTAACATACATGGTGTTGTGTTTCAGAATCAATATGCATTCAAATGCACACTTTTATGCACCAGAATCAATACAAGTGCACACAGACTTGTGTACCAGAAACAGTAAATACAGCACTGTGCACCTGATTCAATATGAATACAGATGTACACAGAGTTGTGTCTGGGGATCAATAAAAGTAGGAACATACACAGTGTTGTGTGCCAGAATTAATATGAATAGGAGCCTAAATAGTGTCCTGCATAAGAATCAATATGAATACAGCTGTACACTGAGTTATGCACCAGAATCAGTTTAAATGGGAGAATAAATGGTGTTGTGCAACAGAATCAGTATGAATACAGCTGTACATAGAGTTGTGTACTTGAATCAGTAAGGGTACGAACATATATGTTGTTGTGTACCAGAATCAGTATTACTAGTAAGGTATACCGATTTGTATGCCAGAATAAATAAAAACAGAAGCATAAATAATGTGCACCACAAACAATAGAATATACAACATGCACTGTGTTGTGCAGCAAATGAAATACACTACAAATGGACAAATGTAGTCTCAATAAGGTGTTTTATCTTACCTTGAATATTTTCTTGTTTCACTTTTCTGCTTCTTTTATGTTGGAAATGCTATAAGAACGATTATGCATGGAGAGGCTGTTTATGAACCCACATAATAGAGAATAAGTGATGGAGGGGATTATGTAGGTTTAAAAACAGAACACATGTGTGAGGTAACATACTAGGAAAATAGATGTTTGCTACATTAGTTAAAAGGCATATATTTGTAAATTTGACTTCATTTGTCATGCTTACTCCAAACACAGTAGGAGATGTCCAATGCATGGCAGAGAGATAGGAATGTAGTTCACATCTGAAAACTCTCTATTTGGAGTAACTGGGTGTTGTGGTACAATGAGTGTAATACCGTCATTAAAGTGAAATAAGGCTGGTGACAGTAAACTTTATTGGAATATTGGTTCCTTTTGATTTACAGGCATGTTGAAATTTGCATTAGCTTGTAGTTAGTAAAAAATGAAAACAAAATCACAACAGTGTTTCACAATTCGAAAACTCAGCACATTTAAACATAACATTTGAAATATATAATTAGTTAACTGAATTAACATGTGTATTATGTTACATCTCAGCACCATACTGCAGAATTCATTTTATGTGTCGTTTACATTAATATTACTCGATATTTAAGTTATTTAAAAACGTAGCTTTCTACAGTTATTTACATTTTTTTTTTTGGGGGGGGGGGGAGCATTTCTATGCCATTCCTTACCCTGAAAGGTAATTTGTGTTTATAAATATCAGATGGAAGTTAATCTTACCTCTTATGTTTGTAGGGAATAAGGTAGTGTCACATGTGTGCATCTTAAGTCCCTCAGCTTACCTATTAATAGCTTCTTTAATTAATAATCGCAGACATTCAAACATTATTATGTCCATTATTCACATATATCACAATTTGGAACATGGTTTTAAAATGTAGCACCATTCAGAAATTAAGTTCTGTAAACCTACTGCTTATAGATTTATTCAACCGAATGTGTTAACTACTGACAAAAGAGTTATTGTCATATTGGTAGTCATTCACATGTAGTGTCGCTTATGTTAATAGCTTTTAAAACCATAACGTTAGACTGGTATGGTTAGTTGATGTATACACACTGACCTGGCAGGAGGATGGTTTATTATGGCACAGCCCCTTATACTGTGTTCTGCACATGTACTGTTTAGTTAAAATTGATGCTCTTTCAGATGCTTAGATAGGTAAGGGCCCTAGGGTTGGTCTGAATGGGTATGGAGAAGAGTATCTCTTGCACCCACTGGGATTTGAACTCCAGACCGTCAAGCCTACAGTGAGTCACTGTACTGAGTATGATATTCTGGCCCCTGCGTTAGATGATACACTTTTAATGTGGGAGACTGGAGGCCCTCATGGCATATACTGTGAATGTTACTGTTTTCTGGTATGTGATAGTATGTAGTCTTGGTAGAAACTTACTGATATTCAGGAGGAATTACTGTCTTTATCTAGTTTTTGGAACAATAAGCATGTTATCCTGTCCTAAAGATGGAGGTGACAAGTTCTTATACTAGTAGAGAGTTATAAAAGGTACAGTTATCCCATTCCAGGCCTGGATGGGCCCTTAGGGCTCTAGCAGGTTGATTCTAGACATTCACCACTTGAAGGTGGTAAGTTTGTCAGCCCTATCCACTAGCTGCCTTTATTCCCTAGGAGATATCCCTGGTACTCATTTCTGCTACAGGCTGACTCAACCTCAGGGCCATAGTGCAGTCAGAAGGATTACATACATCAATGAAAAGTCCCAATGAATCGAACCCATGACCTTCCGGCTGGTGGCACAGTGCCTGAACCAACTGTGCCACTGTGTACTCCATCTAGCAGAGAATGGTCTCCATTATAAATTCTGGTGTATTTAGTGTGTAATAATATTCCAATATGTAAAATTTCCATTGAAATTTTGAAACAATTAGCATTTTTTCTCAATGGAGCAATTACTTACATCTAGAGTTGAGGACGCATGACAAATGGCTTGAATGTCATGCAGTAAAATGTCACATCTGTCTCAAAACCTGCAATTGCCAACATTAAATTGACAATATGGTTGGCATATTAGCCATGTTGAGCTTTGAGTTTGATTTTATTAGATTCATTCTTCTAATATATTCGACTTATTTTCATTGTTACACCGTGCATGTTGTCAAGTGACTCAATTATTTTACCAACCACTGCACTTATATAAATTTATAAAATTTACACCTTAAAACATTAAAGAATAAATTCACATCAGTTCAACAAGCCTAATTATTTGTGTATAAAATTATTCTATATTTATTTTGACGATACTTACTTGGTATAATTTATATTACAGGCATACTGCCACAAAACCAACTGGAATAGTGAAATTAATATGACTTTTATTAGTGTAACTTTAGCAAGGACGATATAGCTCTCTGATGGTGGTCCTAGGACCGAAACATGTCAGAGCGTTTTTAATGTTTTAAGGTGTAAATTTTATAAATTTATATAAGTGCAGTGGTTGGTATAATAATTGAGTGGTATTTGACTTGTTTGTCCAAGTTACTCAGTAACATTTACACTACCAGTCAGTTTGGTTAGTGTGATATCTCCTTCTCTTTGTTGACCGAGCACTGATATTACTCTTCTCACCACGTAACGTGGTACATTTTTCATGATTGTAAACATTATAGACATTGCAGTGTTAATTTGAATTAATGTTAGGACCTGTAGCCCACAATTAAAATACCAGGATATCTTCTGTTCTTGTGTGGATGAATGTGCTATATGTTATGCATGTATAGTTTTGTCTCTGCATAATTCCCTGCTGAGCAGTTAATTGCTGGGGCTGGGTGGACTTGGTTTGCCTGTGCTTTCCAAATGAAATCTGACCATCAAATAAATGCACCCAGTATGAGACCATTATATGCGTAAGATATGATGAGACTTGCAAAACATATTCTATGTGTGTGAGGACATGAAATATTCATTACTGTTAAAGATTAATGTACCAAGTAGAGCAGTGAACAGTTAGGCTACCATAAGATTAGAATCAATATGTTAGTTCTCTATTCTACTTGTGACTGCCATTCACAGGAATGGAAGGATCATTTCACTGCTCTCTTCACTTTGTACACTGACTTATTCCTAGCAACTTAAAGCATCAGCAGTTTGTAACCCAAGCGTGATAAAACTCACAGCCTTTTTATATTTGACTTCTTTACGTTAAATTACATCCCTTGCTTCTTGTTGCGTAGCTTGAACCAGCCTGCTGCAAGTCCGGAGTCTTTTGGCATGGAAGCTGACCGTGACAGTTTTGCTGAATTTCTCTGTGTACTGTCTTCATTTCCTGTTTTGGTTGCTGTTCTGTAGGTCTTACTGCTGTTGAGTTCTGCTGCTGAGGAGTTCAGTGCTGAGTATTTCTTGGAACTTGCACTGCTGTCCCTGTTTTGCCTTTGGCTCAGAGATTCTGCAGATGTAGATGAGTTTAGGGCTGTGTACTTCTTCTCTGTTGATGCTCTGTCTCTAATACACTGCCCCTGAATGGTCCCATTCTTCCGACCTAGTGATCCGGTGGACGTTGATTTATTGACTGTTTGCTTGTGTGGTGTTGTATGATTTTCTTTACTTCTCTCACCGTTACTTTTGTGTCTGTTCACACCACTACTGCGGTTGATCGTCAGGTTTCCACTTGAATGCTGGGACGCGGGCACTTTTGGAGGTTTCCCGCTATCATTTCGTCCTGTAGTTTTACTACCATTATCATCATTGTCATAGTGCACTTCAAGCCCTTCTCTATAATGACGAGGCTTCAAGGGGGCAAGGACCTGTAAAATTTTCAAAATCAATTTGATTTAAACCTTTGTTAGAGACATGGGACATAGGGGATGCACAAAATACATGCAAAATATTCAGTGAAAAACTGAAGGGAATGACTGCTTGAGGGAACAGGGGTTAATTTATAGGGGAATATGAAATTGGACTGAGAGGCACAGGCTGTGAAGACGTGAAGTGGGTTGGCTACAGTGCTGATCTTTTTTGAAACATGGAATATCTTGGCCAGCTAAGTAACTAGTAACTAATCAAAAAATATTTTGTACTGTGTAGTTAGTTTGAAGTACACTTACAGAAATTGAACGTGATACCGTGCGAGTCTGTGGTTGCAATGGACGCAAGGGACCTCCTGTGGAGGACAGTTCCTCCCTGCTTTGTGCTCTGCGTGTGACTCCGCTACGCTGAGATCTTGGTGGGCCTGGTATATCTCCCACTGAAACAAAGCAAATTCTACAGTCAGTCCCTGAATGTGTGATTAGAAAACCACAACACACATAAATATGAGGCATGTACATTTGAAATCTGATGGAGGAAGGTACTGCAACAGTTAGAAAAATCACAACAGGCATTTGGACAGAAGTTCCACTGATGCACAAATCACCATATCTCATCTACAAATGATTCCTTGGGCTGCTGCCTAGATCACTATACCACAGTTCAAACAGGTTGCTGTCTGACATGAATGAGCAGCCTTTGAGGACTTTCTTTACCAGTCCAAAGACATGACAATCACATGGTGATAAATCCAGGCTGTATTTATTTATTTATTGATTGATTGATTAGTATTTGGGTTTGAGCCCTTATGGTCCCGATGCACCTGGGCCTTATAAACGGGCCCTTTGTGTTCCATAATCTGGTATCAGCTCAGGGGAGCCCTGTTCCTTGCTAAAATTCCAGATGGCCCACAGACTTAACTTTTAATTTTCTCTGGGTCCAAGAAAAAGGAAACCTGCTATGCATTTTCTCTTTCTCTCAAAAGACCCAGTAAGTGAACCCCCTCCAAGTTCCCCAACAGGGCCCCTATGGAGAGAGCTGCCCCTTTACAGGATCTTTTTTACATATCTCTCATATTCCTCATAAAAATTTCTCTAAATAAAGAAATTTTTCCCTTCTCTCAAAGGCCCTAGGAAAGGAGCGTCCCTCTGTGTTCCCCAAAAGGGGGGCCCCTATGGAAACAGATGCCCACTGCCAGAGCCCCATTCCTATAGCTCTCCTTCATTCATCTTTCAAAGATCCCGGTATATAAGCCCCCTTCCAGGTTCCCCAGTGGGGAATCCGGGCTCTATGCAAGATGTTGTTCCACCTCCCATTATACGACTTTCAGATTATTGTGAATTATGTGGACCACATGAGGCATGTATTATCATTCGGCCTAATAATGCAATCAGTGAATTTACTCCTGATGTTTTTCTCAGACTTGGTATGCAGCTTTTGAAATGTATGAAGTAACACTTGGCTTTTATTGCGTTAATGTGATTTGAAGCCAAGGAGAAAGGGTCCCTGGATGTCCCTCTGGTCCTGTGTGGACAGTTTCAGCATCTGGTGTGTTATCTTTAACCTGCACTGTGATGGTGTCTGTGCTAGCTACTCACCCATTCAACTGTAATGTTCTACAGCATTGTCAGCCATTGCGTTTACTGAGTCAACAAACAGCTACACCACATACACAGCCCTAACCCTGCCATGAATGGGTATTGGTTGTACATGCCTTGTAGTTTGATGTACAGGGAGGTGGTAGAGAATTTAGACAGGTAGGTCTTGTAAAAGATAAAGTGAACCCTATATTTCAGCATTACATGACAAAAGCTTGTAGGAGTAGGTAAAACTTTATATTGCTGCACTTGGCAGTTAATGAAGGGGGTATCTTGCAATAAATACGTTTCTTTCATAGGATGAGTAATTAGTTTTTATGTTAAGAGACGTTGCAGGGGTGTAAAGTACATTTCATTGCTGTAAAGTCAAAATCTGCTGTGTGTGGAGTTTTTTTTAATTTTGTGATACTAGTACCACTTAGCGGGTCTTGTGTGTTCTCATACTTCATCCAAACCAGATATGTTTATCTGAAATAAATTAAACTAACTAGTGAATCAAAAAATTGTGTAACATAATTTGGGGTCACCTATCACTAAGCGCCCAACATTTTTTCTTTCTGCTCTACAATTATGTAATTTCCACTTAACAAGTTTTGACTTGATGGTAACAACACTGTTTTTGGAAATTTTTGCTTCTTATTTTGGATTAGCACATATACTGAACACCCTGTGTGTTTCTATAGCACTGCCTGTACTCACCAGTGGCTGCATGGAGGTAAACAACAGACCGCTGTGACTGCTGACTGCTGTCTCCTTCAGTCGTGCTCTCAGCAGAACTAGTTGCCACATCTCCAGCACTGCGATAGTGGCGTAGACCCATTCCCCCTGAATTCCTTGATGGAACCTGTAATCTGTTATGGTTGAAAGTTCTTGTACCATTGGTGCCACTGTTGCCGTTTGATTTGTAGCGGCGTAGTGTCTGATGATTTGGCTGATGGAGCGCTGATGTTTCAGATTCCTGGTCTGTATCCCCAAAAAATCTCAAGTACTTGTTGCTGCTGCTGTTGCTGTTATATTGCTTGATTGTCTTGCTCTCATCTTCTGTCACAATGTCTGCATCCTTATCATGCTGATAGAAATAAAACACAAGCTTCAGGTTTCAAATTTTATCATTCACATAGCATTTAGCATGACATTCACATAGCATTTAGCATGACATTTTTTGAATACAAATTCTGACCATGATACTCCTTTATCTTCGTGCAAAATGTGTTGAGTGTCAGTGTATAATGTCCGTAGGAAAATATATGTATTAAATAACACGTTTCAGGACATGGAGAAGTGCCCATCCAGATTTCTGAGTCAATTTTAAATGGCAGGCAAAAGAATTTTTAAAGTTCCAAGTTTGTTAGTCAAGGATATATATCAAAGTACATGTAACTGAAATGTTTCCCTTAAGTTGCTTTTCTGTGTTGAGAACAGGAAAATTATATGGCTAATGTCAGTTTTTACTTTATGATTGTTATGGATTATATGTTATCAGCCAAGATAGCTCAGTTGATATAGTGACTATACTGCAGGCTTGATGACAGGATTCAGGGTTAAATTCCAGACAGAGGCTGGAGAGCTGAGATGCACTGTGTCTCATCCCAAGTTCACTGTATATTGGGTTGTTTTATGACACTGTGTGAACCGCTGGATGTAGTGTTCTGTGAAATATGGTATAATGATGTGACTTGTGATTAATGTCAGTTTGAGAGGGACACTGGAGGAAGTGATGTTGGAATTTTTTCATAGTGTGGCTGAAGAAAAGCATGAAAACCTTCAGTCAGGCCCTGTGTCTTGAAGCTGTCATGACAGCAGAATTCAATAAAATCTTCTCATTTTTGTCAACCACACCTGACGGTTCAAGCATGCTGTTTCTGGGATGGAATTCATCTTTGAAATGTTGGTGTGTTTGGAATGCCAGATGTGGGTGTCAGCCAGAGAAGATTTAATTCAATCATGCTTGTCAAGTCTCCTGTAAGAAATCAGACCGGTTACCTCCTAAGCACATAATGCTATATTTCTTGCTGAATCAGTCTGTTTGGTCTGAATTGGAATCACTTGTACTTACCGTCACCCTATTCTTTCCCTTTTTAGTGAGCCTGTCAAGAGACTTAAACCAGCCCCCTGAACCACTGCCATTTTGCTCCTTGTTCTTCGTATTGTTGATGCGGGTGAGTGTTGCTGCTGTGGATTTATTGTTAGCTCGTGGTGGAGTGGGGCTGGAGCTTGGTGTAGCAAGTCTTTGTCTGATGGGGCGATGAAATTCTTCTTGTTTTGGTTCCTAACACATACAAGAAAATTTGGTTCTTATATGCAGTTCCCTGATGATAATAACAGAGATAATTCTCAAAACGTTGGTTTATTTGCCTTTCAGACACCTGATGCAGATGGTAGCCTAAAAATATTTTATTCGATTATAAGTCGTTTAAGCAACAAATTTTGAACCTTTTGAACATAACTTGCAATAGAGAATATATGAATGTCCAGTGCATTTTTAAACAGATTTGGGTTTCCTGAAATGTTTTACCACTGAACATGTTGCAACATCCAACAAGAAATGAATGTATGGCACCATCACCACAAGAATCCCAACCTCATAAGTGCAATTTCACAGAAATTCTTAAAAAGAAATAAATACACGAAGAAAGATGGATATCCACATCCAAGCATATAGTACCGATTTATATAAGAGAAGTGTAATAAATATGAGGGACTCAATTATATAACAAACTTCCTGGTTACATAAAAGAAATAGATATTTATGAGACCTTTAAGAAGGAATAGAAATCACTTCTTCTGCATTCCTTTTACTCAGTGGAAGAATTTGTAGCTTTGTAACTATGTAACTTAATTATCTCTGTATCTAATTTAAGCTTTATTATGCTATATATAAGCAGTTCTAAAATCATTTGTAGAATACTATGTTCATTGCTATTGGACTT
>Ga0123353_10010993_pt1 | contig 12701 bp, 8 predicted proteins | sample TergutLab28metaG_3_FD_92763 | JGI IMG/M metagenome (GOLD analysis project Ga0123353, IMG submission 92763) | Labiotermes labralis P3 segment gut microbial communities from Petit-Saut dam, French Guiana - Lab288 P3 | ecosystem: Host-associated > Arthropoda: Insects > Digestive system > Gut ... | reverse complement strand
TCCGCGCCAGCCCCGGCCTCGCCGACAACGTCAACCACCGCGACGCCACAACCGACTGGTCCAAACTCATCATCCCCTGGCAAATAACAGGCCGCGAACCCAGCGACACCGCCAAACCCGGACGTTGACATCGCCGATGCCTGGGGAAAGGCTTGACGGACATCCAATGGAAATACTTTCTATCGCCGACAGCCCGTTTCATACGCTGGCCTACCGGAACGTCATCCCCCGGCACGGGATTATTACGGTGCATCTGCCCATTCTGCGTGCAGTCGTGGATCATCTCCCGAGCGGCTTGGAGGCAATTGTGGCCACTGCCGACCTTCAAGGGCGGGGCCTGGAGAGGGAAGATGGTGGGCCATCACCGCTGCTCGGCGAACTCTTGGCCGAGGAGTTGGAAACCCTGGCAAAACGTGGTGAGATTCCTTCGCCCGACGCCACCGGCGTGATCCTGGCGGGCGACCTGTACTCTCGGCCCGAACTGGATTGTCGCGGCGGCTCCGGCGATGTCCGTGTCGTTTGGGACGCATTTGCCCGGAATTTCCGCTGGGTCGCGGGCGTAGCTGGCAACCATGATTTCTTCGGCCCGAGGGGCTGGTCGAAACCAGATGTCGAGACGTTCAGGCGGCGGAAGGACATCTGCTACCTGGACGGTAACAGTGTAACGCTGGACGGCCTGCGAATCGGCGGCGTGTCCGGGACTCTCGGAAATCCCAACAAACCTCATAGAAAACTGGAAGGGGATTTCTGCGACTCCGTTGAACGCCTCGTGACGTTGGGCACAGATATGTTGGTCATGCACGAAAGCCCGGCCGCGACGGTCAAGAGCGACGAGCCGGATGCAGCGGACATTGAACTTCTTGGCCGCCCGTCCGTGCGAGCGGTTTTGGAATGCTCGCAACCAACACTTGTGATCTGTGGCCATGCATACTGGCGAATCCCGCTGGCGACGCTTTCAAACGGAACCCAGGTGCTCAATGTCGATTCGCGAGTGGTGATACTTCAATCCGCGAAAAGCTGAATCGAAACAGAGTAATTTACCTGTACGGCCGTTGACAACTGGAGCGGAACGCGATACAGAGAATGTATTGAAGGAGACTTTCGTGGAAACACAAAATCAGCATTTCGAAGAAACATGCGTAAAACTGCACCGTGAGTTTTTTGCCAAGCACCCCAACGAGGCTTTGCGCGACCTGGTCAGTCAGGCCCTCGCAATGTTGTTGACGAAACAAAAGGACTTCCCAGGCGAGGCGAACACATGGGCGGGTGGGATCGTTTACGCGGTCGGCAGCGGCGGTTTCGGAGTGCCGGATGTGTCGAATGCCCAGATGGAGGAGGCCTTTGGTGCGAAGATGTCCGTAGTCCGCACGCGAGCCGCAAAAATCAAACAACTGCTCGGGGACGACGTGCCGCGGTACATCCCAAACCTCGCGGCCCTCACATCGCTCGCGGAGTCCATACCTCAGGAGTTCACACTCCGCGACGAAGCCAATGCCATCTGCGCCTACGCATTCCGCAACGGCCCCATTGAGGACATCCACGCGGACGGGCGAATTTCCGACGAAGAAATGAAACGTCTGATGATCAACGCATGCGAAAGCATGGCCAAACTTCTGGCAATGAAACACGCCACGCCGGACGAATACGACGCATTCATTCGTGATTATGGCCGAAAATTCTGCGGTCGGTGGCAGCGATAGATTTTCACTTTGGCGGCTACATGGACGTTTACTCGCCTATTCTCCCTCTTTTTTTCGCTTTATTACGGTAATTTTCATGCCGCCAATGTGCGTAGCTTTGCCCTCGCTGATGGCCACGCCTTTAGCCGCCGCACCGGAACCGGTGATGTTGTCACGCGACAAAGAGATGATCTTGCTACCGTCCGTCGCATCGGGCAAAGTGACCATCTTGTCGCCCAGGTTCACACGAACCTTTTCGCCGTTTTCGTATTCGATCTCGGCCACTGTGTCGGCACCGAAATTTTCGATCAATCCCACCAGTAATCCGATGACGATCCCGAGGACCGTGATGCCTGCCCACGTCGCGGCCGTGTCGGAAAGCTGTAGATTCAGCACGTAAAACAACACTCCCATCGCGGTGCCAGCGGCCACTCCGCCGATCCAAGCCCAGGAATATCGGTAATTCGGGATGAATAGGCCCATGCCGATTGCAAGCGCCAATGCAAGGGCGATCCAGCCGATCGTCCGAGAAGCCTCCTGAAAGAATTCAACGAACGCATCTGCCTGGCCAGGCCAGAACCATAATCCGGCGAAAACAATCATCGCTCCCGCACACCACGGTCGATAATTTTTGACCAATGCGATTGCAACCGCAGCCGCGAGGCTCAGATAGCCGAAAACGCTGTGAGCTGTCCAGACGTGTCTCTCCAAAAACGTGGCCGTTCCGTCATACACTCCCTGTCCAATTGCCCCAGCGAGCAGGCCAAGCACCAAGGCGCCACCGCTGGCCTTGAGCAACTGTCCGGGCATCCACCCGCCTCAAGGCCTGCACCGCGCTTTTCAATCCCGCGTTCATATTGGTACCGCCATCGGCCTTCAGAGCCCCAACCTCTGTGGCGAGTTCGGGCGACTGGCTCGACATCAACGGCATGACTAGATGGGACTCATGATTGAAAACCGCCAACGCCAGGCGATTTTTGCTGTAATCGAGTTCATCGCCCAGAACAATGGTCGCCCGCTGGACGGCCTCAAGTGGAGGCCCTTCCATGCTGCCGGACACATCAAGGACCAGACACAAGGCATACCGTTCGGAAAGTTCCGGCGGTTCCCGCCATGTAAGATGAAGAAATAACTGCCCAGCGAGCCCTCCAATCCAAACGCCCAAGCACCCGGCCAAGGCCAACAATAACGGTTTTGGCAAACGCCACATGAGTCACTCCTTTACCGTCGATCGCGTTGCGTTGGGTTCATTCACTTTATTTCGTGGCGGAGGTCACGATGTTCGCCAAGGTTTTGACCGCGAATTTCACTGTCCAGGACACCAATTGGATGGCCAACATGACGAGCGTCCGCAATGCGATGTAGAGTTGGCGAAGGAGTACCGGCATTACTCGTTTCGCCAGGCGCATCGCCGCTCGCGATGTCTCTGAAAGACGGTGAACGATCACCGGCCATGCCTTTTCGAACCAGAGAGCGGCGGCCCTCAATCTTGGCCATTTGGACATATCCATTTTTCTTATTTCCTTATTTGTTGCCTGGCAGATTACTCACTCAGGTCGGCTTCGGCAGGGAACACTTCGTCGCCCTTCTGTGGATCGATCTGTTTGTCTACGATCACGCCAACAGCTTCGTCCTTTTCGACCATCTCGATCCGCAGGTAACTCACGAACTGATCCTTACGATGAATGACCATACGCATACCCTCTTGGACGCCCATAGCCGAACCGATGTCGATGCTGAGGAGGTCGTCCTGAACGTCTATCACCTTGCCGGTGATTTTAGCCAGCTCCTTTCTCCGCTTTTCTTCCGCCTCCCTCTGTAGCCTTGCCCTGATTTCCGCCTGCGTCTCGGCCGCTTGTTGTGCAGGCTGTACCCTCTGTGTACGCTGGTCTTCTCTGGTGTCTCGGTTGGCGTTTGCCGGTGCCGCAGGGCGGAGTGCCGGGGCACCCTTTATCCTCGCCTGGCCGACAGCGGATAGATAGCAACTGCTCTTCGTGTTGAAGAACCAATACGCGACGCACCGGCCGTTTTCCACACCAGTGAGTACCGTGATCGGCACAGTAACTGTAACCGTTCTTCCTGGCAGCTTGTGATCGGTTTTGTACACAGTTGTATAGCATTCATAGCTGTTACCGTGGAACTTGAGATCGTTCTGCTTCTTCGGTGCGCTAGCTCCCGTGGTGACCTTTACGATTTCACGGAGATATCCATGTACCTCGTCTCGATAGTCGACGTATGCCTTGTCGCTGCGGCTTTCGGCGACTGGTCCAACACCGACGCCCGCGAAGGCGGCGCGGATATTTTTCTCTCGAAATTTATCATTGTCGGTGGACAGCAGGACACGGCAGTGCTTTCCGAATGGTGCGCTGTCGAATTCGACGTATGACCAATTAGCCATGCTCCAGGAAACTTCGCTGTCACTGATGCCGCCCGTAATGTACTGACTGCGAATCGCCTCCAGTGAATCCCCTTGCACCACTTTGCCGTTGCTGAGAAGGGCCGCGTAGAGTTTCGGTTTGGTGCCCCAGCGAACTTCCGGTTCGACAGCAAGAATTTCCAAGCCATGTTTAGGGACCGTGGGGGTGTACGTGTACTCGGAAGACGAAACGGGGCTGTGAATTCCGGTGTAACTCGTATATCGTGGCGTCAGGTCCGACAATCTGGCGGGAAACCGACCATTGTCCTCGCGGTATTCCTGAAGGTCGGCCCAGAGGTTCACCAGAGTCAGCCGCGATTTCTCCGTCGAGTCACTCGCGCGATCAGGATCAGCCGTGCGCGGGAATTTTCGCTGGGGTACGTTCGGATTCGGCGGCGTAGGTCGGATCGGTGTTTCACCACCGGGTTGATTACCGGACGTGGAACCGATACCCGTTCCAGACTGATTACCGGTGCCGGGGTGGCCAGAATCTCCGGGTAACGACCTGACTCGTACCCACTTGTTTCTCTGGTTTCCTTCGACCATTCCCTCGAATGTGTCATCATCCGTTTTCCTCAGGACGAACTTGGCGACTTTGTAGCCCCAATCAGAATTGAACGACCACGTTTCACCGTCATACCGAACGTCGGTGATTCCTCTTGACGGACCGAACGACCCATAAGCTTTTATGCCTGTCATCTCATACTGTCCCGTCATGTTGTTTATTGTCACGGCAAAATCGCAGGCTTCCCTCCCATCGATATGTTGTCGCCATGTGCCTTCCAGCTCTGTCACTTCATCCGGGATGACCTTGTCTTCATTTTTCGCCAAATCGCTGTCTAAAAATGGCCCAGGGCCAATGCCTTGCCAATCGCCAGTGTCGCATCGGCCGGTTGCTCTGTTATCTCCAACCGCAACAACCGTGCCGTCTGATCTCAAGCCGACCGTATGCCATCGAGAGGAAATCGCGACAATGTTGTGCCATCTGTCGGTGTTACATTCGCCATAAGTGTTCCTGCCGACCGCAACAACCGTGCCGTGCATTGTTAGCCCGACTGTCTGGTACATTCCGGCGGAAATCGCGACAATATCATACCACCTGTCGACATCGCATTGCCGCTCTTCAGTCCGGCCAATCGCAACAACTGTGCCATTTCCTTTCAAGCCAACGGTATGATGGCCACCGGCAGAAATCGCAATAATGTTACGCCATCCACTGACATTGCATTGACCTTCCTTGTTCCCGCCAATGGCAATAACTGAGCCGTCCGATCTCAATCCGACCGTGTGAGATGATCCAGCAGAAACCGCAATGATACCGCCCCAATTGCTGGTGTCACACTGCCCCTCTTTGTTATCTCCAATCGCAATAACCGTTCCATCTGACTTCAACCCAACGGTATGAGACGATCCTGCGGAAACCGCGACAATGTCATGCCAATCGCCGGTATTACACTGGCCATGTAGGTTATTCCCAATCGCGATAACGGTGCCGTTCGATTTCAGGCCGACGGTATGATGGCCGCCTGCGACAATGGTGACAATGTCACGCCAGCCACTGATGTTGCATTGGCCATTGTCATAAGAAGTCGTGTTATTTGAACCAACTGCTATAACCGTGCCGTCCGGTTTCAAACCGACCGTATGATCCATTCCCGCGGAAATGTAATTGTCCTCTTGAGAAGTTTGTTTTAGTTGTAATTTTGGCCCCGTGTACCCTATGTGGACCGGCGCAGCCCCATTGGTTCCAGGTACGTACGTTATGGACGAACTGTTATTACCAGCGACATTGGATGCTCCTGGCGTTGTCACCACCTGTTGATTGTTACCGGTTCTCTGCCACATCCCTGAAATGCCGGCGTAGAGTTGACCGTATGGAATGTGCGGCGAAACGAAGCTGCTGAATGCCCACGCCAACAACAGGATATTGACGCCATACACGACGGCACCCTGTACGCATTCGTTGAAGCGCGTGTTCTTGGGGCGATCATTACGGACCACATCGCCGCAGTCCGGGCACTTCAACGCTTTCCTAATGCGTTTGCCGGGGATTTCCCATGTGTTCGGACAATTTTTACATTGAATGACAGTCGGCATCAAATATTCCTAGTCACTACAAGTCAGGGGACCTGCTACCTGGCTTGCCGTATCGTTATCTTTGCTTTGCCGACCTCTGACATGTGGAGATCGGAGGGGCCATCGGGGTTAGCGAACCAGTACGCGACGCATCGACCGTTTTCCAGACCGACGTACACCGTCACCTTGGCCGCTTTGCCCGACACCGTGGCTGTCAACTCGTAACGGTCATACATCTTATCGTTGTCCTTGTTCTTGCTTCTGATGCTCGGCGACTCTTTCACATTCCTCTTATCAAGGGCGATACTCTCGCAATTCTCTTTCACCTTAGTCCGATAGGCGGTATAGGCCGCGACGTGACGGCTTTCGACGGCCGGGCCGACGTGGATGCCCGCATAGACGCCAGGGGATTCGCGAATGAACAGCAGTTTTTGACAGAACTCACTGAATGGGACGCCAATGCCGCTGGTATAGGGCCTGTAATTGGAGATGCTCCAGTCCACGTCAACCCGTTCATTGGCAGCCTTGTCGGATTCCGTCGGCCTGGGCGGGGTGGGCTTCGGTGGCTGCGGTCTAGTCGGCGCGGGTCGTGGGGGCGTTGATGGCTGCTGAATCGACACGGTCAGATTGTCATCCGCTTCGTCCACGTCACGATCATCTTTGTCGGGTTTCGTTGGTGCAGGTCGGGTCGGTTCGCGAATATCTTGCCCACTACGCGCACCGTTATTTTTCAGCCATCGCACGATTGGATTCTGATCTGGATTTTCTTCACGGGATACCAATTGCCCCATCGCATCATCCAGAGGGGTCTGACCTCGGTAGTCTTTTGCATTGATGTCGACACCTTGTTCCCGCAGCCACTTGAGCACTTCCAAATGCCCATTACCGGCGGCCATGTGCATTGAAATTTTGCCTTCCGTTGCGGTTGCTTCATTGATGTCGGCCCCCTGATCCGTTAACCATTTCATCGCCTCCAGATGTCCCCTGACAGCCGCGTGGAGCATGGAACGCCAATTACCATTTTGTACCGCGTCGACGTCGACTCCTTGTCCTTTTAACCATGCCATCGCCTCGACACGTCCGCTCATGGCCGCATAACACATGATGTCCTCAGGAAATTCGAGACCTTGTCCTTTCAACCATTTCATCGTTTCCACATCTCCGCCCCTGGCCGCCTCGTGCATCATCGTCATGTGGCCAGCTTTTGCATAAAGATCAGCGCCTTGAGCTTTCAGCCACTTCAGTGCCTCCACATGCCCGCCTCTGGCCGCCCTGTGCATGGGAGTCCACCCATCCATGCGGGAGGCAATTCTCGCGTTGATATCCGCTCCCTGTTCTTGTAACCATTCCATTGCCGCTATCTGGCCGCCAAAGGCCGCGAGGTGTATCGGGAGCCAAAAGCTATCTTCTGCCCTTGTGTCAATCGAAACGCTATGTTCCGTTAACCATTTCAGCACCTCTACCTGCCCGTGGAAGGCGGCAAAATGTATGGGTGCCCAGCCGTTCTCTTGACCGAAAGTAGAAACTCTTCCATAATACCGAACAGATACCATGATGCTTCTGCGGTCTTTCGCGTGAAGAATTTCCAGAACATCCACACGGCCTTCGGCGGCGGCAAAATGTGCCAACGTTTTTCCGTTTTTATCTTTCTCGCCAACTCCCAACCCCTTCGACGACATCCAGTTGGTAATGTTTGCCGCTATCGTTTCACGGCCGCCATGCTCTGGCGATGGGGACGGAGGACGCGTTTCGCTGACGGGCACATTGTCGGTTCTTGCCAATGCTGTACGTGCAGGCGGACCGATGTTGCGCCAAGTATTGTTGATGGTATCGCTCTCGCCATTTGCATTGAATCCGGTCGCAACGACTGTACCATCTGCCCTCAACCCGATTGTGTAACGCCCTCCGGCATAAATCGCGACAATGTCGCGCCAGTCGCCAGTGTTACACTGGCCTATCGCATTGCCGCCAGATGCAACAACCGTGCCGTCGGCTTTCAGCCCAGCGGTATGAATACCTCCCGCTGAAACCGCGATCATATCTCGCCAATCGTGTGTCCCTTCGAGCGCGCCGTCGCTCCAGCCATCAAGAGCCCCCGTCGAAACAACCGTGCCGTCCGCCTTGAGGCCCAAAACACCATCGCACGCAGCGGAAATCGTGACAATATCTCGCCAAGTGCTAGTGTCACATTGGCCTCTGCCGTTTGCCCCAACCGCAACCACTGTGCCATCTTTTTTCAACCCAACAGTATGATCGAATCCGGTAGAAATCGCGACAATGTCATACCACTCACTGGTGTTACACTGGCCTCTTGAATTACTTCCAACGGCAACAACCGTGCCATCCGCCCTCAAGCCGACCGTATGAGCCTCACCCCATTTTCCTCCCGCGGAAACTGCAACAATGTTACGCCAAAAGTTGGTATTGCACTGCCCATCCTTATTATTCCCAACCGCGACAACTGTACCGTCCGCCTTTAAGCCAATGGTGTGCTGAGCACCAGCGGAGACCGCAACAATATCACGCCATCTACCAGTATTACATTGACCATGATCGTTATCTCCAACGGCAACCACTGTGCCATCCGTTTTCAAGCCGACCGTGTGGCCGCGTCCGGAGGAGAGACATGCATCAAATTTGGCGTATTGGTCGCGTAGTTTTTTCAGTTCCCGCCTCGTTTCGTCGGCTCCACGCCATATCCCGGAATGACCGGCGTGAAGTTGATTGGATGAAATGTGCGGCAAAATGAATGCGATGAATGCCCATGCCAACAACAAGATATTGACACCGTACACAACAGTAGCCTGTACGCATTCTTTGTAAAAGCGATTCGTCTTGGGACGAATGCCCTGCATTATGTCCCCGCACTTCGGACACGTCAATGCCGTCGAGATATGCTCTCTGCGAATACCCCATTTTTTCTTGCAGTTTTTACATTGTATAAGAACCGGCATCCGGCGTTCCTTTCAGAATCTTAATCGCCTTGGCGACATCAACTTGCACGCTAATCATTGCGTGACAGTTTTCTGCAGCAGCCAATCGATCATATTTTCCAGGCCGATCGGACACGGTTCTTGGCCGTCGGATTGCCCTGGTGTGATGCTGACGGCAAAGCATTGATGCTCTCGAAAGTTGTCTTCCACCATTTGCAATAAGTTTCCCATGCCGTAGCGTTGCCCCAAAAACGCGATACACTCTTTGTGCGTGGCACCGGCGGACAGGCCGGTAACTTCATGAAAGAGCGGCGTGTCGGTTTTGTTGATCACGATGGCGCAACAAAACTGGCGGGCGATACCTGGAAAATGGCTTTCCATAGTGTTTCGCCATCGATTAAGAGCTTCCATAGGCGACATTTCGCTGGCTTGTTCCGGTAGCGTACCGCCAGCGGCCTCATATTCACTCCGCAGATCGTGAATAGCGAATGGATCAACCACCAGTACGGCAGCCGCGCGCAGATGTTCATAGTACTTCAGCTTCTTAAGTTCTTCCATTTCATCAAAATATTCGCCCGCCACATCGTAGATATGCAGCCGTCTAAAAAATTTCCATCTCCGTCGTTTAAGATCAACGCAAAACGCCTTGAGCATCTCATCATCATCCTTTTGCGTAGTTTCGCTATGAGAAATTCGATAGGCTTGGTGAATCCCGTTTGGGCCATCTAACTTCTGTAGAGACTCCGCACTCAATCTACGCTCCCATTTCCGGGTCGGAGACTGATAAAGCGGAGGCTGAGGGTCTCCATTCTCTAGCCGGTAGCCTTTCAACAGCATGGACAAAATGGTGTGATAGAGACGTGTTTTCCCGGAACGAGGTCCGCCCAAAAACATGATTGTCGCTGGTTTTACGTTCTGCGCATGCCTGTCCAGGGGCTTGGGCCACTTTTCACGGCATTTTTCAAGTATTGGTGTACCGCTTTCAATTCGTTCTTCTTCATGATTACAGTAAGCCGGTAATTGATTCCGCCCAAAAAAACGTGATGTCGGGAGGTGTTCGCCGCAGGCGCAGATACGATAAATGGCACCGTAACGGTTGGTTGGAAGGAGCCGTTTTTGCTCTCTTTTGCAGGATGGGCAACGATAAATCGGCAGGTCTACCTTGCGCGAGCACTCCGGGCATGTCAGCGACAATCCATGTATTTTCAGGAAAATGCGCTCCAACCAGTGCATCTCCAAGGAAACCACGTTGACAAGAAGCCACATGAACACTGTCACCAAGACGTAAGGCACAAAAAAAATGGGCAGGAAGACGAACGCCCCAGCCACAATGAAAATACAGGCTGGTATGCCCGCACAAAATTTTGCAGCGACCCAACCCCACCAACCTTTCGCGACCCATTTCCAACATTTCGCGACATAGTCCCAATTTCCTTTCACCGTGTCGCGAATAATGGCTTTCAGATTGCGATGCCAATCACCATTCCAGTAAAAATATTGTTCATGTGAATGTTCTTCATATTTTTTATCTGTCGGCGAACAATGCCCAGCAGGTAGATGGCGCTTTCGTAGATTTTTACGCACCGCCGTTATGAAGCTATACAGTGACACCACACCGCCGCCGCCAGCCCCGATAATAGCCAAAATGACGGCCAGGATAGATACAACGGTGGCCGAGAAAGTGACCACGGCAACTATGAACATGACGATGGCAATCACGATGGGGATTACCACATACCTCACGAGCAGGTATAACAGATAGATGACAATGATTGCGGCGATTAATTGCGGCATATTTTCTCCAAGGAATTTCTTTTTCCAATTTATTTCTTTTTGAAGAGGCGTCCTATCCCTGTGAATACGCGTTTTACTACCCCTCCCTGGCTATTTTTCTCAACCTGTGACCTCAACGACTGCCACCGTGCCTTTCCTTGGACATTTCCACTCTTGGTCAGATTGCCAGTAGTAGCCTCGAAATCGTCCAATTCTTCGGTCGTAAACCCCTTAAAAAGTACGCCAGCTAACTCATCACGCAGTCGATCTACCAATTTTCCTTCTCTGACCTTTTCCAGGAAGCATTCGATGGTGTTCACGACATACCCATGCGTGGCGTCGGGCTTATTTTTCCCCACATGGCGTTTGACTTGCGCCACAAATAGCGTGGCCAATTCTTGTTCGTCTCCCTGAACGTGAAAGCCTTGTAACACTTTTCCCAGCGTCTCCGCGTTGGGGGCCGCGTCGTAGAGGATCGGCAACAGCCATTTTCGGAGTTCATTGCGACGAGAAGAGTCCAAGGCGGAAATTATGGGAGTGTAATACTCAATTTCTCGCATCAGATTGTCCGAAGCCGGTTCGGTCGGTCCTGCCGCTTGTCCTGGTGCTGCTGTTTTGGCAGGTGTCTGGGGTGCTGTCGACGTCGACGATTTACGTTTTGTCACACCAGCGCCCCAAAACAGGCATTGGGCAAGATGTGGCCTTTTCCCGTCCGATGGCGTCTTTTGGTGTTCCAGGCACAACGCTTCGAGGACGGGTAGCCAAAGGTCGTCGGGGTGACTGGTTGGCAGCATATCCAACAGACGGTGAAGGACACCTTTCCTCTCCGTCTCGTCGGTCAGTAGATCGAGATGGCGTAGAATCCAATCCACATCCTTCGGAACTACACTTGTTTTTTTCTGCAATATCTTGACCAAGGTCTGACCAAAATATTGCCTGGCGTAGGCCTTGCTCTTTTTGAAAGTGGCTTCCGTATAGCTGACGAAGAAGTTCCATGGGCTTTCCTGATTTACCATTTGATTCTCGAACTCGGCGTACCGGGACTCGAAAATTCGCTTCCTCAGGAACAGCCACCGCTTTCCGCTTTCGTCGCCGCCGCTTTTGATCAGATCACCCGTACTGGCCTCGAAGTTAGCCAGGTCGCCGGGTGTGAAGCGTTTGAAAAGAGCATCGGCCATCTCCTCAAGTAACGGAACAATCATTGTTTGCGTCGCATCAAATTTTGCCAAAACGCACTCGATGGTTGCCAATACATGAGCAGACTTGACTCCGTCCTGATTTTTGGCCGCATGTCGCCCAGCCTGCTCAACAAATATTCTGGCCAGTTCCCGCTCTTCTCTCTGGACATAGAAACTCCACAGCATCGTTTCCTGCGTCTTCGCATTCGATGCTGCATCGTATAAGACAGGCAACAGCCAACGTCGGAGTTCTTTACGCCGTGGAGTATCCAGAGAGGTAGTTATGGGCGCATAATACTCCATATCTCGTATCATGTCCGCTGGCGTCGGCTTTTTGTCTTTGGCTACGTCCGCACCCCAAAGCAAACATCGACCAAGATATGACTTGTTCTCGTCTGGGAACGTCTTGTCGTACACTTGGCACATCTTTTCCAAAACAGATATCCATTGAGCGTCAGGAGGGCTGGCAGGCAATAATTCCGACATACGCCGAAGAGTATTTTTTCGATCTGCCTCGTTGGCCAGCAACTCGAAGTGGCTTAGAATCCATTCTACATCCTTGGGAACTAAGCCTGTTTTTCCCTGCAACGCCTTGGTCAAGGCGCGGGCGAAACACTTCTGGGCATAAGCACTGTTTTTCCCGAAC
>Ga0123353_10010990_pt1 | contig 12703 bp, 6 predicted proteins | sample TergutLab28metaG_3_FD_92763 | JGI IMG/M metagenome (GOLD analysis project Ga0123353, IMG submission 92763) | Labiotermes labralis P3 segment gut microbial communities from Petit-Saut dam, French Guiana - Lab288 P3 | ecosystem: Host-associated > Arthropoda: Insects > Digestive system > Gut ... | reverse complement strand
CGTTGTTACACCGTGCATGTTGTTGAGTTACTCAATTATTATACCAACTACTGCACATGTATAAAATTTATAAAATTTACACATTAAAACATTAAAAACGCTCCTATGTGTTTCGGTCCAAAGACCATCATCAGGGAGCTAGGCAGGGCACTCTTCGCAACATAACATTACACAACACGGCATGCTGCCACAACACCCAACTGGTACAGCGAAATTAATCTGTGACTTTTTATAATGTAAATTAAGCAAGGACGATACGGCTCCCTGATGATGGTCCTAGGACCGAAACATGTCGGAGCCTTTTTAATGTTTTAATGTGTAAATGTTATAAATGTTATATATGTGCAGTAGTTGGTATAATAATTGAGTAAATATATATTATTATTTATCAGATCTCTCCTACGTGTTTCGGCGCATAGTGCTTCATCCTCGGGGAGAAACCTTGTCTCTTGCTTAAAACTATCTGCTTATTTTAATGTTGTTACAGAGGTTATAAAGCATGATATATAGAATATGTGGGTTTTAAAATGTTATTTACAATAATTAGAATTTAATAATTGTAAATAAATAAATCATATATATTCAACTATATGTATGAATTTTGCTGATAATATTGAAGATATGATTGATACACAAAAAATACACGAAATGGAAAGTTTTACGATACATGGAAAAAGTTCATCCATCGGTAAGAGAATCATTTAAGTGGAGACTCAGGTGTCTTATTACAACGATAAGTATTCAAAAGCATATTCTTTGTTTAGAAGCAGAGTGTTGTAAGGTTCAGTTTCGGTTATTGACATTAAACTCTTCTTATTCACAAGTAGGCCTATATTTGTTTTGTTGTAAAAAATCATGGAGACCTAAAATTGGGTAAATAATGGCCCTTATTTCAATTGGAGGAATACTAAGTAAGTTTACGTGTATAAATCCTAACCTCACGCTCTGAGTATGCAACATGACAGAACATGTGTGAGATCTTATTAACATTTTTATATAGTTACGCGTGAAGAATCGTGGTAAAATATGAGTCGGTGAACGCAAATTTTTTACTCAGTTTTAAATTTAATTTGAATTGATATGATATGATATATTTGTTAACTGCAGTTGGGTTGACAGCCGGTGGCAGTAGTACAGTACACATTTACACACGAACAATACACACAACAACACAATGAAACACAATAACTAGAACGGAACATACATAACAATAAGAATACATAATGGTCTAATTAAAGTAGATACATAATTTATTGCTAAAATTGTTTCTAGAATAAAAAGTTTCAAGTGCTTAGAATTTCAATTGTCTTAATAATGCGTAATTGTTTCCAAATGCAATACGCAACAATGTTGCAGTAAATAAATTAAATAACACAGACAAGCAAAAATAGTCCTTTGTAGAATAAATGTTTGGTATTCGGAACATAGGGTGACGCGGGGCTATTGAAGAATGAATAAAATCAAACTGTAGGAGAATTTTTGAACAGGGAACGGAATGAACATAGGGACAGTATTAAATAAAGAGATTCATGATTTAATGGCGCAATGCTGCTGTATTGCGACGGGGACAAGATGTATAATTTTTGTTTCATCTTTCGTGATATTTAAATATTTCTCGAAGTTTACTGTCGGAACCATGATCGAATTCATTACCACAATGAGCAGAAATAAATGCAAATCTACATAAATTGTGTAAGTATTCTGGCATCTACGAATTATGAATTATCGGAACAAACTTGTATTAAAAAACAAGAAAGCAAATGGCAGTATAACTTAACCCTTTAAAGACGAAACGCAGACCGCTTTATTTAAAGGTCCAGTCCGTACCGCGCTGTAAACACTTTTATCTGTTGTAAAAACCAATCTGTTTATGATGTAAGATGCACAAGTCACTGTTTGTTGTCGGGTAAATACAAAACACATAAATAGAGTGTGGGCAGAGCGTAAAGTTGTTGAATGTTAAAACTGTTGTTGCAACACGTAACCAGTAGGCTGTAAAATGTTAATTTTGACTGGCCATGATTTTTGTTGCTGTTTTCAGCGGTGTGCATGTTATATAATGTTACTGTTATTGGATATGTTGTGATATTTCTTTGAAAAACTTTTAGTTTTATTAGGGTATGTACTGATCATCATCATCATCATCACCATCATGAACTCTGAAGGGATAGGCGTAGTGCCTGTTCTCTAACCCTCAAGGTGAAGTTGTCCTTCCATCGTTTCCTCGGGCGTCCCGTGTTTCTCCTCCTCTTTGTGTCCATTCTCTCTTAATGTTGTAGCCAATTTTGTTGAAAATGTATTTCCCGAACAGTGTTCTGCACATCCAGTTTGCCCTGACGGATTGATTCCTTTCCCATCTAATTTGGTAATTCCTAATTGGTGTCTTAAAAGTTTCTTTTGTACTTCTACCAGTCTCTTTCTTCATCTCTTTCCTCCAACACCCAGGCTTCACTATCTAATTTAAAGGCCACTTTAGATGTAATACTGTGAATTCTTGATTATGGTTATGCAGTAATATTTCTTTCAATATATTAATGTATATCCATTCTGGTTTAGTTTTGTTACATTTATCCTTCATGTATAACTCCCAAATTTCGGCTGGAAAAAAAGGTTTGTTACTTTCTCACTTACACCCAATATTTTAATACGCGGTATATATGGGTGTTTATAATCTTTCTACAGTCCAGTTTACATAAGCCTGGATTTAAGAAATAAACATTAAATATTATAATCTCACATTTTTATTGCCTAAATTATGTGTCATGTAAAGGACAAGAGAGTTTTACAACTGTGTGGGACTGTTACATCACCAAATGGAGGTTAGGTGTTACACTTTTACGTCACAAAACAGCAAATTTGAATCTTCAGTATGTGACACTGTTACAGCAATGCGCATTAAATGATTTGATCAAGTGTTTATATTATTGTCTTAATATTTTGCCTGCAAATCGAATATTTTTTGCAGTACGTTATGTTCGATTATCCTTGTTCTGCCTAGCTGTGTAGACGTTTTCGTAATTATCTCATAAAAGTGACGATTTCCATAAAAAATGTAGCTGATCTGAAATTTGTTTTGGTTCTGGGCACAAAATTTGTCCGAAACCTCTCTCTTTCTATAATCAATTTTGCGAGATTGTATAATAAACCTCGTAAAGCTTTTTTTGCAGCGTGACTGATTTTTGTTCGATTGTGACTAAAATTTTGAGTTTTCTCGAATAATTGCAATATATTTGCCAATAAGCAATTTACCGGTATTCGGTGACCCATGACTCCAGTTATTTCATGAGTTGTTCCGTACGGACGGACAGATGTGACAAAGCTAAAGTTACTTTTTACAGCTAGGCGAACGAGCCTCATAAAAATGCATGTTACACTGTACTGGGTACGACCTCGTGACCGAAGAGCGGTCAGCTACCATATATACCGTTCTTGGTTGGCCACATTTACAACAAAAGTCTTCCGCAAACTGCGAGCTTTGCTGGCTTATATCCTCACCCCACGAACACAAACAAAACGTACATACACCCTACAATAGTAGGAGATTCAACCGTTTGTGTGATTTATATGATATTTTATGGCCAGAGAAATAATAATATATAGGACGCACGTATTCCGTTTCTGCCAGTGTTTCCGGAGGCAGTCAGGCTATGTAACTTCTGCTGCTGGTGTGGTGGTACCGTTAGATTTATATATAATATACACACTCGGTTGCCGATGGACTTGGCTTGTATATTACGTAACACATTTTTAATTTGTTAAACGTTTAGAGCCAGGAAGGTAAAAATATTTGTGTTCAGAGACAGAAGGGGACTGTTCATATGCTCCTAAAGGCGATGGGACTCACAAGAAACTTTTGTACGTAATGTTCTCTAAAATATCTAAAATATACTGACACCGAAACGTACGTTATAGTACATGCACACTTGAATGAATAAGGCGGTCGTTGTTAACAAGTAATTCAAACATTGTAATTTTGAAATCAGATTGCTTTTCTCGTGGTGCTGAGGTACGCATTAATTCTTTAAAAACTGAGGTTAACCTGAATTATATTTAAAACTACAGCCTGTACCGCGCAGTTAAAACACCCCACTAGGCTACGAAATCCAGCTGCTTAATGATGTTTATGGAAATAATGGTTATTTCTTCTGAGAACCATAAAATACAAAATCAATCTTTCGGCAGAATATAGAGTGTCTGAATACTAGGCCTGGATATACATAAAGTAACGGTTAGCCTTTAGGGGTAAAGACGAACATGTGAAGGATAAACACTAGCATCCTTAATGCTCAGTTCATATATCTGTAGAACTAAATGGAACTGGTAATTACGTGCATGCAGTAGGGATTCAAAAGCATTTGTTTTCTTAAAAATGCCATCCAATTTTATTTATTTGCCTATTAGTGATGACTGAATTACTGTAGTTATAACAGGGGAAATTTCCTAGATGAATAACTGGGCTTACGATTTGTTGACACGCCTTCCAAATTATGATAATTTCCCCGTTGCCAAAACATGTACGAGTTTGATATTTGTCATGAATTGTGCTTTCTAAAGGCCATGTGCTCTTTATATATTGATTCCGCCAAAACAATTCCCACTCGTCCTAATGCACTTCCATCAGCGGGCATAATGTTCTTGGAAGACGGTTGGGACGCAATTGGTGCGATTAAACAAACAGGCTGTACCGTACTGGTCTTGATGACCTCTGCGTTAGTGGAACTGTGGCCACATACCGCTTATTTCTCTCGTGCTTGCACTGCCACTGTGTCAGCAACGTTGCTATAGGATATGCCTATCACCACGCAAGCGCATAAAGCTGCACACAACATTAGCGCCACACATAAAAAATTCCGGAACATTCTTCTTTGTTCATAATGATTTATTTTATTCCCGATTTGTCAAGGTTCTTCCGGAAGCAATAAGAAATGTTTGTGTTCTCCAAAACGACCGGACCGATTCTGTGGGGGTCACACATTCTCCCTTCCAGTGGGTACATGGTGATCTTTCTTCACGTTAAATAGGTTGGAGGGTGAAAGTTTGCACTCTCTTCCATCGAGTCAAAACGTTAGGAATGAGCGGAGCTTATTTCCTTTCCTTCTTTACCTTCATAGCTTAGTAGGTAATCAATTTTATTTGACTACTCAGTTAGTACCTCAGAAATATGACGTCAGTTGTTAGGAGGATAAAGCTTGCTGTGGACTGTGAGTGCGTTCCCAGTCAGCTCACGGTCAGGAAAATTGTTCTTTTCCTGTATTTAAATGCAAAGAACATAAGAAGGTAACACTGACCTCACGACGCCTTCAAGTGAGCACGGGTTTTATTCGAAGGAACAGTTTAAAGAAAAAAAAGTGCTGTTACCGCCATGCCTTTGTTGGGTAAGTTTTTGAATATGTTTCAAGCAAAATGAATGGGGTTGAAGGACCGCAAGAGCTTCCAGTGAGAATACTCTACACGCATACCTTAGCGAGAGCATAATTTGAGGCGAACATTTATGTACATAGTTGAAGAATAAAAACCCAACTAGATGTCACTTGTTGAATTTACTTTACATCTTAGATACTCAACATGTTTCGGGCATTAATATGTCCATCTTCAGGAGTTTGCGACTATATTGTTGAACTGCCACATTGGCTGTATTGTTCTTGGATTGCTGTGTGTTGGGGTCAGGGTGCGGTTCGGCTGGGGTGATATCCGGGCTGCCGGCTGAAGCACAACAAGTTGTACAGCAATCCAAGAACAATACAGCCAATGTGGTAGTTCAACAACATAGTCGCAAACTCCTGAAGATGGACATATTAATGCCTGAAACATGTTGAGTATCTAAGATGTAAAGTAAATATAACAAGTGACATCTAGTTTGGTTTTTATTCTTCAACTATCACAATGATGCACGGTCCAATAAACATTAGATTTATGTACAAATAAGGTGAAACAAGCTTTAGTCAATGACGAATGGGAAAAGTTGCGTAGAGTTAGCGGTAGTGGCTTAATTTGGTGTACATGTGCCAGCAGAGGTTGTAAAAGGCCTAAAATTTTTAATTATTCTCGGGACCGATGACTGGAATTTGGGAACCCCACAGTAAGCTCCGGAGGAACTACCCGTTCGATCGTGAAACAGGGTCATGTTTATTGCAGAAGAGATACTGTAAACATTTTGAAAAAAAAATTACGTGCCATTTCTAGGCAGAATTTTCTATAACTTTATAAAACCTTAATCGTGTCCTAAATTTTGGAATTATGAAGGTTTTCCGTTTATGCACGTCAAGAGAAACAGGGTAAGAAAACCGGCGTCGTAATATTTTATGCACGTAGGACATGGAATGACAAAATATTACAATTGCGATGCGCGCAGTAAAGTAGACATGAAGGTACACACGGCATCGTGCTATTACGAATAACAAGACAAGCGAAGTACGTATAAAGAAACACTGCTGCGCGTTCGCGTAACCATTGTTGCAGTGGAAGCTCAGGAATTCCGTGTTCATTTCCCAGTAAACCAGAGGTGATTAATGAAATTACATACACTGACCACATTCGACTGCTTAATATATCTATTAATTCACAACGCTCATTAGAAGGCAGTGGAATTATGTAAATTATTCGTACCAACTTTAAAATATAATTTTATTCCAACCAATTCGCACTTTCTTCACACATTTCATTTAATCGCTGCATTGAAACAGCAGAATGTTCAAATTAATTGTGTTCGTCTGAATGTTCATTTGTTCACGGCCTTACGTGGAAGTACAGTTTGACTAAACAGATCTTAATGACATGTAAATCGTTGTGTAATTTCTCAGTTTTTTTTTAAATTGTTGTAAAACTTATTAAGAGATCAGGCGGAGTTAATCATTTATGAAGCAATTATTATTAAATATTTTGTGTACGTGTTTGTGTTTTTACCTAGTTATTCGGCCCGCCCACTTCATCCTTTCTTCACCATATTATGTCAAGATTTGTGGTCTGTTTTTCTCCGTCACAGTTTTCCACATTATTTCATAAACGGCAAGATTTTCGAAAAAAATATTTAACATAAAATTTGTGTCTCGATTTTGGCTACAAATTTTGTCTGAAATAGTTCTCATTCTAAGAATAATTTAGTAATATATTATAAAATGTACGTAGGTCTTCATTGCAATTACCCATTATTCTTGTAATAATTATATGAAACTTGGATTTTCTCAACAAACTTGACAAAAATTGTCAACCACAAAATATAATACAAATCTGTCCATTGGAAGTAGAGTTGTTGCATATGACCAGACAGACAGACAGACAGACAGACAGACAGACAGACGGGAAATGGACGGATGAACATACAGGCATGACGACGCTAATATTCGCGTTTCGAAATTTTGTGACAGCACGTAAAAATGGTATTTAGTATTAAACGCATATCCGTGAATAGAGTAGAATTTAGTAAAAAAAATCACATGAAATGAGGAATTTCTACGTTTTATGTGGGTTACTAGGGGGTCTTACTTATTTTGAAGTCTGATCCACAGATTATCCGCTGCCTGTTAGATGAAATAAGGGCAGGGACAAATAACTCGTAGTGGTCTGCGTGTGTAGATTAGGCCAGCAGCAAATAGATGGTGTGTTTTCTCCGTGAGTATTTCAGGCCAGGTGCTTATGATTGTGAAGCTGAGCATAACTTGAGGAACGAACTCCTGTACCGCTTATTAGAGTACAATACTCTGAGTACAAACCAACATACCGCTTTCTGTGGCTGTAACATAATCAGGACATAGTCAGGTGGATGCAGTTTCTTGGTTCGCTTTTCCAAGACGATAACTCGCAGGTCATATGAACGGATTTATGTAGAGTGGATGTAATTACTTCTCGGATGAGAACAAGAATTATTCACACAATCCTGTTCCCGGACGGAGTACTAGCCGGATAATCTTTAGAGGACATACCAACCTTTTTGTGTTTCGTAACAACAACTTTAAATGGTGAAAACTGCATTTTCCATATATGTTCTACGTATTTCCATTTATAATACAAATTTTCGACACTATCTACTGAGACTGTTACTCTGACTTCTGGTAAATCGAATTATTTATTCAAATGTTTCTGAAAGCTGTTACATTTTGAGAAACTTCATGTTACAATTGTTGCCACAATTCGATGTACCGTACTGAAGTTTCAGAGAGTGAAATTTAATAATTGGTTTGGCTATTTTAGCAACATGTTACAATAAAAGGTAAAGGTAAAGCAGTCCCGTTACAGGCCGAGAGTGGCCCAGTGGGTTCAAGGAAGTTAAGGTTCCCAGATTTCATGACAACGGCACAGGATGGTGGCAAGGTTGTCAGCCTTAGGCACCGGCCGCCTTTACCCCCAGGAAATGCTCCTGGTACTCATTTCTGTTAGAGGCTGAGTCGACCCCATGGCCATAGTGCGATCGGAAGGATTATGTCAATGAAAATTACAATGACACCAACTGGAATCGAATCAACGACCTTCCGGTTTATAGCGCAGTACCTTAACCATGCGCTACCGTGGTCCACACATGTTACAGTTCTTCGCATATTTTGCTGGTCTATTTTCTATTTACTTCGCATTTTTTATTAATCTCATTATGTATTTTTTTAATAAACTTTCGCAATATTAAGTAAACTATAAAATGAAACGTGGATACAAATTTATTTTATTGGCATTAATGATATAATTTGTGAATATCCTTTACCATTATATGCCATATCATAATCCTGATTCTCATATATTCTATAAGCTGCAGTGGCGTACCCAGGAATTTTGTTCGGGGGAGGGGGGGTTCAACAAATATTTGGGGACAGAGGACAGAGAGAATGGGGATCTGGGGGTGTTAGCCCCCTAGTCAGGGGTTCTGTAGGCAGATGTAATTTGGTACAAGGAATTTCATTTCATATAGTAAAATTATATTAATTATTGTTACTTTAAGACTATTTATGATGACAACCAACTTATTTGTCATTGCTAAAGTAAAGCAATTGCGAACCGGCGGTAGTTTTAGAATTTTACTGCCTTTTTTTCCGAACATCTTGGGGTGTTTGCGTCCTAAATTCAGCAATTTTTAACAGTTTTCACAATCGGATTGAGTTTGGCACGATTTTGGAGGGCCTTAGGAATTTCGGGGGGTGGGGGGTTTGAACACCCCCCCTCAGTACGCCACTGGTAAGCTGCCACTTCTTCTACCCACATTACGTGCGCTACAAACGAAAACCATGATCTGCTGAAGACAAGCAACGAATTTCCGGCGCTAAGTTGCCTACGGTATTTCCATTGCAACGTATAAAGACTATAAATATCAGCTCCTTCAAACAAGGTGATTGGCAGTGGAGTTTTGCGCTAGCTTGATGACTGTTTCAACAAAGACAACACCTTCTTGAAAACTAACAGTCTTCAGATAATTACAACTCACACTTATTTCAAAGAATCAGGAAATTCTTTACCGAGTTTACAAGAAGATCATATCCTGATCCAAACAATTACGGGAATTCTCTTACATCCTCTCTTTTAACCTTAAATTTTATGTTACCTTCTAGGCTTCTAATTGTATCTTCTCTTCAGGTTTTCCAATTAAAGTTTTATGCACTCCTAAACACTTCCAAAAATTCTGTTTGTGCAGCATCCTTCTTGATTTGTATTAGATGTGTAGGTCGTGTGTACGGTGCGGATGGTGCCGCGCACGGCACCATCCGCACCGTACACACGACCTACGCAACGGTTCTCAAGACCACCACCCATCCAAAATCTCGGTGCAGAAAACCATATGCTGCATCTCAACATCTAATGCTCCTGATGATGGACGTAAGTACCCGAAACATGTCGAACTAAGAATACATCACTAAAATTACCTAGCTGCATCAAGTTGGCATTTTACTTTATTTCATAATTTTAATTATATGGTTCTATGGGAATTCAAAAGGTAAAACTGAATTAAAATTCTGTGGCATTGTGTGACAACTGAAGGCATTGAATGTTTAACTAATACACTCTGTGAGATGGTCCAGAAGGAAGAACGATTTAGATATGACATATTGCAACAAAGTTTGACTCGCAATGTCATAACTGACATTAAAATTTAAAACAGTGAAATATTTTCAATTTTTTTTTAGGAGGCAGGGCGTTTCGGAAGCTGACTGTACTTCCATTATGAGGTTAAATTATGCAGACACTAGTGTTGTTTGAGCTGAGCTGTTAGGCGAGTCTAGTAACGGACATTCCAAACAAAATGTGCAGCACGCTTGGCACTTTTATTACACGCAGTCTTCAGCAATGCGCAACACGTTGTTGCAGTGTTATAACACACATTCGCAAAATATTTCGACTCATTTCTCACTTGGTGTTCTCAATAAAATAAGATTTTTGCTTGCTCCCCAACTTCGCTTTTCTCCCGTGTTGCTTATTGCCTTTAAACCAAGTAACTGTTCTACTGCATTAAATGAAAGTCAGAAGTAGTGGACCACTGGAATGGGTGCATATTTACAATTTTACTTTTCTACATTTGTCTATAAACTTTTACAACGAAACTTCAGTTTATCCTTTTATTGAATCGGTCAATCCTATGCAATAATTATTGTGGCAGAAAAGAGGACTAAAACTACGTAATATAAAGCAGTGTACTTTGCAGCTGTGTTGCTAATTACCAATAAAGTCACGACACTTTTTTACTCTATGCAATTTAAAATTTCGCCATTAAAATTTGTCAGGCAATATTATTTTGAAAATTAATTGAAAGATATTAGGCCTGCATGAAAAACATTATAAAGCATATTTCAATTGTTGCTAATTAGACCACAGCCTTCACTTTGGCTGTGGTTTCTGCAGGATCGATCCTTGCGTATATATATATATCGATATACATGTGTATGTTACAGAAGTTTCTATTTTTAAAACAAAATATTTGTGATTATATTAAGAAATTTTATTAAAAAATATATTAAATACTGAAATACTTCTAAATTGAAAGAGATATATTAATATAGAGTCTACATAAACGACGATATTTCTGTGACTAATAAACACACGTTATTAGCGAAAATAGTATGAAGATACTGTGCTAAATGCTATACAGTAGTGTCCATACCTGTGCATTTATATGGATGCCAGTTAAGAAAATACGAAAAACTGGGAAGAATGTAGATTACAGTAATTATAAATTACACAGTGACGGAATATAAACGCAAGGAAAGTGCAGAAGAATGGCTAAAATAAACAATTACCGACAAAGTAACAAAATCATTTAAAATGGAAAGGCTATTTGGAAAGAACGTGTAGAAAGCGAATCTCTAATCTCAACTGCAATCGCCATCCGAAAGCAGAGAAGCTAGGGACGTCCTGTTATGAAACGAAAAGTTCTCATTCTTGTAACGTACAGAGGCTAACGGTTTAGATATTACTTCTGGTTGTCCCTAAATTTAGACCCTAATATTTAACAAGGAATTATCTTGTAATATCATCAACCGTGTTATGGTTAGGGAAGGTAATACATATATGATGCATATATAATCCAATAATACATAGACCTAAGTAAAGGAAAAGGTCAGTGTTTAAGTAATTTATGTCGAATTTTATATGGCCTTTAAACCAAAGCGCTTTCATTATCGTATTAAGTCGTGAGTTTGAAGCCTGCTTAGGACCCACCCATGTTTCCTCACTGGCCACTCCCTATCCTGGCAGCTCCGCTTAGGCTGAGCTCCCTGTTCGGACTTAACAGGGAACGCCAATCTAATTCAGGGAGGTGAGTTCCATGTTTGTCTTTACTTCGGTGTAAAAGCTCTGATTACATGCTCTCTCTCTCTCTCTCTCTCTCACACACACACACACACACATACGTACAACAGGCATACAAACATCGTGTGTGGATTTTTCTTTCTGTAATTTATCAGGTATAGTTCAAGAGTCATTCAAGTTTTGTCTGTCTGAGTCAATATTGTGCTCCACAATGTTGCCATTTCCCGTGGACTTACACCATCACATTCATTCACCAGTTATCCCTCCATAAAGCACGAAGTGTAAACGCACATAGACAGTCAGTCTTTGTCCATTACTGTGCCTGTTATTTTGTTTCTCTCCAATGTGCTGAACGTATTTTGACGACGTCTGTTGTTGTTGGGTTTAAACGTGCGCGATCGAAGGTAATTTTCGTCCTCGTAACTTCGGTATGGTATAAAGCTCAGACTTAACATAGCGATTATAAACAATAACATTATAAGATGTGTTTATATTCCGAAATACCGGGTCACAATCTATAAGCAATTTGAAATATTTTTCAATGTGATGCATATTTACGAAAAAAAAAGTATGTAGCTGTGACACTAAATAAAGATATTAGGGCAAAAAAATTCTTAGATTTGTTTGTATTTTGCATAAAGATGGCCTTCATGACCAGAATGATCAAATTATTGAATATATATATATATATATAATATATTATATATATATGAGATAAAGTGATCCCGTTACAGGCCCGGTGTAGCCCAGAGGGTGGGTAGAGGTATAGCTCTACTCTTCCATGACTGCGGCACTAGAGGGAGGTGAGTGGTCAGCAGCACGCCCCGGCCGCACTTTACCCCCGGGAAAGACCCGCTACCCATTTTACAGGAGGCTGTGATTGAATATATATATATATATACACACATACATATTAGTGGAATATATATATATATATATATATATATATATATATATATATATATACATATATATATATATATTT
>Ga0123353_10010988_pt1 | contig 12703 bp, 9 predicted proteins | sample TergutLab28metaG_3_FD_92763 | JGI IMG/M metagenome (GOLD analysis project Ga0123353, IMG submission 92763) | Labiotermes labralis P3 segment gut microbial communities from Petit-Saut dam, French Guiana - Lab288 P3 | ecosystem: Host-associated > Arthropoda: Insects > Digestive system > Gut ... | reverse complement strand
TCAGCGGCGGAAGATTGTTTCGGTCAGGCAAGGGTCCCATAACTTCCTGCATGCCGGCAAGAATTTCTTGACGGCGTGTTTCCCAGTCCTTTTCGGTTTTAACTTCGCGGCGTTCACCTTTTTCGTCTTTGCAGGTCATCAAATCCGGTCTTTCGGCGAAGACAACCGCTCCGGCGAAGGTTAGAAACAAGGTCAAGGAAAACAGCAATAAGTATTTCATATATTTCCGTTTGAAAACCGGTAAAAAAGTTGTTCAAAAAATATCGGGACCATTAATGACTTCGGCAAAACACTTCCGCAGTACTTCTCGAAGCACCTCATCAATTTCCGCTGTTACCTGACAAGCGAGGTCACCGGTTTCATAACCGCCGTTTTCCTCGAAAGCCGCTCTGGTGGGAATGTATCCGTATATACCGTTTCCGTAAGCAGCCGTTGCAAGAAAATGCTCCGGTATCAGCGATTGGGCGTACAGTTGGTAATCGACGAAGACCTCATTTAACTCGAAGGAAAGAAAATGAACTCTCGGTCCGATACTCATTCTTGCCGCCGTACTTTGCCGCCACTTGTCGAGTGTCTCCAACTTATAACGCCGACTCACAGCAGACCTTCCTTCATACTCCGAGACGGGCTTCATCAACGAATTAAACGGAACTTCAAATGCAACCCGCTTGACAACAAGCGGACCAAGCGGCTGTTCTTCGAGTTTCCGCAAGTTTTGCAACATTCCTTCGCCGAGACGTTTTCCCAGTTGTTCGATTCCTTCGATGCCGCCGATGTTATACTTTCCAAAGGTGACATTGCCGCCGCAGCCCGTGAAGTAAAGGTTCATGGCGACGGAATTATTATTTTCTGTCACATGCCGCAATGCTCTGCCGGGGACATCGGTGCTGACCATTTTTCTTAAATATGCCGCCATCGGATGCGTTGCGTAAAAGTGAAGAGCAACAATCTTTTGTCCTCCTGTGTTTTCAAAACAAATCGTCCGTAAAATCGGGTCAATATTTCCGACAGGCAACGCTTGTAATTCCGGCGGATTCTTGCCGCTATAACGGGTGTGAGCAAACTTGCCGTCTTCATTAACTAACCGTCTATTGGCGGCCAAACCGCCGATTCGTGTTTCCGCGGTCAACAGTTTGCCGACTGATTGCCAAGTACCACTCACGGCTTTCGCAACCGCTTCGGAAACGTCCTTCAGCGTTTTTATGCAGTATTCCGGCGAGATGACCAGCGGACCATTTTCGCCTTCCTTCGGATTGCATTCGGGATTCCAACGGATACTGTCGTGCTGGTGAACACTATGAAGAAAAATATTTTCTCTAACTGTTCCTGCCTGTTTAGCAAGCATTTCAAGCCAAACAACGTAGGATTCCCCATAAATACCGATGAAATCGCAGGAAACCCAAACGGCGCGCGTTTTCCCATCATCCAGAACGATACCGCTGACGTAAATCGGCGTTTCGACCTTCTCATTAGGAACATAAGCAAGCGGGTCTCCAATCGGCGGTGTGACATCGACTTTAAACGTCACAATTTTGAGCCCGGCTGAATCATCCGCTAATGAAATATCCAGCCGCAATGAAACAAGGATAAATGTTCCTATCATGACTGATAGAAAAAAGGTACGTCGAAGAAATTTTTGCATTTTAATTTGCATTTTACTCAAAAAAGGTTTTACTATCGACAATTTCGGCGAAGCATTTCCGAATTGCTTCACGCAAGTTACCGTCAATTTCCGGTGCCACGATGCAGGCACCGTCGCTGGTTTCATAACCGCCGTCTTCTTCGAAAGCCGCCTTCGTAGGAATGTACCAATAGACACCATTTGCAAATCCTGCCGTTGCAAGGAAATGTTCCGGTATCAGCGATTGAGCATACAGTTGATAATCCACGAAGACCTCGCCAAGAACGAAGGAAAGAAAATGCACCCTCGGTCCGATACTCAATCGTGCTGCTGTACTCTGCCGCCACTTGTCCAGTGTTTCCAACTGATAACGCCGCTCCAAGGCATGTTCTCCGCTGTAATCCGTAGCGGGCGTTATCGAAGGTTTGAACGGCACCTCAAAAGCAACCCGTTTTACAACAAGCGGACCAAGCGGCTGCTCTTCGAGTTTCCGCAAGTTTTGCAGCATTCCTTCGCCGAGACGCTTTCCCAGTTGTTCGATTGCTTCGATGCCGCCGATGTTGTACTTTCCAAAAGTGACGTTGCCGCCGCAGCCGGAGAAATAAATGTTCAACGAAACGGAATCATTGTTTTCCGCAACGTGCCGCAATGCTCTGCCGGGAACATCGGTGCTGACCATTTTTCTTCTATACGCCGCCATCGGATGCGTTGCGTAAAAATGGAGCGCGGCAATCTTTTTTCCTTCGGTGTTCTCGAAACAGACCGTCCGTAAAATCGGGTCAATGATGCCGACGGGCCACGCTTGTAATGCCGGCGGATTTTTACCGCTATAACGGGTATGGGCAAACTTGCCGTCTTCGTTAAGCAGCCGCCGGTTGGCAGCCAAGCCGCCGACCCGTGTTTCGGCGGTCAGCACTTTCCCTATTGATTGCCAAGTACCGTTCACGGCTTTCGCTATCGCTTCTGAAACATCATTCAAACTTTTCGTGCAGTATTCCTGTGAAACGACCAGCGGACCGTCTTCGCCGGGTTTCGGATTGTACTCCGGTGCCCAGCGGATACTGTCGTGCTGATGAACGCTGTGATGAAAGACGTTTTCTGCGGGGGCTGCGGCACTCTTGGCTATCGCTTCAGTCCAAACATTGTAGGACTCGCCGCAAATGTAGATATAATCGCAGGAAACCCAAACAGCGCGGGTCTTTCCGTCGTCCAGAACGATGCCGCTGACGTAAATCGGCGTTTCGATTTTCTCATTGGGGTCATAGGCAAGTGGCTCACCGACCGGCGGCGTGACATCGACTTTGAACGTCACGATTTTGATACCGCTCGGATTGTCCGCTAGGGAAATATCCTGCCGCAATGAAACAAGGATAAATGTTCCTATCACGGCGGAAAGAAAAAATATATGTCGTGGAAATTTTTGCATAAGACAACGGTATTGTTAAGTTTTAATCTTCGCAGCATTGTTATGGATTTTGTCCACAGCATTGACGATGTCGTCCATGTCGGCTTTTGTGCCGAGCATCAGTGCCGGATTCCAAACCCAAAGAGCAGTGTTGAACGTCTTAATTAACGCCGGACAGTGATTCCTCTGTTTGTATTTTTCAAAATCAAGTTCGTCTTCCGAGTAAAACTTTCGGTAAATGTCGGACTTGAATACCTCGTGAAGGAACGGCTGTGTGTAAATCGGGTCATTCGGATAGCCGGAACCTACGGGAACTCCTTCGGCATTTAACGCTTCCATGAAACGGGCGCGGGAAAGTCCGCCGAGTCCTTCCGAATTGTAAATCATGGAGTAAATGTAATATGATGCCTGCGTTCCGCCTTTGTGAAATTTGACCGGTGTCACGCCGGGAAACACGGAAAGTTTCTCATTGAGATACGCCGCATTCTCGTTGCGCAGTTTGTGCTGTGCTTCGAGGTTTTCGAGTTGGCATAATCCAATCACGGCTTGATATTCCGCCATCCGAATCTTGTTGGCAAGAATGAGAGCCGTAATCGAACTGATTTGACCGGCAACTGAACCCGATGCGTAGCCGAAATTATGATAGGAATAAAGCCGATGATAATAATCAGTATCGTTAGTCAGAATTCCGCCGCCTTCGCCGATGGGCAAGGTCTTCGACCCTTGAAAACTGAAGCAGCCGGCATTGCCGAAGGTACCGACTTTTTTGCCGTCAATTTCCGCTAAATGCGCTTGACAAGCGTCTTCAACGACAAACAGATTATGTTCCTTGGCTATCTTCATAATAGCGGGCATGTCCGATGGATAACCGCAGATGTGAACGGGCAAGATTCCTTTGGTGCGCGGCGTGATTTTTTCTTTGATTTTTTCAGGGTCAACTTGAAATGTCATCGGGTCGATGTCCGCCCAAACCGGCATAGCACCTTTGTAAAGAACGCCGAAAATCGAAGCACTGAACGTGTAAGGAGAACATATTACCTCATCGCCGGGCTTGATGTCCAAGTTCATCCAAGCGGCACTCAACGCATTAGTTCCGTTGACGGTTGAGAGACAATGTTTAACTCCGTTAATTTCCGCCCACTTCTTTTCAAATGCGCTGACATTACCGGCACGCGACCAGTTGCGGCTTTTCATAACCGCCGCCATTTTGGGGTCCCACGCTTCTGCGTCCCATTGCGGCCAACTTTTCCAACCCGTCTTATGCGCTTTGGGACCGCCGAGAATAGCCGGTACCGCTGCATCGGCAGATTGAGCAGATGCCGACGAAACCTGCGCCGCTATGACGGCACCGGCAGTTGCCAATCCGCTGCTCTGTAAAAACGACCGGCGTGTAACTTTGTCTTTTGTCATGATGTTCTATCCTAACTTTCGTGAAGGGTTAAAAAACAATATCGGAAACACTCAAGGCACCGTAATCTTTACCAAGTCGGCGATTTCTTTTCCATCTCGCAGGAAACGTGCCAAAGTATAAACATTACCGGCTTTGTCTTGAGCGATGGAATTGACGTAAATCGGAAAATCACCGTTCGCATAAAAGACCGCGCCGAGGTCTTTGTATTCCTTCTTGGGAATGTTATAAGTCACGAGATGTAGGTGTTCTTTTCCCCTTGCCATGCCCATTGCGACAGTATCCAATCCCTTCACGCGTTTGCCGTCTATGTAAATAGGACCGCCGGTGAGATAATAAATGGTGTCGTTCTTGCCAAGCATATAACCAAGATAACCGTAACTGAACTGGTCGAACATTCCGCTCTTTCTCGATGGTTCCGAGGTAATACGTTCCACGATTTCAACTTTTTTCGCTTTCGGGTCAAAACGGAACAAGTATCCCGAATTGCCGTGTACTCCGTAGGCAACACCTTCCGGTTCGTACCAGAAGATTTTTCGCCAGTTGTATGCCATGCTGCCTGCACCGGTGAAATCATAACTGCCGAAGTAATCCAGCCGCAGGTCGACATCAACTAACTTTTCGGGTTTGGACATTCCGGGTTTGTAAAAGAATATATCGCCTTCGGCAGTGGAATAATAGACGTTTCCGTCTCGCGGGTCGACAACCATAGACCGGCAAATCACGCGGTAATCCTTGCCGATAACGCCGCCTTCGCCTGCGCCGTTGACCAAGCCGAGGTCTTTCAACTGTTTCGTATTGACATCATAATGTACCAGATAACCTTTGGGCCACGTGATGCCGTACAGATGTCCGCGCTGTTTGTCCATCGTCATTGTCAGGATGCCTTCTCCGTGAGGTGCCAACGCTAAACTTTCGATTTTGCCGCTGGTCATATCGTAGGAAACGAAATGTCCGCCGGTATAGAGTTTAAAACCGGCAGGAGGATTGACGGGCAGGCATTCCGCACCGTTGATGATTTCGTAAAAACCCACGTGGGTTGCGAAGTACAGTTTGCCTTTGTATTCATAAAACTCGACATGGCTTTTACCTTGGGCGATGCTGCCTTTTTCACCGACGGCTTCCGATAAATCGGCAATGAACTTGGTTTGGTCAGTTGCGGGGTCATACACGTAAAACTTCCCGCCGACATCATGTTTTTCGGAAGAAAGTACGTAATAGATTTTGCCGTCACTGGCAGCGGAGATAGCGTTGTAAGTATCATGCGCATCGGGAAAGCCCGAATAATAGTGTTTTGCGGCAAGCGTTGCCGAGGGTTTATCGGCTGCGACCGACTGACTTGATAGTGCGCTGATGAACATTAGCGACATCACGAAGACGAACAGAAAAGAAAGCAATTTAGAAGTTTTCATTTTTTTGTGTTAGTAAAAAAGGTTACGATATGTACACTGCACAAAACAATTTTACAAAGTACCGTATGGAATGTCAACTGCCTTCCCAATCGGACTGCCAATCGAAATATCCGATGCTGCGAGTTTTTTCAATCGCAGATGGGTATTGCGAAAAATAAAAAAACATGGTGTACTGCGTCTGTAATAAAAAATACCCGCCCGGTGTAGTACCGTTCACGAACCTTTGGTCGGTGTGAAGAAACCATCTATTGAACGCGTCGCTCCCTGTTGCGGTTCTGTTCTCGCTACTCGCCACTCAAATTGCGGGCGATTTGCAGAACTTCCAGTATCTTGTGAAAGACCGGTTTAGTAGTTTCGATGACTCGTTTGAATTGCGCGTGCGGCAGTTTGAGGGCTTTTTTGACTGCATGTGCACATCCTTTCCGTCTGATTGTAGATAATGTAGATACAATCAATCGTTTTCCGATACACTAACTTATGCAACCCACTAGCCCGAAGTTGTTACTATTACTTATTTTACGTCACTATCCCCAATTGGAATTGAACCCCCAACCCTCGGTTCCGAAGTCCGCAGGAAAACATATATCACTTCGGCACATTTTACGACATAAGTCGTTATTTATCCACGATTTATATCAAATCATTCGGTATCCCGCCAAACTGAAAAACTATGAAAAACGTGCTCTCCTGTTCGGCAAATAATCGGGCATAACACCTTGTGTTCAATAAAGACCGACGAACGGCGTTCATCGGTCAGTTTTTCAAAACAACAAATCGAAATTTTGCGAAAATTTAGTCGGTTTTCTCCGTTGCGGGGGGTACACAAATCTCCTGGACAGGGACGGCTTATCTTGGCGCAACAAAAACTTCCGGCCCAGGACACTATGAGTAATTGAACGAAAATGAGTGGTAACACAAAGACAAAACAGCCACCAGTAGTAAATGTGAAAAAAAAGCAAGAAGGAAAGATGTGCATTTGTATTTAACCAAGCAAAGAATATTAATAATTATTAGCAAGAGTAACCCACTAAGTGATATGTATCCAGCAACAAGTAGCATAGTGTTTACATAAAACGCAGGTCTTACTATAAATGAATAGAGTAAGGTGGAATAGGTAAAAACAACTAGAGGATATACAATCACAAGTCCGCAACAGATAAAAACTATTATTTTTGCCCTTTCATAGTATCTAGATGAAATTTGGCCACGATTGCTTTCACTTAGGCCAAATACAGTAGAAACAGGTAACAGAAAATGACAAGTAACGAATACTACGAACATACAAATGATGTTCAAATTTATAAAAAAATACACACACAAGCATAACAAAAAAAAGATTATGAATAAGATTGAAGTCGACCTTCGAACAGTAACCTTCTGATTCATGGCAGGTGCCTTTCAAAGAAATTTTTCTTGATTCTGTCGCTATATGTAGTTGTCTCTAATCTATAACATATTGCGAAATTTAGGGTTACGTACAAACTGGTGAAACTCTATGCTTCCCAAATTTAAAACACAAAGGAGGCGATACACGAATCACCAGATGGAATCGTAGCATCGACTTAACCGATATGCAATGGGGTACCATAAAAAATATTCCGAAGCCCAAACACACTGGTAGTCCGCCCGCTGACCCACGGCAAATAGTCAACGCCGTCTTCTATGTCATCCGAGCAGGGTGTCAATGGTGTCCGTGTTTTATCAAAAATGGTTCCTGCGGTTACGGTGCATTGGTGTCGGCAGGTTGGACAGACCAACCGACCACGAGTGTGCCGCCAAGGAGAAGATTGCTTTCCGCTGGCAGAACAAACAAAGCCGTCGGGACATCGAAGGCGTTCCAAATAGGCAGCACACGCAGCGTCGTCGGGAAACATTTTCACAAAATCACGGTAAATTAAAGGAAAATGCGGCGGGGTAGACGACTCCATCCGCACATTTTAACACAGGAGGAGCAAAGCGAATACCCCGCATAATCAAATAGGAAATAGTCCGCTGTCAATTCCAGCGTGATACCGCAAGGCGTTCATTGTAAACGGTAATAATGCTGCTCTGATGGAGCATTCCGAATAACTTATCCGGTTCTTTCGGGTCTATCACCGGCAGTTCGCTGATGTGTTCCAAGAGACACAGCCGAAACGAATGATAAAGATTATCATCGGGGGAAACAGACATTTTCAATTTACCGGCTTCGTCTGGCGTTTGCGTGATGTCGATAACCGTAACATTGTCCCATTTTCGTCTGCTTCGGAATGTTGTCCAAATGTCTTCTGCCAACACGACACCGGCAAGTTTATTACCCGGTTCAATAACGGGGAACAAAGTATCAGGACGAGAAGCAACCAACGCCGCTGCTTGCGGAATTGCCGCATTAACCGGCAACGTCAACAGCGGTATCTGAACGTTGGATGTTGAATCAAGGGCTTCGCGCACAGTCAACGCCTTCAATAAATCGACCGAGTAAGTGCCGAAATGTGCTTCGCTGTCAATCGGTGCTAATACCTGCTCTTCAAACAGCGAAGCGGACGGCGATTGAATCGCAATATGAACGAGGTTCAATGCAATGAACGGAATGAGCAGCGAATAATCGCCGGAAATCTCGCAGGCAATCAGCGCGGCTGCAAACGGGACTTTGACAATACCGGCATAGAAAACAGAAATACCGGCAAGCGTGCAAAGCGGAATACTCGGAGACCACGCTGGAACGCCGAAAAACTGAAAAAGATAAGAGCAGCCGAAACCGAGTAGGTTCCCGACAAGCGCACCGATAAACAGCGACGGAATAGATATACCGCCGACTCCGCCCGACGATAAAGTGCAGGCGGTCGCAAGCATCTTCGGCAGAATCAGCATCAAGACGAAGAGGAACGGCAGTTGCCCCAGCAATAAATGATTGAGCCAATTACCTCCGCTGCCGCAAACCTGCGGACAAAACAGGGCTATTATGCCGAGCATACAACCGCCGACAGCGGGCTTGATGAATTCAGGAATCTGCATTCTCCGAAACAATCGGTTTCTGACTTCCAGCACAATTCTAACGAAAAGAAGTCCGCAAAGTGCAATGAGCGGAACCATAGCGAGAAGAATGAGCCAGTCGAGCGGCTGCCGGATAACGGCTTCGCCCGCAAGATTAAAAGTCCAAAGCGGCTGTCCATAAAAATAGATATGAAGAATACGAAATACCGAATAACCGGTTAATGATGCAACGATGCAGGGAATTAAAGCGGAAAGTTCCAGCGCAGTGCTTGCGTAAAGTACTTCAACGGCAATCAATGCGCCGCCGAAGGGGATTTGCAAAATCGCACCGAGACCGCCTGCCGCCCCTGCAAGAAACAATATGCGGCGGTCTTTTCCGTTGAGACCGTTGCGGCGTGAAATCGAACTTGCTATGCCGGAACCGGTCAAGAGTGCGGGACCTTCCCAGCCCGCTGAACCGCCGGTGCAAACCGTAAAATAACTTGCGATAAGTTTAACGAAAGGGATACGTTCCCGCAGATAACCGTTGCGGAAATGAAATGTTTTGACCATCATATCCGTTTCATCACTGCGAGCATCCGGTGCGAAGGACCCCACAAGAATTCCGCAAAGCAAGCCACCGAGAGTTGGAATCAATATCAGCAGAATCCAATAGCGGGGCAGTGTCAAACCGAAAAAAACATCTTTTCGCACGGCGTTGTCAAACACGGCACCGGGCAGCGGCCCCGCATCGGCGGTGTAGTCCGCCGGCTGCGGTAAATCAATACCGACAGCAGTATAAACGGATTGCACACCTTGTCCGATGATTCCATAACCAGCGAACATAAAGAAGGCGGCAGCACCGGTTAGAAAACCGATTGCGACGCAATATACAATCAGACGACCGGAAGAATCCCAGTCGAATCGTTTGCGCAGTTTGCCGCTCCTGCTCAACATTCTGTAATCGTTATGTCTTTCCATTGTGCCTCATTGTAGCATGCGGATTTTTTTAATCAAGTTGATGCGGTGAGCAGTGAGTTGCGAGAATTAGCAGTCGCCAGTGTTAACTGGCGGACAAGCGGAAAACCAGAGCGGCGTGGCGCAAGCAACGCCTTATCCGTGCCTATACAATAAACTGGGCGACGACAAATAACACTATCGCAAAAAAGACAGCATCAATGCCGAGGAAAAGGCATATACCCGGTCCAAAGTAGAGATCGAGCCAATGATTGATTTTCGTAGAATCCGGGTCATTTCGTTCGTACAATATCTGCACTTTGTCGCCGACAGAGAAACGCTGCCAACTTGCGCCGATTTTGGCTCGATGTTCACGCCGCTGACCAAAATGGTCGGTATATTCGACAACGGGAGCGTATGTAGGACGACCGCCTTTTCCGCCGCGGCTCTCAACGAGTTCTACTACCGTTCCCTCTACCTGTTCGGCAAGTTGAATGAAGTCACGAATACGCTGCCGCCACATAACTCCGATGATAGCGGGAATGATTCCTGCTGCGAAAAGGATAGCCGCAATGATTGAAAGAATGTAAGGTGTTTCCATTGTTGGTTTTAAGTAGGATTACTGTATTTCTGAAATACGCCTACGCTAAAAGTAGTTAATTAGGGTTTCACAAATTGTACATCAAATAACTTCTGTTCCCGCTCGATTGTCAGGGAAACCTTCTCGCCGCTCTTCGCTTGATGCAGATAATACTCAACGGCGGCAAGCGATGCTGTTAAGCGGTTGTTTATCATTACAATCAAGTCGTCCGGCTGCAATTTAACCGCCTCGGCAGCACTTCCCTTTCTGATGGAATCAATGAACGGCGGCGTTCTTCTGCCGACATTCGGTATCAGCAGTATTCCCCATTCCTGAAAGACATTGAGTGTGTCTTCGGGAATCAACTCCAGTTCCGGCTTAACTGCTTCGACTTTGATTAATTGCGGCTTGTTGTCCGCATCTTTCATCTGTTGAATCATTTCGTTGACCCTATCGCGGAACACGCTGACCGGTATTGCGAAGTTAAACCAACTGTTGTTTTCACGGTTGCGAAGTTCTTTGCCTATGATGCCGAGTAGTATCGGCGGGTTATCACCCGCCGCTCGTAAATCACCCGCTCTTGCGGCAATCAATGCGCCGCCGCAAGCCCCCGGATTATTAACCGTGAAGTCGAGAGCGAAAATCTCTCCCCGATACGGCGTTTCAAACACGCCCCGCCGCGCGTGCAGCATTGTTCTTGCAGCAACGCGACCGAATTGAACACTAACCGGTTCGTTTTCCGCTGCTATATTGAAACAATTCGTTGCTGCATAAACCGGTTCACCGAGTCGCACCGCATCTACGTTGGCATCAAGCGTAAAGAACGGCAAATCATCCGCCGGTATCTTCAGCAGTGCTAATTCCAATTCCGGTGAAGCGGAAGCAATCTTTGCCTCATAACGCCGACCGGAATTCAACACGATAGTTAATTTGTCTGCCAGCAATGACGGCGTAATCGCCGTCAAAATAAAACCGTCCGGCGAAACAATGATGCCCGTTTGATAACCGTGAATGCCGGCGCCGCCCGCCGACAATGCTTCCGCACCGTAAATCTTAACCGTCTTTTCCAGCGCAGCGGCAAGCATCGGCGGTGTTGTCCGCTGCGGCGGTTTTTTCTCTTCCGTTGAATCGGCAATCGGCGGTTCAACGAAAACGGCGTTCTCCGGTTCAAAAGTTCCATAAAGAATGCTGCCGTATCGGACTTCAATACTCGTTTTGCCTTCTGCATAACGGAAACGCAATTCGCCGGGAGAATCCAAGGAACTGCCAAACATTTCGATTTGTTGCAGCAAACCGGTTTGCGGGTCGAAATAAAATCGAGTTTCGTTTCCGAACCATGAAATCGTGATAATATCGTAAAGATAATTAGTATTTCCGTCCAGCGGGGCAGTGCCGGTATAGAGGACTTCTGCTTCATCTAAACCGAGATTCTTAATTGCAAGTTGTCCCATTAAAAACAGCGATGTGAACAACCCGCCGCTGCCGCGCGGTGCTTGATAATGCATCAGCGGGTCGAGTACCGTTGCTGTTTCCTGCTTCATCTGGTAAGCGTCCCAAAGACCCTTTTCCGCCGGCAATTCATATTGAACGCCTTTGTTCGTTATCGAAAACGAAAAAGTATCACGCCGGTTTTTAATGCCGCCGGTGAATTTCCAATCGAAATTTGTCTTATCCGCATTACTGACTAGAGCAGCCGGAAGCGTTTTCTGCCAATTATTCAAAACGCGTTTTGCTTCAATGCGGTTGAAAAAGTAATTCGCATAGCCGCGCCGCTTTTCGTAAAACGGTTTAGCAACATCGGAAATTTGATGTTCCTTTTGTAAAACCTTGATGGGTTTGCCGTCTGGACCGGGAATTTCAACTTCCTTATATCCTTTGAGAATGTCAGGCAATTCCGTGTCTTCGCCGCTCTTTTGTTCTTTGAGCCGCTTTTGCTGCTCTTCGAGCATCTTCTTGAATTCCGGCGGAATGATCGGCGGTTCAATCATCTTTTGCGTCAACTCAAGCAGTTCTGCCTCGGTATGCAAGCCGGAAGTTCTGACGAATAAATCGAACCGCTTGCCGTCTTTGCCGCGCACCGTCACCGGCAAACGCCAGCCCGGCGGAAAAATGCCGAGCAGATTTTTGAAGGTATTGGCGGCGGGAATCGGTTTGCCCGCAAATCGGACAAGTTCATCGTTATATCGGAGTCCGCTGCGGAAAGCGTCAGAGGTTCCGTAAACGTCTTCGAATTTCACGACGGCGGACTTATCATTGGTAACAATCGCATTAAGCGTTGAATGGTCAACGATGCGTCCGCTTTTGAAATCACCGAGGAAGTATTGTACTTGATTCGCGAAGACCGCATAACCGACTCCGACATTTACTC
>Ga0123353_10010987_pt1 | contig 12703 bp, 7 predicted proteins | sample TergutLab28metaG_3_FD_92763 | JGI IMG/M metagenome (GOLD analysis project Ga0123353, IMG submission 92763) | Labiotermes labralis P3 segment gut microbial communities from Petit-Saut dam, French Guiana - Lab288 P3 | ecosystem: Host-associated > Arthropoda: Insects > Digestive system > Gut ... | reverse complement strand
TCAGCGACATCAGCTGCCCCACTGCTGTTGGTACTTGTCAGCGACATCAGCTGCCCCACTGCTGTTGGTACTTGTCAGCGACATCAGCTGCCCCACTGCTGTTGGTACTTGCCCTAACTGGTATTTAGAACTGCGTTGTATTAAAACACGTTTTCAAAGAATGTATCACATTGTTCACAGACCCAGCATGAATGGACGATTAAGATCTGGATACTGTACCATTTAGATGACCATCAAGGAGTTTGTAAACGAGTTGTAGAGTGTCCGCAGAATGTTCTGCCACAGCCTCGAACAACTCACACAATGTGAAGAGTTGTGCAATAAAGACTGAAATTAACGTGTAGTCGATACGTAGATGTTCCTTCATTAACAATAAAAGCGCAGTCTTTTAATACGTTCACTAGGGACCCACCTGTAAAGATAACTGTAAATCCTGTTTGCTTTGCAACACTTCTGCGAATAGTCTACGGCAGAGACATGGAGACATTCATGCTCTCCGACTGTCACTCAGGCGAGCGTCGGATTCTGTTTTCGGTAATCCGCAGGGAGGTGAGTGAAGCATTTGTAAGAAGTACCGGCAGTAATACGATGTTAGGTGCTGCCAGTAATGCATTGCGTCTGATTGATTGTAGTAATGCATGCTCTCGAGTAGATCGCGTATTTTGCTTCGTGTAGACAGCGTTGCTAATGATACTGCTTTAGAGAGCCAAACCTTGCATCATAGCTGAGCATAATGAGAAGTCCGACTGTGCACACGAGCTCTTCACACTACCAGAAGTAAAATGGCGTCTATAACGGACAGAACGTTATTTGAATTAGAGGCGTAAATATAAAGTCCATAAGAACAGGATTTTTTTAACGTGATATAAGTGATGCGGTTTGATGCTGAATGTCGGTTCTGTTTCTTGTCTGAATCTGCAAATCATTGTCCTTTGCGGAGCAATGGCTAGCCAGGAAGTAATGGAAAATGTCCTTCGTTGATTTCAAGGCTGTGATGTTTTCTGCGACCAAGGAGTATGAGCCGAATTTTTTTGACAAACTTAATTAGTTATTCATCTTAACTTGTTTAAAACCAGAAAAGGGCGTCTGCTTGGAAGGTAGCTCACTTATCATGTCCTGGTATGAAGTAGAATACCTTCTGGACGTGGAGAAGACATCGATTATTTATAGTTTCTTCTAAGCCATAAAAGTATATAATAACTTACTCGTATTTCATTCTCATTACAGTATGTCATTTAATGGGATCTTCCCCGCAGGGTAATTGGCCCAAAGTAGCGGCAGTGTGTGTTCTTCCTGGCGAATACTTTGGCGTCAAGCTGCTTTCAAATACAAATAAAAATTTTATGAAATGCCGGCAGAGCGTAACACTTCCAGTGTTTTAGCTGTCTTAAAAATCTTAAACATTTTGCAGAAAAACAAAGGGAATTTTAACACAAACTATCAAATTTCACCGCACGTTAGTTGATTTGATAATCGACTAAGGTGCGGTGAAATTTGATAGTTATTTAGATGATTCTAAATAACTTAAGAGGGAGGATTTACAACCTGTAATGTTTAAATGCCACTATCCAAAATTTACAGTCGTTGATAATTCACGATCGATGCCGAAAACGTTTTATAGACTGATACCGTCATTCAAAGAGAAAGCAGGCTGTCTCAGCTTTAAAGGACTCCCTATTTCCAACCGCTTCTTCTGTCTCACTTTGCACATAACAAAACACAGTCTGGCTATATTATAAAAATTATTCTTTACCAGTACACATACGTGGCAGAGAACACTCTCTTAGTTATGAAGACCCATCATGGCGAGCTGTTACAAGCTTTCCAGGATTTTATGTATTATTATGTGTTGCTTTGTCCTGTTTTAAACAAAATCTGAACACGTCGACAAACATTAGTAAGAATAACATCAAACCTGAATTTTTTATTACCCATGTCTTGCATTGATATAAATTTGGTGTGTATCACAACCAACTAAATGCACAATGTTTTTACTGTTATTTGTATTAAAATAACAAAGTTCAGAATATCTCAGTCCTTACAGGTGCAACGTCAGAATATATATATATATATATATATATATATATATAATTTAATATTTGTGTACCAACAACATCTGAAATTGCTGGAATTATTTTTGTTTTGACAGTTTATACACCATGTTTTAGAAATGACTGTGAGATGTGAACAATTCTTTGACACCGATGTGAACATAGAGCGGTGTGGAGCTGTAGAAATGTAATGTCTCAGATGTGTTCTGTATATGCGCAGAAGTTTAGCATGGTACACATGTACACAGACTACCTGCAAGACATTGAATTAATAAATTTCCATACCTTTCTACATTCACATCGGTCTCACAAGAAAATGTTTACACGCCACAATAATTTCTACTACGTGGTGTATGAATTATCAAGGTACAACTATTTACAACAGTTTTAGGTGGAGTTTATACACAATATTTAACGTATATACTCCCTGATGATGATCCTGTAAGGAATGAAACATTTTCGAATTTTATTATTTTAATAATAATAATAATAATAATGTGTCATACATTTCATTGGTTGTAAAAAATTTAACCAAACGTGAAATTTTACCTTACCCCGTCTTGTGGCAGTCGCCCTGATGTATATTGAGAGATGGATAGACGTACAGACAAACAGATTGAACGATCTCAAGAAATGCAGAAGACTGTCCTTCTAGGAGGTCACTGGAAATTACAGACTAACCTTACACCAGAGCAAAGTTGCAACTTACATATCTACATTGGAGTATGAACCAATGGCTCCTGACCCACTACCATACAAATGTGTACAGGTATACAGGATTTTATTGGGCTGCTGACTGATTGTATCTCAGCTCCCAGCCGGCGGTAACGTGTCGGAAGGCCAGAATCAATCCAAAGTTTACACATGCATCGGGGGGGGGGGGGGCGGCCTTCTGTGTGCACCGTACAGAGTAATACTTGACTATGTTTTACATGCTCCGGTTTCCGTATCTAAACTTGCATGTAGGGGTTCGGAGAAGGAGAGAAGGTTCCTTTCGAACTTCTTTGCTGAATTCTCACTTGGGATATACAAATTGAATGCCGCATCGAAAATTTGTCACAGGGCTGCGGGAAAAGGGAAAAATCACTGCTGGTTGGACAGTAGTTTCAGCAAATATGCAGGACTTTAATAGACTTCGAAGAAGAAGAAAAAGAAGAAGATAATGTTAGTGAAGAAACTTTTGATGGAAAGTATGAGTTTTTAGTGACGTACTAAAGCACATGGAGAGTCAATAATACTCTGATTATTGATGGAAGATGAAGGGAGGTGATTTTTCTGTTCAATGCGAAAGGGAGGCCAATTACGAACTATAGAGAAATGAGTAAAACAGTTAAAGGTGATGCATAAAATTGTATTGTGTTAGTGGGCCGCTCAGGGGGACTCCAGAGCCCCCTTAGTATCTCCCCATTATGATGAAGACAAACTTAAAAGGACTGGTAATAAATTTGATACTCATATATCGGAGACTAAGATTAAATTTATATATATATATATATATATATATATATATATATCTACATTATACGTAGATTAGATATATATGTCCTTACTTCACGGAGAACACAAGCCATGCCCAACCAAAAGGCCTCTGCTTTAAGATTCATCAAATTATTGACACAAGCTACCTTTCATGGCAAAATGTTTCGGAATTTGTTATATTTCGCAAATACATTCCTAAATTCTCAAAGTCATCCTCATAGTCATAGGCCAATATGTCTACCAGTTCTACAATTCTATGTATGGTTAAGGGTGCATTAGTTGTGGTCAAATTCATATACATAGAATCCTTGTTTAAAATCGCACAGTAAAATGCAATCCGGTTTAAGGATTTTATTACTACAGACTGCGAAGTGTGTACCCTGTAAGTTGAATCGGTGAATATTGTGCATGAATGTAATCGCTGTTTATTGTAAAAATCATCTGAATCAAATGTACTCTTTGGGCGGAATGGTTTGATACTTAATTTTGAACCAGACAGCATATACAATTACCACTGGGCTTCGGAGGATTAGTTGGCTCCGATGCCATTATAAAACACATCCACATGCCTAACAAAAATCATTACATTCTCTTGACCGAAATTGAAATTTTTCCTACTGTGTGGATAGAACGAAATTGCGTCATGGATTCGGGTCACATGAAAGGAAAGACATGTCGGCAATGTGAGAACCAATAGTGTTGAGAAGTTTCTGAAAATGGGACTATACAACTGATGACGTCGTAGGGGGAATGTGAATAGAACTTTTCATAATAAACGCTGAATGCTGGCATTAAAAACACCGTGTAGATGTGAGAGGCGTGTTGATGGTAGAGATGGCGCAACGACCACAGATCGACAATCATGCTGCGAATATTGAATGGAAAAGTTTAATGACAGACTGATGGCGGAAAGCCGGAGTGTGAAGTGTATTTGAGAGGAAGGCAAATTCCAAGTGATCAAGCCGGGCATAATAAAGAGATGGTTATTGGAATGTGTAAGTACTGCCACGGTTTAATTCTTAACTTAGACTTTCCATAACTAGCAATGCGAAGACAGATCTACAGTCCTCATTGCTGTGTTCATTATTTCCGTCTTTTCGGATATGCCACTGCTTAGACTGCTATAGAAGTACCAATATGCAAAGCGTAATATCCTTAGAGACGGAAATCTTCAGGACATTTTCACACATAATCTTAAAATAAGTAATTCTCTCTACTGGAAAGAACAGCTAAAGTAGTACTCAAAACCTAACCCATTTTCTTGTTATATTTGCGTACATATCGACTGTTCAAGGAGCAGAACACATTACGAGGCCTAAAACCCTGCAAGCTACATGATGATGATGATGATGATGATGACGACGACGACGACGATCCGTGGTAGTCTTTTCAGAATATGTTCTGCGAAACCCTGGGCTTCCGTGTTTCGTCCTTAGGGCTTCCATGAAGATTCGATGACAGAAAAATTTTCCTGACTCGAGTTCACTGATATCTTTTGTCAGTTGTTCGAATATATCTGGTTCCCCTGTGACGTTGTGTGCTGTAAGTAATAGTCTGAGACTCAATGCGAAGATTTGTATTTAAATATGACGAAGGTAGAAAGTACGAAGGGAGAAATGTTCTTGATTTCTCAGCTTCACACCATAGAGACAGGAAGGCAATTAATGAGAGAAATCCCTCTTATGCTAACGAATTACAGATGGGAGGGAGTTACGAAATTAAGTTTTATTTAATGTAATTTATTTTTGACGAAACTAATAGACTTTGTTGTGGTTGACGGCGATAGGTATCTCAATTTTGATATTTTATTTGCTCTAATTTGCTTTAGTATTATCTAGACCGTTTTGGGTGTATGAATTTATGTTTCAAACCGAAGGGTTTACAGTAGCCAGGAAACTTCATAAATGCTGATATACACTTGGCCCTAATGTCATATAGTGCAGATGTAAATATCTCGTGCTTAATCCTTGTATTACTCGTATACCTCAGAGTGAAACTGATCAGCATTTATTCCGTTTACAGTTCATGTAACGACTGTATCAGTACTTCAGACAACATGTCGGTGTTGCCTAAAGGGAGAGCAGTGAGTACTGAAATGTGAATGATATTGAAGGACGTTTCGTGGCCTAATTTACGTTGCTGTCCACAAATATACATGGTGGCCTGGGGACTGCAAACACGAAATCCCCTTCAGGGTGGTTAAATATTGCCCCCCCCCTCCGCCAAATAAAAATGTGTCCTGTATATTCGTTGCACAAAAACACAATAAGTAATAAACTATTGTATTGCGTTGTGTATTGCGTTGTGTATTGCGTTGTGTATTTCTGTATCAACTCAACTCTGATTTAGAAGCATTCCAGCCCTGTCCTTGATAGCACTTTGTGTTTGTCCGTGTGCATGAAACACCGCTTCACCTGCAGAAAACATAGTCATGAGGATTTAATTAAAATTATTCGGCGCATTTAAGCTTGCCAATGTGTTAAACACAGGACACTCTACAAAGACCTAAACTCGTTTGCACAAATGTCGAGTTTGATCCACAAGTACCTTCTTCAATTTGTTTATTTATCACAGCTAAAACACAAATTAAAGAAAGAACTGAAAAACACGGTGTGTCGAAAAGAAATTCTTCGTAAGCCTTACGGTGTTTGTGACAATGAATATACAAAAACTATGCAAAATTTTAGAAGGTTTGTGTTACTTATAACAATGATATGGCTGTCACGCTAATTGTAGTGTTTAACTTTTCGTCTGATAGCTGTAAAAGATCGTTTGATTCAGGGTCGTAATAATATTATGTCTGCAGGCAGATAACACTCACTGAACAAGCTACATAAATTCTCTCATATTTTATTCACAATGAAAGATACGAATTTCAACTACTGTGCAAATCTTTGAGGACTTATGTGACAAACTTAAGTACTACTGAAGTTGGTACAGAAGTTAGTCGCTAAGTGATATAATTATTGAAAGAAATTTGAAGTTATCACTGCGGTGCCTTTTAAGACGGCGATTCCCTCGGTCTCAGTGCAGCGACATGGGTACAAATTTACCTTCCGGGCACAACTACTGAAGTATCACATCCAAATAGACCGCAGTCTTAATGTCTATTACAAACTTGCTTCTAGCTAATCTCACTGAATAATATTCCATAACTTCTTGTAGCTGAATCTCGTTTGTCAAACTATAACACAATTTTGTGAAGACATCAAAAATATCCACCGTAACGTAAAATAACTATATTTCAGGATCAGCAGATTTATTTTATTTCTGTCTACGCGCTACGTGACCATTGACTGTTACAGATTTTTTTATTGTATCTTCAATTTGTGGCAATCAACGACAGCTGCACACAGACTTCCCCGTCTCCTTCTCCCATACTCCGTGGGACGGTTCAAGCTGGTTTTGCTAGGGGATGGCCACATTCGATACCGGACCACCTTCTATCTCTGCCGTAATACAATAAGCCAGTTTGAGAGACACAGTGGACTGGACAGTCTATTGTGTTGTCCGCCAGGATTGAACCTAATTGTGTCCTTCGCACATCTCCATATACTTCCTCGCATGTAACGAACATATTTCAGCGAGGTGAAATGATAAAAAAAAGTTGTATCTCTGATTGTACTTCAGGCCTGGAATCAAAAGCAAGAAACGCGACAGAAAGGTAAACACGAATTACTTTCATAGAAATGTATGGAACATGCCGACAGCCGGCGACCTGTCACAGACAACCGACGGGACGCAGCAACTTCTGTTTCTATGAACTTTCACTTTTATTCTACAAACTTTTCTCGGGCAAACATCCGCGCTAAGATGTGACAGCTTTCCGACGTTTCGGGAACCATTTCCTTCCCTATCTTCAGGGTGTTCTGGTGGTTTGGTAGCACCAAAATTGATCAGTTTTGGTGCTACCAAACTAAGACGGTTTTCACTTTTATTTTAGAGGTGTAAATGAAATATATGTTATAAATTTTTGACATTTAAAACCACTCATAAAAGTGAATTTCCATTTTGTTGAGGATCCCGATTGTTTCAAAGTACTGTCAGAAGAGGCTAACCAAGCGACAGAGGGTCGTAACCAGGAAGACATGGATCTTGAAGAATGATATAATTTACAATTGAAAGCAAAGTTCAATGCGAACGTGATTACATACTGGAACGCACTCGACTAGACCAGGTTTACAGTTTGTAAGTCTGTTAACAAATTTAAATTCCGGACATAAAATTGCATGAATCATGGGCAGATACAACACATTTTTCTCGCTTTGTCTGAAGCAGGACACCTCATGCACCATTACTTCTTTTTTTAGTACGTGAAGGAAAAGAGCAAATATGTCCGGTTCAGACGAAGATTAGTGCAGAATTACATAGGAGGGAAACCCATAGCAACAAGTCAAAATCCAGAAGGCGAGGAAATATATCCGGAAAGAGAAGTGATGTTCAAGTAATTAGCAGTATTCATTCATAATCATGAAATTAATTAAAAATATGTTTCAGCTTATTCCTTTCTGGAAACAAGTCCGATTAAGAGGGTAATGTCACAACAAAACTCCTAAAACTGGCCTTATTACACTTTTGGTATAAACAGAAATCGTCTCCCTCTTGATTGTCACCGACGTCTTCACCATTTGACTTGTCTAATTAGTGTAGTTGAAAACGCGTTTAACGGCGAGAAATGTAGCACAAGGCTGGTCTTCGTAACTCCTTTTCGATCATTTTGGCTCAGGTTTGTGCAGTTTCCGTTTTGCGTATGAGACAGATCAGTTCTCGAATTTTTTCACGTGTCCGCACCCTTGATATAAATGGTAAAGGTAAAGTTCAACCTAGAACAGACCACGAAGGCCAAGAGGATGAGTAATAGAATAGCTCCTCTCTTTCATTAAACCTGGCCAGATGGGGGGGGGGGGTCAACGCCACACACCGGCCCCTTTTCCCCCCCCCCCCCCGAAAAGAGCCGATACTCATCGTAGAGGAAGCTGGGTGGGCCTCAGAGCCTGTATGGACAGGTACGAAAAATCTTGCCCCAACCGCGATTCAATCCCCGGACCGTCCAGCTAGTAGCGAGTCGCTGTCCCGACTGCACTCTCCCGGCTCCAACCCTTGATGTACAGGAGCATAGTAAATGCGAACATTATCGGGACTTTTTAAATGGCTAGTCGAAAAATCACATGTAAGTTTTGAAAATTTGTAGGTTCATAGATTGATACCGACGATCCGGCTGAAACGGCAGCATACTTAACCAAGGTTTACGAAATTGCGCCCACGAGAATACTGAATTTGTTCAGCTGTGGGTTTAAACGACTCTGAAGATGGAAGTAGAAAGATGTTACGAAATGTTGGTACATACTTACCAAAGTACATGACATCATATTCCATTATAACAGAATTTTGAACACTGTTTATTATGTTTGAGACAAACAAGGAGATGTTACTACAGAAAGTAACCTATATAACTTGCTCACAATTTCTGATCCTTAAGGTTTGTGCATTGGGGCCGATGTGATAAGCCACATGTGCACATTCTCAAAGTATAAACCCGAACATCAAGGTAAAGTTTAACAAAAGATTCAATTTTCGTATCACCTCGTGCGTTGCCGCATTATGCTTCTATGTCTGACATATTCCCTTTAATATCGATTACTTTCTTCGATGACGTGAAACGTTAAATTTCTTATGCGTCTTTATGTAGTCGCTTTGTGATATTCAGCAAGAGCTGCCACTTGGCTAGAAAAAGTAATCGCTTATTTATGACACAGTATGTATAATGGCTTCTGAGGATTGCCAAATTTTAGCGTGTGATGTGTGATGTGGAGCTAGGAATTATTTACCATAATTGCAGGGATTTTTTTTTATTGAAGTCAAGGTTTAATTTAATAGTTCAAGAAAGAGTATCGTAGTCAGAGTGCTCCACATGCTCTTCGTGGATTTCGTACGTCATATTAAGCAAATTTTCAACCCAAAGGTATATACTGCAAGAATAAAAGTTATGATATGAATATTCCTATTATTCAATTTTCTCCAGTCTCACAGACTGAAATTATTCTGTTAATTCGAAATACTCCCTTCAGAATCCAGTGCACAAATATTCTTAATGTTGTGTATTAATGCAAGAAGACTGGACTGACAGCCATAAAACTTCAAGTAAAACTGTGTTTAGAAATTTACCTATCGTGTAGTGTTCTAAACTCACATTAATTTTAATTTATGGAACACTAGATGGTGCACTAAGTACCGAAATCTAATTAACTTGTGCCTAATAGTTACAGATCATCGTCACAGGCCTATAGCATTGACAGAACTATAGAATCCTCACAATTCAACTTTAATTTTCCTGAAAAGAGACATGACGAAAGTTTCTGAACTCTTACCAAGCATTCCGCGGATATAAACTACTCTTAATTTTCTCCCTCATTTAATTTTTACGGTACATTAGTTAAAATATCCTTGCGTTTGGCACGTTCTGTAAGGAAAATTGGATCCCTTTGTCTTACGACATAAGCACACTCAATGTGGTTACAACGATAGATGTGTGTCAGCCATAAGTAGCATCACTGTTAATCAGACTCTGTAACACACGCTGCATTTACGCATTAGTCAGAATGGAACCTACTTGAACGTCCATTAAATAGATATGCAACTTTGTTATGTTAGTCAGTATAGATAAGAAACTGAGCACGAGAAAAACAGAAATCGAATGGTTTTAGACAAATTCAGGACTCTGTGCTACAGACTTAAGCCGTCATGAATGAGCTAGTTTGCGATAATTCGCATCAATCTCAGTTATTACGTTTTAGTTCAGGAGGGAGTGTCTGTTATTTATTAACTGAAGGAAAAGTCTGCCAGTATAACGACAACCAATAGCCTGAGGGCAGACAGTGTGTCGAAGACAATGATAGTGCAATTTATCTGAACCTGCCACAAAGCTTCAGTAACCCATCTCAGATACTTTCATGAAATTTGTCAGGAGAAGCATGTTTGCAACTTTCTTGTAGTTCTCACTTGTTATGACGCCAGATATTTTTTCTGCTGCAAACTAAGAGGCGAGAAGCAGAATGCGGCAGTATGTGGGGCACAATAAAGAGAGAATTCTGGTTGGCACCACAGCCTCTAGCATTTCTAACCGAATTACAAAGGCGAAGTTCTGCAATCTTGTTAAGATGTCTGCGGAGCAGCAGAAGCGTTGGGAGTTAGAAGAAGCGAATTGCGTTTCGCGTTGCCATGATGACTGCTAACGCTCAAAGAAGCGGTTTCAAATAATGTAGTTGTTTAAATATATTTGTATCATAGGATTTAAAGCCCGGCTTACTTAATGTTTCTTGCGTTGTTAATTAGTGTTAGATATTATTAAAACAATATCTTCTTCAAAAGTCACGCTTGATTCAATTAGATCAGGAATACCTCAGTCGAAGAGTCTGGTATTTTTAAAATCCCGTGGATATATAAACTGCAGCCAGAAAGTTTCTTTGAAAGAGTTGCACGGTTTTAGGAATCCATAGGTAGTGCCTTCGTTACAAATATCATTCCGTCTGGGCTCCGTTGACTAATGTTATGTTGCAGGCCTTACACACAGGACTTATATACCTTCATGCTTCCGATGAGAAGTAGACGAGAACTGTGATCTTCGGGGCTATTACGCAGCGAGTACTGGTAATTACTTTCCGACGTTTCGGGACAGGTTATCTGTCCCATATTCAAGGAAATTCTTGGATTCTTTACCTTTGACGATGGGACCGACATGTCCCGAAACGTCGGTAAGGGTTTCCCACTACACGCCGGGTTATAGACCAGAAAAGCGCATTTCTTACATGGGACTTAAATGTTAAATAAGTCTTACATTTGACATCGATTAAGCACAAATGTAGCAGACATGTTTTATATCCGTACTATTCGTTACTCCCAGCCGATTAAAATTTGTCTCGACAAGGAAAGAAATAAAACAGAAAGAGAACAGAAGCGAAATGAAGAAAAAGAAGGATAGTAGAAGAAGAATAATAAATGAAGGAAGAGGAAGAAAAGGAAGAATGATGAAGAGGAGTAAGAATTAAGAATGCGGGAGATTGAATGACTGAAAGAGAAATAACAAGAAGAATATATGAAAGCAGATAACGAGAGTCCGATCCCGATGGCTGCACAGTCTAAGGCATGGGTCTATGTCTGCTTGCTTGCTGGGATTCTGGGTTCGAAAAAGGCCGGGACATGGATGTCTGTCTCTTAAGAATGTTATGTGTTGTCGGGGAGAGGTCCTTGAGACAGGTCGATTCCTCGTCCAGGAGAGTCCTAAAGTGTGTGTGTGTGTGTGTGTGTGTGTTTGTGTTTGTATGTGATCAGATGCAACAAGAACCCTCTACACTTACAATGGATAGACGAAATTGGGTCAAAAAAAGAAGCTAAGAAGAGAAAAGAGGAATAAACGTTAGGAGATGAGAAAGAAGACAGAAGGAAGTACGGAAAGAAGGAAGGAAGGAAGTGGGACAACTTAAAAGTTGAATAAAGATAAAAAAGAAGAGAAATTGAGAAGAGGATTAGAAGGAAGGAAAGACAAAATGAAGAGGAAGAGAAAATAATTGACAGAATATAAGAAAAGAAAAGAAAGACGAAGATACGGAAACGGAGAAGAGATGAATTAGAAAGGAAAAGGAAGGGGAAGCGGAAATAACATGTGAAAGGATATTCGGAAATTGCATAATCTGAAAAAGAATATGATCAATTGTAAGAATAAGAAGAACAGATGAAGATATATAACATGTTCTACAGTATCAACACACAGTCCGGAATATCTCGACTAATTTTTTCTGTTCCTTCGAAAGGCATATGACTGTAGAAGCAAAATTAAGTAGTGTTTAAATCAGTGATGGCAAACACACGGTCCACTGCAGTCGCGTTTGCGATTCGCAAGTGTTTTCAAAGTCTATTTCTTAACACTTTAGGAGATTTAAATATTCGGTGAATGCCACAAGCGTAGTTACAGTTGTGTACAGAACTGAAGACGTAACGCGACTTCTACATATCGTATGGGCAGACACCTTATGTTGGAAAATTTATAGTGTGCAGTGCGGATGATAAAATCGAGAAGAATGAGATGGGCTGGGCATGTGGCGCGTATGGGTGAAGAGAAGTGGGGGTGTATAGGGTCTTGGTGGAGAAACCGGAGGGAAAGAAACCACTGGGGAGAC
>Ga0123353_10010984_pt1 | contig 12705 bp, 8 predicted proteins | sample TergutLab28metaG_3_FD_92763 | JGI IMG/M metagenome (GOLD analysis project Ga0123353, IMG submission 92763) | Labiotermes labralis P3 segment gut microbial communities from Petit-Saut dam, French Guiana - Lab288 P3 | ecosystem: Host-associated > Arthropoda: Insects > Digestive system > Gut ... | reverse complement strand
TAACAAAATTGACTTGCCGGAATCAAAGATACCGGACGATGCGATTGGCGTTAGTGCGAGTACCGGTGAGGGTATCGGGAAACTTTTGCAAATGATTTTCGAGTTGTTGATTCCGCACGCACCGGATACTGGTGAAGGCGTTTCGCTATTTCGCTTTTAATTCCGCAAAGAGTTCTTTGATTTTGCATTCGAGCAGATTCCGGAGTTCCGCTTCGCTCAAGTCCTTGAATTCTTCATAGAAGAGCGGCTTGCCGAAAATTACACGAATCTTCCCCCAAAGATACGGCATCTTGTTTTTCCGATTCCACGCTTGAAAACAGCCGTCCAGCGCAGTTGGTAAAATTGCCGTCTGACTCCGCTGCGCCAATGTCAACGCTCCTTCTTTGAAGTCGGCAATTTCTCCGTCAAAGGTTCTTCCGCCTTCGGGAAAAATTAAAAGTGCTTCACCGCCGCGCAGCCGCTTCAAGGATTCCTTAATGCCTTCAAAACCGATGCCGTTTAAGTCCAGCGGAATAGCATCCAGCATACGAATAAGCCAAGCAAATGCTGCCGAATTAAACAAGGACTTGCGGGCAAGATAATTCAACCGCCGCCGAAGACCGCCTCCAATGAGCGGAGGGTCAAAATGCGACTGATGATTGCAAACGACCAGCACGCCGCCGCTTTCCGGCATATTATTTGTTCCGTAATATCTTACCCGATAAAACAGCATGAAAAAAAGACAAATCGGAAACCGCACCAAATAGTAAAACAAACGTTTCGACAGAGGAATACTGCGCGGCTTAATCGGCGGTTTAGATGACTGTTTAATTTCACTAGACATAGCAATGATTTTTATGGGAGGGGCCACACGCCTTTTGCGGTGATGTGTTTTACGTCCGGCTTGCCCGTCTTTCGAAAGATTCCGTGCGTTCCGTTGATGCCGACTTTTTGTCCGACAAAAGAGCGCAAGTCCAAACCGGCGGCTGGCGAGATAAGACAAACGATTTCCCGCTGTTCATTTACAACCGCAAACGGCGGATGACCGGCTGGCAGCGAATCAAACTCGCCGAGCAAACCAGTTACATCGAAACTTAATGCCGATTGAGACGATTTATTATCGTCCGGAATCAATGCGGAAACAATATCCTGCGGGACTTCCCTAACGGGAGGCGCGCCGCTTCTTACGGAATAATTCGTTGCATACGCTGCCGTTACTGCTGCGGGTCTTGCTGCCGGTAATGCTGCGGGATTATTAACGGAATTGCCTTGCGGCGGAAGCAGTCCGCCGGATTTGAACTGACGGCGATAAGCAATCTCCTTGCGGATGTTCCGTGTTCTTTCCAGCGTTTCAACGAGGTGGTAAACCTTTTCCAAATCGTCTTGAGTCGGAGCAACTTCGTAAAGTTCATTCCCGCGATGAATCAGCGTTTCAAAAACCCAATCCTCGGTAGGTCGAGTCAAAACGACCCGCGTTTCGTCTTTCAATTCTTCAAACGCTTTCTGGAACGCCGAAATATCAAGCGGCAGTTGCGCCGGTTTTGCAGTCGCTGAAATCTTTTCCAACTGTTTGTTTTTCTCCGCCGGTGTTTCGGTTTCAATAATCTCCATTTTGATTTGCGGCGGTGCAACCGGTTTCGCAGCGAGTTGTCCGGTCAGGTCCTGTTTCTTCTCTTTCTCTTCGTATTGGACTTGAATGATTTCCCCTCGTTTTTCCAGATGTCTTTCCGATACTGGATTACTGTCTTCTAATTTCGGCGGCAGAAGAAGCGGCGGGGTTGTTTTCTTAGCGAGTAATTTCTCTGTGATAATCTTCTTCGGAATCATCAACGGTGCGACCGGTTGCAGTTCGCTTCTGAACTCGCTGACTTCGGAACCGTGAATCCAGCGGAATTCACCATTCGGTGGAGCGATTTTGTACCAAAGCGGACTAACGCTATTTTCCGGCGTTTCTAATTCGCCGAGTAAAAGAACCCTCTCGCCTTTTTTCAGTTTTACCTGAATCGTGTCGCAAATTTCGGTATTTTCGCAGCCGATGCGGGAAGCGAGTCCTTCGCTGACAACGGTGCCGACAACGCCGTTCTTTGGATTAACTCCGCCGACAGGCAATTCAATTTCCACGTATAGCGCGCTGATCCATGAAAAACTTCCTTTTGGCGGACGCACCGCAAAGAAGCCGTCTTTTTCTTCATATACTTCGACTTTTTCGCCCTGTCTGATACGGGAGGTTTCATAGTATTCTTGTCCGGGACCGCTGCGGACGACGGCTTCGGAAACCGAAATATAAGCGGAAAACGGATATTGATGCGTTTCCCGCATTGCTGCCTGTTCCGTTGCCGCCGCTGTTTGCAGAAGCAATACCGGCAGCAGTACAAATAAAGCCGATAGTTGTAAGAATAAGCGCATCGCTGTGTCCGTTGGAGTCCGTTCTGAAGGTATCAAGTCCGTTACGAAACGGCTTTTACCAAATCCGGCGAATCGTGTCAAGGGCAATTTTTCACGTATGTGGAAAAGTTTAGCGCGATTTTTATGAGAGCAAATTCCCGCAAAAACCACCGCCAACCACCTAACATCAAGCCCTAAATTAAAAAATTTTATCGACGTAACCTCTTGAAAACAAAATACTTCTGAAAATTGTATCATTTTGCACATGGTGACTACCTATTTTAACGTTATTTTACCTATCTTAACTTTTAGCGGTGAGCGGCGAGTAGTGAGTTGCGAGCAATAATACGAGCCGCCAGTGATAACTTACGAAATAATATCGGTGCAAATTCTAACATCCCCGCTAAACTTGGCAAGAGCAAAAAGTGCCACTCTAAGTAGCGGGCAGCCACATATATTCGATTTTGCGAATCCTTGTGTTCTTCGTGTCTTTTGCGGTTGAAAAAGAACAACCGCAAAAGACGCTAAGAGAGCGCAAAATACCGTCAAACTTTTCAGAAAAATCTTTTTCACGCCCTTGCAAAACGTCTCTATTTTGCGATATAATACCGCTTTTACAAAATTCAGTTTTTAATTGTTTTTCTATGAACATTCTCGTTATAGGTTCCGGCGGGCGGGAACACGCACTCGCCTGGAAATTAGCACAAAGTAAAAATGCCGATAAGGTTTATGCTGCTCCCGGCAACGGCGGTACTGCACTCGAAGGCGGTAAAATAGAAAATGTGCCAATCAAAGAAATGGACTTTTCGGCTTTGCTCCATTTCGCTGAAGATAAGAAAATCGGACTAACAGTCGTCGGTCCGGAAGTTCCGCTCGCTGCCGGTATTGTCGATGTTTTTCAAAAACAAGGATTTCGTATTTTCGGTCCCAGCAAAGCGGCTGCACAACTTGAAGCAAGCAAAATTTTCTGCAAAGAAATATTGAGAAAAGGTAATATACCAACTGCGATTCACCGCACATTCAGCGATGGCTATGATGCCGCAAACTATCTGAAGCAGGGAGAATATATTCCGAGCGTCGTGAAAGCAGACGGATTAGCCGCGGGCAAAGGCGTTTTCGTCTGCCGAACACGGGAAGAAGCACTGGACGCAGTCAGAATCATCACCGAGGAAAAAGAATTCGGCGATGCGGGAGATCGACTGCTCATCGAAGAAATGCTTGATGGCGAAGAAGCAAGCGTTCTCGCAATCACGGACGGTTCTACCATATTGACGCTTCAACCGGCACAAGACCACAAAGCGGCTTTTGACGGAGACAAAGGACCAAATACCGGCGGAATGGGGGCCTACTGTCCGGCACCGGTTGTCGATACGAAGACGCTTCATTGGATTGAAGAGCGGGTTCTCGTCCCGACCGTTCATGCTTTGAATCAAAACGGCACGCCTTTCAAGGGTGTTCTGTACGCCGGTTTAATGATAACTCGGCAGGGTCCGAAAGTCCTCGAATATAATGTCCGGTTTGGCGACCCCGAATGTCAGCCCTTGATGATGCGCTTGAAGACCGATTTGGTTGATATATGTAATGCAGCCATTGACGGGCAGTTATCGAAAATCGGTTCTCTGGAATGGGACGACCGGACAGCGGTCTGTGTTGTCATGGCAGGCGAAGGTTATCCAGGTAAATACGCCAAAGGGTTTCCAATTCAAGGACTCGAAGAAGCGGCAGAAGTGCCGAAAACAAAAGTATTTCACGCCGGAACACTGCTTGATGTGAACGGCAGGATTCTTACCAGCGGCGGACGTGTTCTCGGCGTAACCGGTTTGGGCGAAACGGTTTCAGAAGCAAAGACCGCTGCTTACTCGGCTGTGAAACACATCCGCTGGAACGGTTCCTGGTACCGTAAAGATATTTCGGATAAGGCACTGCGATAACCCAGATATGACGGTAAAAAAGTAAAAATAGATTATTGAGATGAATATCGATTTTAACGTTTTTGATTATATTGACATACTGTACATCGTCTTGTTTCCTATTATCATTATGGTGTGGATGACGTTTTGGCTGCGGCAAAAACGGCGTTCCCGAACGATGATATTGTCACTCTGGGGCGGCTTTACCGTTATCGTCTTTGTCGGATTAGTCAGTTTGTTGATAGGCATTCAATCCGTGCGTACACAATGGATCAGTTACTTTGAAGAAATGGCTTCGGCATACGCTGTCGTAATTTCCAAGTTAGGACACTGGAAAATCGTTGCCGGTAACGAGGATGTCTTTTCGGACTGGTCTTCCCCGGTCAGTCCAGACATGTCTTCTGACACGCAAAATGAGCCGAAACCGCAGAAATCTTCTTCCGGCACGGCTGTAAAAGATACGTCGGAACGGCTGGCTGTCCCTGAGCAAATCACCGCCATCCGGCTTTCTCCGGCTCGGGTTTCTCTGCACTGGTATCACGTTACCGGTGCGACTGCCTACCGGGTCCAATGGGGCAGGTTAGATACCGATACCGGAGAATTATTGGAAGGTGAGGAATGGGAAACCATCTATTCCGGTGCTGCCTGCGAATGTTTTGTGGATGACCCGGTATCCGACCATTTCTTTCGTGTGCGGGCGGAAACAGGGACGCCGGAGAATGATGCTACCTACCTTGCTCTGATGGACGCATGTGACGGCGCGTCACATGCCAGCCGTTATATCGCTAGTGCCTATACCATGCGTCCCATAAACGGCGAAGATGCTGCTATGTTTATCATTTGCCCGGCAGTGGATACCAATCGCAACGGTGTCATTGACCCTAATGAGCGGGCTGCGCCGATTGGTGAAAGATACGAAAACACTCCCGTTATGCGTTATGTGTTCTCAACACACAAACCTGCGATAAACACGGTTCCGGTTGTCGACGAATGGGGAGTTTGGATTACCGCCTTTCATCCCATCAAGGGTATTGATGGAAAGTTCGACGGAGTGGTCGGTCTCGACTTCGATTATCGTTTTTGGTCTGATACCCTGACCAAGGCGAAAATATGGCCCTACTGTTTTTTCTTTATACTCACGCTGCTGTTTTTCGGGAGTGTGTATCTGATAGTCATGAACCAACTATCCTTGGAATCTTCGCAGCGTTTTGCAGCGCAATTACAGGAATCAGTGTTTCAGTTGACGGAAGCGAAAACCGCCGCTGAAACTGCTGCGAGGGCTAAAGGACATTTTCTTGCCAACATGTCGCATGAAATACGGACACCGATGAATGCCGTATTGGGATTAGCCAATATCGTTGGTGATAAACTCATTCAGTACTGCCTGCCGGAAGAACGTGAACAGTGCCGCGGATATATCAACATGATTACCAGCAGCGGAAACGACCTGCTGACTATCATCAGCGACATTCTCGATTTTTCCAAGGTGGAATCCAACCAGGTCGAAGTCGAATCGATTCCCGTCTCTTTTAGAGAAATCATCAAGAGTGTTCGTACAGTTATGCGGGAACGGCTGGAAAGCAAGAATCTAACTCTTGAATGCACGGATAATGGAGGTGTTCCTGAACTTATATTGAGCGACCCTACGAGATTACGGCAGATTTTGAATAACCTTGTCGGCAATGCCATCAAATTCACAGAGTCAGGAACCGTTACGATACGCTATGGTGCGGAAGCAGAAGCGGGAAAGCCAGCGGCACTGTTCGCTGCGGTACAGGACACAGGAATAGGAATGACATCGGAACAGATGAATCGTCTATTTCAACCGTTTTCTCAAGCGGATTCCTCGCTGACACGACGTTTCGGCGGTACCGGGCTGGGACTTTCTATCTCCAAGCGTCTTGCAATTCTGCTCGGCGGAGATATTACCGTCGCTTCAGAAGAGGGTAAAGGCAGCATATTTACGCTGCTTCTTCCTATCCGTGCCCCCCAAGCGGAAGACATACGTCGGCGGGATGAAAAACTGCAAAAACAGTTAGAATTCACGGATTCTGGTATAATTGAACTTACCGAGACAAAACCGCTTTCGAGTTTCAACATTCTCGTTGTCGATGATGGTCGTGTTAACCAGATTGTCCTTTCTGCTCAACTCACCGATGCCGGTGCAGAAGTAACACTGGCAGACAACGGTCAAACGGCTATTGAATCTATCCGCGAACACGAGGCGGCGGGAACATCGTTTGATGTTATTCTGATGGACATGCAAATGCCGGTAATGGACGGCTATGAAGCAACAAACCGGCTTCGCAGCGGCGGTTATACCCGACCGATTATCGCCATCACCGCCCATGCTCTCAGCGGTGATTGTGAAAAAACGCTGGCAATCGGCTGCAACTCATATTTGAGCAAGCCGGTCAACAAAGAACAACTTATACATACAATACTTGCTGCCTGCCGATAACTTGCCGGTATTGCGCAACGCTGCTCTGATTATGTTATTAATACACTCCTCTGTTTCGCGCAGCCGTGCTAACACCGGACTGACTCGGCAACAGAATTTCCATGCCGGGCTGCAAACTCCTCGGGTCGGAAATCGTTTCGGAATTCAACGCTACAATTTCCCGCCAGCGGGAAGTGTCGCCGAGTTCATTCATCGCTATCCTGAAGATATTGTCGTTGTGCTGCACCGTATAACGCAGTCCCGAAGAATTCAGCGGCTGACTTGACGACACTCGTTTGAAACCGCTGTCCTGCTGTGCTTCACGTCTATGACTGCCCCGTGAAAGAACTTCGGAATAATTGCTCTTCAGAAATTCCGCCGTAGGAATCTCAATAACCGTCCCCGGCACCGGCGTATAATCAACCCCCAAGCGGCGGTTATGCACTGCCAACGCCCGATAAAACAAACTCGTGCCGAATTTCATATCGGAAATCGTCATATAAGTATCGCCGGGCTGAATTACATAACGCTCCGTATCAGCAGGCGACCGCTTGACCTGCTCATCAATTCCGTCGTTAAACAATATTGCCCGCTCTTCCCGTCGGTTTGCCGTCATGTTTTCAGTCATTCGCAGCGGAGCGGGTCTTGCGGAATCAAGAGACCGGCGGTATCCCGGATTGACTTCGGCAAGCAATGGTTTCGGCGTGTTTATTTCTGTCGGCAGCGATTGCTCGATTTCCGCCGCATTTTCTGCCGGTCTTCCCGTCGGTACAAGTTTCAACAGCGGATTATCTTCTGCGGAATTCGGATTTTTCGGCAGAGTCAGCGGAACCATAGCCGGTGCGGTTTTACGCTCAAAACTCAACCTCGGTTCTTCGTCGGAAGGAGAACGCAACTCCTGAATCCGGCTTTGCAGCGCGGTGCCAAGTGCGGGTTCACCGGTATTGCCCGTTGGAATTGCAGCAGGAATCTTATCTGCAAGAGTACCCGCAAGCGGCATGTTCGCTTGCTTCGATTTATCCGCAAACACTGCGGCACGCCGATTCTCATTCGGAATTTCCGGTGTTGCTTCCTGCGCAGTGTTTTGCACGGTTGACTTTTGCGGCGTTGACTCCAGCGGGATTTGCGGTGCTGTTTCCTGTGCCGCATTTTGCGGTATTGAATTTTGACGTGTTGAATTCATGAATACCGATGCCGGAGTACTTGCGCCTTCTTTCGGAATTTCAAGTGCGGGTTCGGACATCGCCGGTACGGTCTTTACCGCCGGTTGTGAAACGACAAGCGGTTTTTCTCCCGAATCGGGAATGAGCAGCGGCGAGTCGGGTTTCATTTCCTTCGGCGGTGCAAGCGGTTTTATCGTATCTCCGAAAAATGGATTGACCGCTTTTTCTTTGTTGTCAGACGGGGCAATCGGCGGCGGATTTTGAATCAGCGGACGCACGGCTTCCGAAGACGGAATACCCATTGCAGGTTCTTTTTGTGAAATGATATTGGGAGCTCTCTCTTCTGCCGCAAGCGGCTGCAACGGTGCCGAAGCAATTTTACCGGAGACGGCAGCCGCTGCCGGAGTCATCTGTTTTGCAAGCGGGTCTGCTGCCGGTTCCTGCGTCAGTACCGTCATTACCAAAGGTCTGATGGTTTCACCGGTTGTTGCAGCCGGTGCAGCGGCAACCGCCGGTTTCGGTTCAGGTTTTGATGCCGCTGCAATCACCTTCGGAGTTTCCTTCGGCGTATCTTTTACGGTTTCCTTTTTGACTTCCGTTTCAGCAGGAGCATTTGGTTTTCCGGCATCTGTTTTTGCAATGTTTGTTGCCGCCGCAACCTGTGCTGCAGTTGGAGGTGCAGGCGGTAATGACCACGGCGAATCAGCAGGTGCTGCTTCGGAGGTTGCCTTCGGCGTAGAGGATACCGCCCAAGGGTCACTGCTTGGAGCGGGATTACCAACTGCTGGTGCGGCTAATGCCGGTACAGCCGCTGGATTATTCTGCGGCGGACTCGGCGAACTAAATGCCGTCAATTCGGGTTTTGCCGCACTCTTCTCTTCCGGTTTTACATCCTTTTTAGGTTCTTGCTTTGCGATGGTTTTTTCCGCGGGCTTTTCTGCCGGGGCGGGATTTTCTGCCGGAGCGGGATTTCCGCTGACTACCGGATTACCCGGAACCGCCGGTTTAGCGGCAGCCGTTTGATTAGCAGCGGGCGGATTAGCAGCCGCAACTGCCGGTTTGGGCGGTTCTTTTTGAGCAACTACGGGCGGAACAACTGCCGGCGGAGTAACTGGCGGTTTGGGCGGTTCTTTTTTTACCGTCTCAACCGGCTTCGGATTTTCCTTCGGTACTTCCTTCTTTTCCTGAACAGCAGGAGGCGCAGCAGCGGCAATCGGCGGATTCGGCACACTCGGTTTCACCGCTGTCTCCTTGACCGGAATTTCCTTTACGGAAGTTTCCTTCGCAGCGGTTTCAGGAACATTTTTTGCGGCGGGAACAGTTGAGACCGGAACGTTTGTCTCCGTTGTTTTTTCAACAGCAACATTGGCAGCAGGGTTGTCTGTTGCGGTCTTGTCTTTCATCAATGCTTTGAAGCCGAAATAACCGCCAGCACTCAATAACAGAAATGCCGTCACTGCGGCACCCTTGAAAACCCAGCCGGTCCACCTCGGAGACGTGTATTCTTCATCGTCTTCCGCCGTTGGCAGCGGTTCATTTACGGCAGGAGTCCTTGTCTCTGCTTCCTCTTCCAATTCTTTTTTCAAGACAAATAGCGAGCCGATTTTCTTTAATATACCTAACGAAAAAGCACCGCAGGAATAAATTTTCGCGGCGCAAAATCTTATGCCGTTCCAAATCCAAATGAACGGTACGACAAACAAATTATGCAGAACAGCGGAAAACGAGAAAGCGGACTCTTCGATTTCTTCAAAATCTTCTCCGCCGAGTTCTTCCGAATTCCTTGTTCTTGCCGGGGCATTTCTCAACGAAGCGGTTAGTTGTTCGAATTCATCCGCAAAGTCAGCGGACGAATCGCGGTCATCGGCATTGTGTCGACTCCGTTCAAAACGTCTTTCTCTATCTCTTCTTGACATAGTTGATTCCTCTTAACGGGTGATGATTTGTTCCCGAAAAGTTTTACATTCCGTTATATTTTTTCCGCCGCCCGCAGTTTCGCACTTCTGGCTCTGGGATTGCGTTTTATTTCTTCCTCTGTTGCTGTAATCGGCTTTTTCGTGATAACATTCCAGCGTTGACTATCCCTAAAAACATTTTTTACAATTCTGTCTTCAAGCGAATGAAAACTGATGACGGCGAATACTCCGCCGGTTTTCAACCGTTTGAAGGCATTTTCCAACACGTATTTTAGCGAACCGAGTTCATCGTTGACGGCTATCCGCAGTGCCTGAAAAGTTCGTGTTGCGGGGTCAATGCCGATTGTGCGGTGACGGTGTTCACGCGGCACGCATTTTCGGACTAATTCCGCTAATTCACCGGCGGTCTTGACCGGCTGTTCTTTCCGTCTCCTTTCGGCAATTTGTTTTGCAATTTTTCGGCTGTATTTTTCTTCGCCGTATTCATAAATTATATCGGCAATTTTTTCTTCTTTTAATCGAAATAATAAGTCTGCGGCGGTTTCTCCCTCGGAATCGTCAAATCTCATATCCAGTGTTCCGTCCGAGTCGAAACTGAACCCGCGGGACTTTTCGGCAAGTTGGTCGCTGGAAAGTCCTAAATCCAGCAAAAAGCCGTCAATTTCCGGTATGTTTAGTTGGTCTAATGTTTCTGCAAAAAACCGGTAGTTTGCGTGAACGAAGCGGATTGGAAAATTTTTGCCGGTGCAGTTGATGAATACCTGCCGCAGTCGTTTTTCAGTGCGGTTGACTGCGTTGAGGTCGCAGTCCATTGAAATGACCAGTCCATCCGGCAAAACCTTTTCGGCAATTTTTTCGGTATGTCCGCCTCCGCCCATTGTTCCGTCAATGTAAATGCTTCCGTTCCTTGGATTTAGGAGAGATAACACCTCGTTGAGTAAAACGGGAATATGAACGGAATTTTTATTCATTTCCTCGTTCATAACGTATTCCGTTTGCTTCCGTTCTCAAGGTTTGTTCTCTTGGTAAAATCCGTTTGTGCGGAGTATATCGGTTTGGGCAGAAAGCGTCAATAGCGGAATTTGAGCGAAAAATCAGAACGAAGCCGCGCAAGAGATATCATATTTACCGTTTATTCCACCGCTCTTTGACTTTTTCAAAGTATTCTATCCGTTCATGTATCTTGCCGATTTCTTTCGGATAAAATTCAAGCAAGGTGTCGCAAAGTTCGAGCATCCAATTCTTGCGGGTATTCTGCGGATTTAATACTATTCGATTTGAATTTGCAATCTGAAGTTGAATTTTGTGTCTTCCCTATGTGTTTTAACATCAACGACATAATAATTACCGTCCAGGTCTTTGAAAGCCAAGTCCGCCATTGCACGGCGGGCAAAGTCAGAAGAATACTCCGCACAGTTTTCACCGAGCAATGCCCCGAAATTTTCCGTCAAAATATCCTGCAAAGCATCGCCGACAGCCCGTGTGCTTTTAACGGTGTTTGCCGACAAAAAATCTTCCTGCGAATTGAGAAACTTTTTCGTTTTCTCCGCAATCTGCAAATACTCGGTTGTCTGAAAATTCTTGACATTTATTGAAAAAATGAATTTTGCAACGCCGTTTGCTGTGTCCCAGAACGCTTTTTGTTTTGTTCGGAAAGCGTATTGCGTTCCCAAAATATACCGCCGGAATATCCTTGTATAGTCGGCATCTGCGCAGCCAATTCAAGCCGTTTTTCTGCAAGCATACAGTATTCCTCATCAGTTTCTATACCGACATATTGCCTATCTAACTTCTTCGCCACAACAGCCGTTGTTCCGCTGCCGAGAAACGGGTCGAACACAACGTCATTGGGGTCGGAACTTGCCAAAATGATTTTCGCCAACAACTTTTCCGGCTTCTGTGTAGGGTGTTCAGTATTCTCCGGCATTGACCAAAATGGCACGGAAATATCCGTCCACAAATTGGAAGGATAAGTGATACGAAAACGTCCCTCGTCCGTTTCATTCCAGTCCTTCGGTTTGCCTGCTTTGTCAGTATAAGGGGCAATCACTTTGCGTTTCATCATCACACGGTCAGCGTGAAAAATGAATTTTTTGCTTACTGTCGCAAACCAAATATCTTCGCTGTTATTTTTCCAATTCGATTTTGCTCCGCGTCCTTTTTCCCGTTCCCAAGTGATACGGTTTTGTATGATAAAATATTCTTCTAAAACGGTTTGAATTGCCGCCGCACTGCGCCAGTCACCGCAGACATAAATCGAACCCGCCGGTTTGAGTAAGCGTTTCATCTGCGGCAGCCAAGTCCGAAGGTAATCGGCATATCTAGCGGTGCTTGTTCCTTTAAATTTTTTTCCGTTAAACTCTTTGGTGATATTATACGGCGGGTCAGCAATAATTAAATCGCAAAACGCTGTCGGCAACTTTGATAAAACGTCAAACAAATCCAGACATATTACCTTATTAAGAATATCTTGCGGCAGTTGAACCACCAAACGACTCCGATAATGTTGTCTTTCAACATCGGAAAACGTTATTGTGCGATTGCGAACCGCGGGAACTATGTTTATCATATAATTTCCTATAAATCCCTGACTTTTCCCTAGAACAACTCTGCCGCTTTCTTCTTCACTGCCGCTAAATCGAGTTTGCCGGTGCCTAACACCGGTATCGAATCCGTTTTCAAAAATCCCCGCGCTTGAGGAATCCAAACCTTAGGCAAACCCGTTGCAATCATCTCGTTGATAATTTCCTGTGGCGGAATCGGCAACTCACGATACAAAACGATAATCTGCTCGCCCTTGCTTTCATGAGTCAATGCCGTTACCGCTATCGGGGGTCCCGTTTGTTGAGGCGTTTCGGATGCCGAAGTGTCCGCCTCTTTATGCGCGGCAATGATTTTCAGTATCTCCTCCT
>Ga0123353_10010979_pt1 | contig 12707 bp, 11 predicted proteins | sample TergutLab28metaG_3_FD_92763 | JGI IMG/M metagenome (GOLD analysis project Ga0123353, IMG submission 92763) | Labiotermes labralis P3 segment gut microbial communities from Petit-Saut dam, French Guiana - Lab288 P3 | ecosystem: Host-associated > Arthropoda: Insects > Digestive system > Gut ... | reverse complement strand
TTGCGCTGACCACGTGACACCCCTCTATCCGCAAAAAGTTGGCACTAACTTCGCCGACCGGCGGCGGCCGCTCTGTCGGTATAGTTCGCGTGCGGACTAAGGCCACGGAGTTTAGTTTTAGTTAGTGTCTTCCATCGTTTCGTATTTACAGCCGTTACTGAGAATATGTATGGAATATCTGGATTCATTGCTATTATTCTTGACGAGTCAAATATGTTGCTGTTAAGCTCACCGTCTGGCCTATTGTAAACAAAATAATGGTCTTCGTAGTACAGTTGTTTTTCTCTACCTTTGAGACTTTCTGTGAACAGATTTACTTAAATTTGCAGTTAAGCTGTTACATTTCTACCTTAATGCGGGAAATTTGGAGCTCGAACCTTGGCTAGGAGACAGGCTATCTTGACAATTTTTTCCTGTTTCTCGATCCTTCTAGACAAATGCTCTGATAATGCCAGAAATATACCACATCTGCGACCGCTATCACCCTGTGGATTATGCCATGGCTCAATCGATTATTTGCCGGCCTCCCACCGTAGAGGACTGGGTTCAATACCAGGCCAGTCCATGTAAGATATGTGATGGAAAGAGTGGCACTAGGACAAATTTTTCTCCAAAAACTTCGGTCTTCCCCTATTAGTATCATTACACCAACGCCGATCTATGACGGACTCTACATATGCCTCCCGCAGCAAATGTGAGTGTCGTTAGCAACATGCGTAAATATTACTGTGCCTTCGAAAAGTCTCTACCGGCTCTGGGGCTCACCAGTCTCCTATTCAGTGGGTACCGGCGTTCTTTCCCGGGGGTAAAGCAGCGGAGGCATGAAGTTACCACTCATTTCCACCTAGTGCTGGGCTTAAGAATGAGTGGAGGTTTGTCTCTGCTCTCTATATAGACCTTCATGTTGTGGACGGAGAAAAGTGTACCTTCTTTCAACTCTACAATCTATGCAGAACGTTAATGCAGGAAGCAACAACAAGATACATAACAATTTCAGTTTTTTTTTTTTTAACCTACAGAGGGCACGTATTCTTGCTACAAGGGTGACTTGACCACATGCCGTAAAGTTCACAATAAACACGATTCACACCGTGTCTGTGCTTATTTACAAAATAAATACAGACGCTCTATAAATTAAACTGAGGCCATACAAAGAATTTGCGTCTATGGTGGTTATGTCTGTCTATTGTTTATTCTCAATTTCATCTGTATGAACTAGCCCAAAAGCTAGTTTCCAGCGAAGACTATCACATGGTTAAAACTGCCGATACCTATGCGACTGGAGGGGAAATAGGGAGCGTTGACCCCCACCCCACCCGCACTACTAGGCGTAGATTACGGGACTTGATGAGAAAAGCATACTTAATGAATATTAATCGTCCGTTGTATTAAACACTAGCAGCCGGGATAACTGAGTCGGTATAGAGACCAAGCTACGAGCTGGACGACCAATGGATTGTGGTTAGATTCCTGACGGCGCAGAAGATTTTTCTTTTCTCCGAAGCGTCTAAACCAGCTGTGGGATCCACCCAGCATCCTATTCAGTATGCACCAAGAGCTCCCTTCCGTAGGTGAAGCGGTCCTAGCGTGAAGCTGAACACTCACCCCGATTTAGTGTTGAGGTCACGAATGAATGGAGCCACACCTCCACCTCCACATGCCTTCGTGGCATAAACAAGAACAAATTTATCTTCTTACATTTCTGTGGAACCCGATAGATCGTTCTCATGTTCACAGGAGCCCATCGCTATTGCCTGTCTTGAGCCAGGTGAACTCATTCCATAGCCACATTGTCTATTTCTTTAAGACCCCTTTTAATATCACTTTCACATCTGCCCCTGTATCTTCAAACTGGTCTCTACACTTACAGTTTTATGACTAAAATTGTGTCTGCATTTTTCATCTGCACCCATGCGTGCTACAAGCCCCTTCCATCTGGTACTTCCTTTTCTAGCACCCCATTGATAAGAAAAGTAGTAAAACTTATGCTGCTCCTCATTATCATATTTCCACACACAAGTTAACAGATCACGGGCGCCATGTCGCCCAACAGTGGCGACTAATATTTTTGGGTACTCTGGATGGCAAATGCACCCTGTCACCCTTCTGACGCCTAGAATTTTGATATGGCTTGTATATTTTTAGAAAGGTTGTGCATCCCTGTTGTCACACACACACACACACACACACACACACACACATGTCCTCAATGTCATATGGCCTTCCTGTAGAGTGAGAAACCTAATTTCACATCCACACAAAACAATTCCTAAAATGGTAATCTTCTTTGGGCCCTGTTTACACGGACCGATTGTGCAATACTTCATTTTTCGCTTTATTTTTCCATCACTCTGAATTTCCCCCATATCGCGTCTTGTATAGAAAAAAAATATTTGTAATAAAATGGTAGGTACGTCTTGTTTGTACCTGAGAAGTGCTCTGTATAATACAAGACAGGACATTTTGTATATTTTGAGTAAGTAAAATGCGACGCAAATGAGATGAAACTTCCAACGGTTTGTTTGTGAGCTGCTATCAGTTACTGTTCCCGCCCTGTAGCTTATCGGGAGTTCTGGAAAAGCTGTGGAAGTGCCAGGAATCACATAGCGAAATTATTCACGTCCTGAAATCTTTAACTATGTGGCGAAATATACAGATAAAGGAACCTCCAACGCAGATCCATTAAGTGTTATATATGCAACTTCGCACTCAGAGTGTTTGGATTGCTCATGTTGCATTCTGTGAGGTCCGCTTCACGCACAAAAAAAAGTAACTGCCTCTCTGCAATACATCTGAAAACCAGTCTAACACAGAGCAATGCGTTTTGCGATTTCGCTAAACAGAATCAATGAGAAAGTCCAGTAATTCAATGCAAGGTGTAGAAATGATAATCACTGGCGATGTTTCGGAGGACAGTCTTTCATTATTCAGAGTTTGATTAACCCAGACGAGCTTGGTGTCGGAGAGACTGTGTAGGATAATTCCACGCAGTCACGAATTGATACTACAAGAAATTCATACGAAAGTCCTGTAGCTTTAACAACTTCGTTACTAAAGGGCAATAAACGGCGAAATATGAATGGACGTTTTATCCTTACAAAAACGTTACTTTGACGAAGTTTTATGTGATTCTTTTTCACATTAACCTAAACCCGGATGATCTCTTTTTAGCAGTTCACTGTGAAAGAAAGTCCGCGCCATGAGTGGCGCTACCCAGCACGTGATGTAATCACTTTAACAATACTCAATAAAGGATATAAATTGCGAACCTCCTCATTATGCAGTTCCTTTCACCCTCCTGTTTGTCCCTCAGCATCTTGTTCTCATATATCCTAAAGTTATGTTTTCCCTTCATGTAGGAGAACCACGTTTCATACCCATTCAAGTAATAAACTATTACTACGTGTAAATGATGTGGTTGTCACAGTCAAGTTCTCCGCAGGTCGGGGACGCTTAATCAATCGAACGCGATGTATTCCATCATTGTTCATCCTGGCATTGCAGCGTCTCTCAATCGGCTCCTTTCAGACGGCTTTCCACTCCAGTTCATAGCAATTACCACCCCGGTAATAGCCTGCAGCTCCTGGTATGCACGCAGCATCCAGTAATGAGTGCTTCCAGACAACCACTCCCCTTCCTGAATCACAAGAGAAATGGGATTCTCAACCAAATAGCTCTCGTACCTAAGACGGACGTGATTTATATCTAAATGCAAACTTGTTAGTTGGTACGGTATGCGGTGAATATCTTTAGGATTTGTTTGCGTCATGAAATATACGTAGAAACATATTTCAGTCCTATCTTATTTATAACAGAATATGTACTACATTAATAACAACAGGGGGAATCATCTGTCTTATAATTTCCCGCCCAGAATAGTTTGAAAAACGAGGATGCTTTATCGCCAGTGACTTTAAACTTCGCTCTAGAATGTGCCAGTTTAGTACGACTGTTTCTGTACGAGACTTAGGAGGAATTGGAATTAAGGAACACACAAGCTACTGTCTGTCCGTATGCTTATGAGGCAAAAATATATAGCCCCTGCATAAAGCTGTCGGTGTTGAATACAAATGCAGGGAAAAAAACGGACCGCTTGTGATCTTCAACAGAATCCAAGATAAGATCATATAAACTTAATAGCTAACAAATTCAGAATATAACAGTATTTAGCTTACAAACTACAGTGCAACGCGATGACCTGTGTTAGCCATCGGGTTGTTGACACTTTATCACGTCATGTCAACGCAGCGATAGCAAAGAGTTGGGTTATGTTCGCAATGCAACAAAAAGCCATCTAATTGTTGAAACATTTTATCAGGCAATGTAGTCGATACAGTAGAAAGCCAGCGGGCTGCTGAAACTTATTGAGCAGGTAACGTCAGCAATGCAACAGAAATCCAAAGCTCACCTGTAATATAGTGTAAGAAAGAAGGCGATATGAAACTTGTGGCTAGCGGCTGTATGGCTGAAACTGGGTAGATCGTTCTGAACAAACCACCAAGAAACCCGGTAACTAGTCCGACCTAACCCTGTTTAAGAAACGGATGAGAAGATTTGAAAAAACGACAGACCAAGAAACAGATGCTAGTTCTCGGACATTCAGTCCTGTTGTACAGTGAGAGGAACGACAGTGACAGAAGCGTGATTCATTTTTTAAATTGATTGTAACAATAGGAAGTCGTTGAGCCAGGAATGATGAAATGTCTAGTGTAAGTAAGAGGAATTTAAGTTTAAACGGATCGAGAGGGTGATTTAAGGGATTATAACCTGGGGATATTACAGTACTGGGGAGTGGGCTTATGTATGCAGTGGAGCGCACATAGTGGCGATTTTGTAAATTATATCTGTAGGAAGGTAATGCTTACTCGAACATGTTTTCAGCCAGACCATTCCCCCCTCAAATTTAGACTTTTAAGATAACATTTGACTAATAAAAACCATATACCGTACCAGTGCAATAGACTCTTATGTGAGTGAAGTTCAGAAGCTTAGAACAGTGGTTCATTCGGCGTCTGCTATTAATAAACTTTATCGCGGAAGAGTGACTTAGGAAAAACATCAAAACCAATGTCCTGTGTTGGCAGTGGCGGTGGCGATGGTGACAGTAGAAACTTTACAGGTTTTCTTCCGTAGGTGGTAACTTTTATGTTTTCAACTGTCCAGACGCCTTCCAAGCGACAGTTACATGCAAATTATACCCGACAGCTCCATTCGACGTAACTGCACTCTCCATGGTCCAGTGCTGACAGTAGTAAACCTAAATTATGATCATAATGGAATTAAGTCGGCTTAAAACTGCGGAAAATCAGTGTACTGTTTTCCCAAGCACGTTCCCATATGTGTCGAGTGCCAGGCTTGCACCAATTTGACACAGTTTCAGAATTAGGCATCTTCCTTAGTTTCTTTGACGACGAAATTGGGCTGCGTATATGAAGATCTGCTTTCCATTAACTAGATATCTTTTCCTTCTATCTGAGATAATTTTGGCTTCCAAGGCTGTGTGCATCTTTCGTCCCGACACTGGGTAATGTTATATAACATCTATTTTGTGGCAAAGGCGTAGTACAGATGTACAGAAAATACAGCGGATCACTCTGCTTAGTTTTATAAAGGAAAGATCGCAGTAATGAGCAGTTTTTATCTGACAGACTTCACATAATCCTTACGCTTCGCGTACTGAAGTACGAAAACATAAATGGCCTCCGAAACGTCGTACTGCGCCATCTAGAACACGGATAGATAACGTGTAAGTAAAATAAATTTATAATGCATTAATATATTCAATATGGATAACTAGGAATTGGTATGTCCATATCGGCGTTCTGAACTAGTTACAGCAGTGCAAATTACGTTACGTTATTCGCAGAAGTAGCGTGCATAATTACTATACCTGCGGCAACATTAAATATTGATGATGCTGAAAGCGGCGCGTTATATTATCGGCAGTGAGTACTGTTAATGTAACACGTGACCTTTCAAATGTTCGTGTGTTAACAAATCGAACATTTGAACTTATTAATGTACCAGAATGTGCTACGCCTAATTAGTGTACACCAGATGGTTAATAATCTCGCATATAGATGTGCATGTTACTGTGTATAATGCGTACTTTTCAGAATGCAGCATAGCAAGGTGATCATAGCGGTGCGAAAAATGGGCGCGAGGGGGGGGAGTATTATCAAAGTTAAAAAAAAAAAGTTAGTTAAAATTTGTAAACTTGAAGAAAAATAAATTGTACTCCTCCATCTAGCACACGGGATTCCGAATTATTTCTTCAGGATTTATGTCTCTAATTAATTGTTATGTTCATTTATTGCAGGCAGGAGGGCAGTACCGACATCGCTGATCAATGGTAGAGGTGCATATACTATATAAAAAAAAAAAGAGGAAGTGGTTGTTTCCCTGTGTTAAGTCAAAACATAAACAATGCCGAACCATGCTTTAAAAAATAACGGATTTGAAAGAGCTCTACAGATTTGCCAAAAAAATAATACTGTAATTAAATTTACAATTACATTCTTTGTGCTGTTGTGCGTTTATGTTGCTTATACTACAGTTGAGGGTTTTAGAGATTACAGAATATGTAGAAACGAACACAAACACAACACTCATAAACATAAACAAAGTAGTAGGAAAAGCGGAACTGTAAATATTGCTTCTGGACATTCTGCTTGTACGGTGTCTTTCAAACTTCCAACTGCCAGTGGGATCTGAGCAACTTAATTGAGTTCATTTGAGCTTCATGAAAAGTGTGTTACAGAATATAATTACAGAGTGCAGTTTCATTCATCTGACATCGTTAATATAGCACCGTCTGCTTACATTATATTTTGTCAACATCCATTACATAACTTTCGAGGAGAACCATGTGCACAGAGGTACATATATAACCTCTGTACTGCGAATGTTTTTTGGGGTAACGTCATCCCCTTGTATTTGTTCTATCGGTGTTTATTTTTATCCCATCAATACAACATAATAAATTATTTTATATTCATTTATTTATCATATTCACTACTACATGTTTCGGCCGGTAATTACAGCCATGATCGGTCTTGCCCGATGATTGCTGTAATTACCTGCCGAAACATGTAGTAGTGAATATGACAAATAAATGAATATAAAATCATTTATGGTGTTTTATTGATCGGAAAACAATAAACACACACTGCAAATGTTTTATTGATTGATTTATTTTTAATTCTTCCAGCTGCTTGGTGTATGCAGCATCCAAATATAGGATAATTTGGGAATCATGAATTGGCCGCTCTTTCGCTGTAATTGCGGGTTCGGATCCCGCCATGGGCATGGTTGTCTGTCTCTTTTAGAGTGTTTTGTACAAGTAGACGTCCCTGCGAAGGGTTGATCCTTCATCTAGAGGGTACCTACCGAGTGTATGTGCGTCACTGAATGTGATCAAGTGTAACTATAACCCTCCACACATGCAATGGGTAGGGAGAAAAGGTCAGACTAAGAAAGAAAGAAAGAGAGAAAGAAAGAAAGGAAGAAATAAAAAAACAAGAAGCAATTGGGAAGGACCTGGCCTAATTTGAGGTGCTATCCCTGCACTTGCGTTGAACAATAGTTTAGTCTGGATAACTTTCCTTAGGGACAAGACTTGAACCCGGGACTTCTAAAAAAAATCATTAATACTAATCACCGTAAAGAGACGTTCGTTTCTCCACTGTTTATACCTACTCTCCATGCACGTAGCGCTAGGTGGGGCAATGTTGTTGGCGGCATGGACAAGTAGCTGTTTCTAGTAGTTTTGCCTTTCCTCCTGTTTGCTTTGCCCATTTTGTCATATGTTATCATATTATACGGTATTATTATTGAAACATTCAATTTATTACATCCACATGCCAGTACACATGAATGAAGTTATTCACGATTTTTAATATCCACGACATCGCATATTGCACTGCAGAGAAAGAACTCTTTTACAGTATCACATTTAAGTCACACATTCGTACTGGTGATTCTTGTTTCGTCCAATCTTATCCATGCTCGTTTTATTTTCCGACGCCTGTATTTCCAAAGTGGCGTACAATTTCAGCCGTCTGATAGCTGCACATGGTTACGGAACAGTATTCACTGTCTCAGACTCAGTTGCGATCGTGACCTGTTTACGGTATTATAACGTAACCTTTGTGTTGGAGATGAGGGAATCCACATAAACTACAATCAGGTTGGCAAGCCTCCGAGCCGAGATGCGAACCCGGGACCACCCAGTACGAAACAGAAATGCTAACCACCACACTGCAACATCTGGCATCTTCTCGTGAGTCGTTCAGCGTCTTGAATATTACTTGTGTCTACATTTACGTTAACTGAAATGAAGGAGATGAGAAACTCATAAAAAGGAAATAAAATATCCACTTCGTCGTTAAACCACACGCCAGTTTTTACGCGAATTTCCTTCGTTATAGTTTGTATTCTATAAACGCCAGTGGTTTGAAATGTTTGAAATAAATTTGAAGTACTCTATTTTGAAACGTATTTCACAGCGAAAGAATTTTATTGTAGGCTGTATACTGCTTCAAAACTGTAAAACTGGAAGCTAGGTGAACCACATGTACCGAAGTAGCACTTTCTGAGCGCACAATACTAACGAAATTACATCGAATATATTTCGTGTGTTTTCGTGTAGTAACAAACCCTATTCTTGTATCGGGAATGTAATGTAGACGTGGCACGGACTCTTGATTATTTCTTTATTTATTCGCATTTAACATCAGATTCAAAGCTACTTAGTCCAAAAACTGTAAAATGAAAAGGTATTATATAATTTTAACATTCATTATTCATTGACAATTTTCAACTGAGTAGCCCGTGTTCGCCCGTCAGCTTATGCAGAAACAGTAGCTGTATTATGTAAATGCCCTCTACTTTCCCAGTAATGAAGTCTGAATGTGTTTGCTTCAGATTTTTTTTCTGTCAATATCAGAAATGTATACCCCACATTTTCATACCGTGGAATGCTGACCTGTTTCTTTCAAATTCTTCGTGTAGAATGAAGATGGACGTTTCGAAAATGTATGAAGAAAACAGTCTTCTAAGTTCGCTTCACTGCATCCTAAACTGACCATAATTTGTATTAATCTGTTGAAGACTGATCCCACCTTCAAGTCACTCTTCAACTAACTCTCTGTCATTCTGCAGCGGGGGGTTATGACCGCCTCTTTTTCAGTATTCAGACTGACCATTAGAGTCACAGTCGCAAGAGGATGGGGCTGTTGGGTGTCCATTGTCCTTGCTTTTGTAAGGTAGCATATTGAAACATGTACAGTTAAAGAGGACCAAGCAGTATGTAATAAACCAAGCGTTAATAATCGTAAACACAAACAGTATGTATAGTACAATGTGTCCAGGTTTTGTAAAACCAGGTTATATAGAGGCTGTAACATTAACCACCTCCAATTTAAGCCTCTTATATTTTCTGTGCTGGGCTTCGCCTTGTCCAGTGTTGCAAATATTTATATTCTCATGATTTTGGGCTTCTACTTGCGGCGTGCATAATTCTGTGATGAACTATTCCACTTGCAGAATTTTGAAAACCAGCCGGTTGGCGTGCGCCTCGGAAAATTGCCAGTCGTACGTACAGGCTTCTTTTCCTGGCGCTGCACTTTTAAAAGATACCTGTCTGCAGCAAATTCCCAGTCGGGGTAGATCAAATGAGTATTTTGTAGGGTTGTAATTTAGTATTCGCGGCAGTCGCTTATTTTGCGTAGGTGGCAGAATCTAGTGTTCTTAAGGCCCTTGTTTTCCATCATTTCCTATTGGTTTCTCCACGTAATCTTCCTGTCAGGAAACAAGAGGATATTTTTTGTTGTTTACACACGGGGCTTTCAGTTAATCTAACGTCATTTCGTACCTCACAGAGAAAACATCCCGTGTCTGTTATGAAGAGCAAAAAGTTGATGCTATTTAGAGAAATAATCGATTTTGTTTGTGAGAACGGTAAGGGGCATGTTAATAGGCCTCAAGCGAGTAGGCAAAATCCAGAGTTTCCAACTACGCATATACGTGTAGTTACCACTAGGTTAAGCGATTAATCCGCGTGTTGTATGTGTATTTCCTCTGAATGTTTCTATACAGGCAACAAATAAGGACAGAATGGTTTTTTCCTTCGTTTCCTTTCCATTCCTCTTTCTGGTGCTTCTTTGTATTCTTTTTATTAGTGTCATTACCTATATCAGTTTTCTTTCCTTTTTAGTTCTATTAATTCTCACTACGGAAGTTTTCATAAAAGTGGTTGAGATTTTATGACGGAACACGTTAATGGGAAAAAAAACCAGGACATTCGGAAGAGAAATCATACTTCCCACAACCAGTCACACAATTTTACAACTAGGAACTGTATGTGCTATGAGATGTAGGGGATATATTGAAGAACACTGCCGTACCGTGTCCTGTTGAGAGTGGCTGACCACAGGAAATAAAACATCGGCCATACTTGGATGCATCGGTGTAATTTATTCTTTGCTTATGACAGATGACCGGCGCACCAGAGTACCGACCCCTCGATCACTATGTAAACGACCCGCACCCATGAGGGGATCACTTTTATGTACGCCAGATGACTTGCTGCATTTGAAAATAGAGGGTGTGCTCGCAGAAGGAGGTGGAAACGCGTGGGATGGGCAATTAGTTTTTCACAGTTCACAGCTGTACAGGGAGAATAAATCTACGGTCTATACTGTTTTTGAAAATACGTATTTTATTCCTTTCTAGCTACTCGTTTGTTTCCTTCCAGGAAGTTTGAATCTGTATAGGTTAACCAGTGAGATGACTGACTAGGGCCGTGTAGCCGATTTAGATCTGTGACAAGTGTAGGGATTGTTCGTTCCCAAAATTTGGATGAATGAATAAGACGCGTTCATGGAATTTATAGTTGACAGGGATAGCCTGAACACGGGCCTCCGCGGTTAGAAGCTGGAGATTAACTGCCGGAGAGCGGCAAGGCCTCGAATGGTTCCAAGCAGAGGGGCAAAATTACAACAAACAATGGAGATTATATACTGGATACACAGGGCAATTATCATTTTGTGCTATTAAGGGTAAAACAGAGGTAGATAGGTCCTACGGTATTACCAAAAAGATTTAGTTCTAAACAATACGCTGTATGAAAAGTGCAACTATATCAGACATTTTAAGGAACAGTGTTAAGAACTACCGTTTGGGTTTGTTTCTCGTCGTTCTTTCATTTCGTTGGACAGACTGTGAAATTGAAGCAGGACTATGAGGGCTTAATGTGAAATTACGTAAAACTAACTAAAATTTAAAAATATTTTTTTTATACTCTCACGTTTTGACAAAATAATGCTTGGTAATAATGGGTTCGAAAAAGGGTATTTAGGAGGTTAGGGCCCAATATTGGGCTGTCATGCCGTATTATTATTATTATTATTATTATTATTGGTAGTAGTAGTAGTAGTAGTAGTAGTAGTGATAGTATTCAACGGTATCGCACATCTAGAATTACCGCCTTTCTGAACTTAGGAGCTAATTCCATTACAGTTCCACGTGAATTAGTATGCAGAATGATGTAAAGTCTCTTGGTACAGGTTTATATGCTATGTGAAGAGCATTTATGAGAGTTCAAACATACCGGGATTTAAAATCCCCTTCTTCTGGTATATGACACTGCGTCAGAGGTAATCGGACCCTGGCGTTTTAAGGGAGCGTGATATCCTCGTCTTTAAGGGTCGAAATGTCAGGAAGAATCTGAGGCATTCTTGCCATTGCAGAAGCGGACACTGCGTTGCCTCGAAACGTCGGTATCCCATAATACACAGCGTCATATCCCAGAAGATCGGAATCCTCAGCTACGTCGCCTAGAAAACCTCAAAACCCCTACATCGGGAATTGTTACATGATTAGGACCTACTGCAAAATTAAATGCATCCTGAGAAAAGAAACACGCAGCGGACGGCTCATTGTGCCTGTAGCATTCCTTGAGAGTGTGACAGAAGCTGCTTTGGTGAAGCAGGCTAGCGCTAGCCGTGCGGCTCCAAGAACATAAGCAAAGTCTCAGAGTTAACAGCACTAATTGAGTCAATGAACTCGTTTCATGTGCAATGAGAGGAAGGAGTTTCGGTAAAATAATCTAAAAGAGGAACGCCCATAAACTGTTTAAACATCATGCCATTGGATACCTCTCTCATCTTCGTACCTTTGAAACTCTGTGTGATCAATAGCACCAGCGTGACTGTCGGGGGGGACTTGGGAAATGATAGCGCCACTAGCGCCATGAAACCTAGGGTCTGAGACTTTGTATCACGATAGATTTTTTAGTGGCACAACTTTCATTAATTATTTTAAGGTCGGGGAAATTAAAAACCTACCGGACGAACGAACTGTTTTGTTGGAACGAAGGTAACTGATGTGTCATTGTAACTTGGCCTCTGAAATTTGTAGGGTGAAGCGTTGCAAAGACATATAGTGGACATTCGAAAAATATGTACCCTTCTTTAAGGTAAATTTTATGGACTATAAAACGTATGGCTGCCTAGAGAAATCTCTGTTGATCTGTCGCTTTAACGGCGGTAATGAAAGTAACACAGTACACTGCAGTACAGCTCCTTGTCCATTGACATATTTTATACTAACATGCCTGCTGTAGTATGCAATTTTATGAATAAGGAGACGTACCTACAAGTTATTTATGTGTATGAGTCTTCAGCCACTATTTTTGTTATTTTGGG
>Ga0123353_10010978_pt1 | contig 12707 bp, 8 predicted proteins | sample TergutLab28metaG_3_FD_92763 | JGI IMG/M metagenome (GOLD analysis project Ga0123353, IMG submission 92763) | Labiotermes labralis P3 segment gut microbial communities from Petit-Saut dam, French Guiana - Lab288 P3 | ecosystem: Host-associated > Arthropoda: Insects > Digestive system > Gut ... | reverse complement strand
CCAAACTGGCAGTCTGTAGGCACCATTGGAACTGCGCCCGGTGCCTTCGCTGAAACCATGACCCTGCCCGCGTCGGTTGTCTACCGGTTGCCGGATCATGTGGCACTGGACGAAGCCGCGCTGACAGAGCCAGCATCCATTGCCTATAACGGGTTGCTGCACTTTGATTTTACTGGCTGGCCCGCCCTGGTCATTATCGGAACGGGCGCCATCGGGCTGACGGCTGTTCCCCTTGCCAAACAGCTAGGTGCGGGAAAAATCATTCTAGCCGGCCGCAAGGATGTGAAGTTGGAGGTTGGGTGTGCCATGGGCGCCGATATCGTTGTCAACACAACGCGCGAAAACCTCACCGAAGCTGTTATGCGCGAAACGGAAGGCCTGGGCGCCCAGGCTGTGCTGGAGACCTCAGGCGCGCCGGACTGCTTGCTGAGCGGCGTGAATTCCACGCGCGCCAAGGGGCGCGTCACGTCGGTGGCGTTCTATGAACAACCGCTGGACGGGCTCAACATCGACAGCCTTGTGATGCGCGGAGTTTCACTCCAGGGCATGTACGGGCATCCAGGGGTTATGGAGGAGCTGCTTTTGCTGTTGGGCGCGGGCAAACTCAACCTGCGGCCGCTGATCACCCATGTGTACCCCTTCCATGAAGCGCCGGAGGTCTTTCGGAGGGTCCATGAAAAGACGGACACGAAAATCAAGATGCTCATCAGGATGGCCTGAGCCAAAAAAGGAGATGGATTATGGAAGTCTGTTCACTCCCGGTTCGCCGTGTCTATGAGCCGGATGTGCTTGTATGCGGGCTTGGGCCTGCCGGTTTGGCGGCGGCAACGGCAGCGGCGCGAACGGGTGCCTCCACCCTGGGCTTTGACAAATGTGCCTTCGCCGGCGGGAACATCACAAACGCGAAGGTGGTGGGGATTTGCGGTGCAGTTGACAACTTTACAGGCGCGCTGATCGTAGGCGGGCTTGCCCTGGAGTTGATGAAGAGGGCGGCGTACTTCCGGAGGGATGATTTTTCTCGTAAACCCATTGGAGAGATGCTGGCGGAAAACCCTGACGCGGTTCGTCATATGTATAGTCCCAATGATCCCAAGAAGCATGTGCAAAAAGTCAACAGCGTGCGGCTGTTCTTTGACCCCGAAATTCTCAAGCAACAGGCGGACGAGGTATTAAGCGGCAGCGGTGCCCGCGTCCTCTATTCCACCATGCTGGCCGACGTGGTCGTGGACGGTGGGCGCATCCGAGAAGTGTATATCGCCAATAAGGATGGATTGTCCGTCGTCCGGCCCTGCATCGTGATCGACTGCACTGGGGATGCCGACGTGGCAGCCCGGGCTGGAGCACCCTTTGAGATCGCGGATCCGGTTCAACCAGGAACGCTGATGTTTAACGTGGGCGGGCTTGCGTTTGATGATTTTCAGACCTTTTATAACCAGTGCCGCAAAGCCATGGCCAAAGCCGCTGCCGCTGGCGAGATCGGCCATTACACCGGCCCCAGCGTGGGTTGGATGCGCCCCGGAATTCTCAACTTCAACAATACGCGCCTGATCTATGACGCCACAGACGCCGAGAGCGTTACCGGCGCAGAGATATGCGCTCGGGCCGACGTGTTCCGCTTTTTTGAAATCTATCAAAAATATGTGGGCAAACCCTTTGAAAACGCTTATGTGCTGGACAGCGGCCCCTGCCTTGGCGCCCGGGAGTCCCGCCGCATCCTGGGCGAGTATGTGCTGACCTTAGAGGACATTGTGGAAAGCCGGGAATTTGAGGATGCCATCGGCCTGGGCGGCGGCATCGTGGATTTTCACAACGTATCCGAGAAGGGGCACAGCAGCCTGCGCTTCGTGAAACCCCACGGAATCCCATACCGGACGCTGCTGCCCCAAAACGTGGAGAATCTGCTCGTGGCAGGCCGCTGCCATTCTGTGACACAAATGGGCGCTGCGGTTACACGCATGGCAATCACAGCCATGCTCATGGGGGAGGCGGCCGGCTGGGGAGCGGCGCTGGCCCTGAAGGAGGGGTGCGCACCCCGGGATGTGGATGTTGGGACTCTTCGCGGGGCGCTGCACAAAAATAACGGGATCTTGTCCGTTGAGCATTAAATGATTGTGAGATGTAGAAAATGATTACCAAAAAGGATTTTTGCGCCAAACAGGACCATTCCTGCCTTGGCTGGGTATGCCCGAGAGAAACGGTCCGGAAATTTTGTAACGAAACGCTGGCTTTTGGCTTTGCCAGCCTGGTTGTCAACCCCGATCAAGTGGCGTACTGCCGTTCGGTGATGGAAGGAAGAGCGGGGATTGGCGCCGTGATCGGCTTCCCCCAGGGAATGAACACCACAAACATAAAAATCGCCGAAGGGCTTGAGGCTATCGAAAACGGCGCCACAGATCTGGACGTGGTAACGAACTTCAGCCTCCTTTTCGACGGCCGGGACGGTTTGCTTCTAGGGGAGTACCGGGCTTTTGTGAACAGCATGCGCGATAAAAAGCCGGATGTGGTCATCAAAATCATCGTGTATCAGCCTTATGGGCAAAACCCCTCGCTAAACGCTGGCCAAACGCGCCGCGTGTCCGAGTGCGTTGCAGAAAGCGGGGCGGACTTCATCAAAATATGCTGCGATTTGGAGGCGGTTCAAACCGTCGTTGCCGGACGCGTTCAAATCAAACACTCCGGTTGCGCCGGCCTGCCCGAAGCGCTGGAGGCCATCGAAAAGGGTTGCACACGCATCGGCCATGAATTTGCCCCAATATGGCTGCGGGAGGCGCCGGAGGACTTCTGGGGCCGTTCCCCCGCCGAATGACAAACAGAGCAGGAGGTGAAGGGAGGGGAAGAACGGTGAACGCCCGTGAAAGAACAATTTGTGTCCTCAAAAAGAGGCAGATGGCGGATATTATCCCCTGGACATTCAATTTTGGCGCCACGCAGGGATTAAATCCCACCCTGCTCGCCGACTATAAAGCGGCGATGGGGATCGACGGATATCTATATGAGCATCTCAATTACGATATCGTCAATGTAAACGCCCCGGAAAGAACGGGCTCCACCTTTATCGCGGGCAGTATTCCGCTGGAGTCAAACGGCATCGATCCCAAGGACTATTATGATATGGCAAGCCTCCCGAAAGGCTTCTTTGACGCATGGGGGATTTACAACATCCCGTGGGAGATGGACCCCACTTTCGAGGTTTTTATCAACCCGCTTAAAAACGCAAACAGCCTCAAAACCATTGAGGCGTACCCCGTTCCCATTGTGGATGAAGACGCCCTCGCCGACGTCCGGCGGCAGGCCGGGGAGATTAGAGACCAGGATAAAATGTCTTCCATCTATTGCGGCAGCTTATACGAATGGTGTGGCGTGCTGCGGGGGCAGGAAGCGTTTATGATGGACCTGTGCGATGAGCCGGAATTTGCAGAGGCGCTGGTTGAAAAGGTATCGGGTGTCACACTGAGCATGTGTCTCGCTGCCGTTCACAACGGAGTGGACGTAGTAGCGTGCTATGATGACTTCGGTATGCAGACGGGCCTTCAGATAAGCCCGCAACATTGGCGGCGCTACATCAAGCCCGGGTGGAAGCGGATTTGGGATGCCGTGCGAAAGGCGAGCCCCAGTGTTATTATCTTCCTGCACTCCTGCGGCGGTATAGAGGGAATCATCCCCGACCTGATCGAAATCGGCCTGGATGTCCTGCATCCAATCCAACCGGAGACGATGGATGTATATAAGGTTTGCGCCAAATATCAAGAGGATATAGCCATATGGGGAACGGTGAGCTGCCAGCAAACCATGCCGCTGGGGACGCCTGGCGATATTGATCAGGAGATTAAAGAAAGGGTGCAAAGAATCGGAAGCAGGGGCGGTTTCGTCCTGTCTCCCGCGAATGTGCTTGGGCCGGAGGTTCCGCTGGAAAATGTGACGGCGTTCATTCAGGCCGCAAGGAAGTATGCCGAGGGCTGAAGATATTGTAAGGCTTGTATTCCTGATTCCTCCAGCCGCTTCACTGGATGGGGGTTGAATCTCAAAAATTTGCTTGCCAGCTTTTTCCACAGCCAGCCATGAGAATAGATGAAAGAGGTTTTCCAGTATGAGTGAAGGACGTTTTTTCAAGAATCCTCTCGCGCTGTGCAGTCTTTTCTGGAAAGAGGACTATTCTTTTGACGCGAAAGGCTTTTCGGCCAACGTGGACATGTTGCTCGCCCGCAAAGCCTTTGTTCCGTATATCTGTTGTACTGCCGGTGAAGGCTATGCGCTTTCGCACGCCAATTATCGCAAAATCGTCAGGCTTTTTTCCGAACTTACAAGGGGCTATGAGCTTCCGGCTGTGGTCGGCGTGATCAGCACCTCTTTGCAGGAGATGACAGAACGTGTTGAGATAGCGAAGCAGGCGGGGATCACCAATATCATGTTTCCGCTGCCGTCATGGGGCGTCCTACGCCCGCCGGAGGCGGAGTCGTTCATGGATCATTTTCTTTCGGCGCACCGGGACTGTAACTTCATCCATTACAATAACAGCGGGCGCAGCAAGGTGAGGCTTTACGCCGCAGATTATGAGCGCATCTGCGAGAAGCATCCCAATTTTGTCGCGGTGAAGCAAGCTTACGCGGAAATGCAGGATGTAAGGCTTATGGCCCAACGGGGCCTGCCAATTACCGAGTATTACCTGGAATACATGTATACCTACGCTACGCTTTATGGCGAGCCCAGCCTGCTTCCGTCGATCCTTTGCTGCAACTACGACGTCGCGCTGCGCTATTATCAGGCCGGGCAGGAAAAAGATCTCAAAACCCTGCTGGAGATCGATATGCAGATACAGCGGGCGTCGCAGGCCCTCGGCGACACGCTGCCCGGGGACCGCATCGACGGCGCTTATGACAAATGCTTCGACCGCTTGCACAACGACCGCCTGTCACAGCGCCTTTATCCGCCGTATGAGGCGCCTACAGACGAGGAATTTATAAGCTTTGCCGCAAGGATTAAAGAATGTGTGCCGGAGTGGTTTTAACATGAATCTCAGAAAAGAACACGAATCGGCAAGACATTGATGGTCGAAAGGATAGTGCCTATGCAATCGCCAAACGAATTTTTAAACGTTACTCTTGGCGGGGACCGCGTCATCGTTCCATGGGATCGGCTGCGGGCGTATTATCAAATGCTGGCGGAAACGTCTGACCGTGTGCGCTGTGTTGATATGGGCAAAACAACGCTTGGCCGGCCATTCTTACAGGTTATCATCAGTTCACCGGAGAATTTGAAAAATCTAGAGACCTACAGGCAAATCAGCATGCAAACAGCTGACCCTCGTGGACTTACCGACCAGGAAATGGAAAAGCTCTGCCAAGACGGCCGAGCTGTCTGTGTGCAATCAATGAGCATGCACGCGGACGAAATAGGCGGTGCGCAGATGGCGCCGCTTTTGGCCTATGACCTAGCCGCAGGCAATTCCCCGGAGATTCTGGAGATCCTTTCCAATGTTATATTCATCATGATTCCCTGCGCCAACCCGGATGGCCTGGATATTATTGTGGACTGGTATCAAAAAACCCTCGGCACAGCCCACGAAGGCTGCCTCTATCCAAAGCTCTGGCATCACTACGGCGGCTCCTGGAATGTCTACGACGCGATTGCGGAAAACCTGATAGAGTCACGCTATTTGAACCAAACCCTTTTACGCGAATGGACGCCCCAGGCATATCAGGACCATCATCACCAACCCCGGTATACGGGCCGTTTCTTCATTGTGCCGTATCAGAACCCTGTGCGGCCGTATTGCAGCCCGCTGATCTGGCGGGAGCTTGCGTTTTATGGGGCGAACATGGCGTATCGCCTTGAGGAGGCGGGAGTGAAGGGCGTTTCCTGCGACGAGACATACCCTGGCCGCGCCCATTTCGGATTTCACTGTATGGTCAACAGTCATAATATCGCTGGCATGCTGTCGGAAAGCGCGTCAGCGCGGCTGGCGACGCCGCTTTACGTACACCCGGAGCAGCTTGAGGACGTGCCGGAGAGCACAAAATGCCCCAATCCCTGGAAGGGCGGAGAATGGCACCTTGCCGACATTGTGCGCCAACAATACGTCGCCGCCATGGGGCTTTTGTCCACCATGGCGAAACACCGGCCGATGATCCTGCGAAACATGATGCAAAAGGCGCTACGCCAAACCAAAGCCGGCGCGGACAATCCGGTGGGCGCGTGGATCATCCCGCCCGCTCAAAACGACAGGTCCTCGGCGGAAAAGCTTGTATCCATATTGCAGCGGCAACGGATCGACCTGTATTCAGCCCTTGAGCCCATACAGACGGCAAAGGGGCAGTTTCCAGCGGGAAGCGTGGTCGTTCCGCTTGGGCAGCCCAAGTACGGCGTGATTATGACGCTTCTGGCCAGGAGTTTCTACCCGCGGGATCAGTTTACCACGCTGCCGGATGGCTCGATCCACGTATATGACGTGGCCACCGACAACATCGCTGAGTATATGGGCGTGGAGGTGGTTGGGGCTGGCTGTGGCATCACCGGCAAACTTGGCGCGTTTTCGGGATTCCCGCGCGTAAGTGACGCCGAACATACCATGAACGCCGCTGAAAATGAAAGCTTTTGGAAGGCAAATGGCTGTTTAGCAGCGGGACAGCCTGTATACCGCTGCAAAGACGGCCATTTTTATACCGGCGTGCCTCCAGAGGACGCGGTCAGAATCGTGGCTGCGAAGCTTGGGGTTTACCAGTTGCGCGTGGGCGCGGAAGGGCGCATACCCAATTTTGACGAGGGGCTAACACGCCTGCTTCTGGAACAGTACGGTTTCCCCTTCAGCACCGTGGAGCCGGGGGATATCCGCAAGGGCGCGCTGGACGGCCTGGATGTACTGCTGTTTCCGTCCAACGATACCGCAACCCTGCGCGGCACCAACGTTCCGCCGGAATTTTGCCTGCCAGAGTACCGCGACTTCCTGACGCCGGAGGATGAGGAGAGGCTGCGTGCCTTTGTCTCGCGAGGAGGGCGCGTGCTGGCGCTCAACAAGGCGGTTCCCTACGCCATCGAAATATTCCGGCTGAATATACGGGACCGTGCAGCCGGCCTCAGCGCGGCGCAATACAGCACGCGCGGCTCCACGCTGCGGGCGGAGATCGCTTCAACGCCATACACCATTGGTATGCCGCGGCGCGCGCTGGTTTTCCATGTGGATGCGCCAGCCATGGAGGTCACGGAGCAGGTCCGCCCGAAGGAATATACAGTCAACGCCCGCTTTGCCGACAGCCATGTTTTGGAAAGCGGCCTGCTGATTGGCGAAAATCTGCTGGCCGGGCGGCCTTGCATGATAACAGTCCGGCAGGGAAGCGGAGAGGTGGTTTTGTATGGCTTTTCCCCGCAGTTCCGGGCGCAGACGGACGGCACGTATAAGCTGTTATTTAATACGCTTTACAAGAGCCTATGATCCGGCTTGAAAGTGATGCTTCCACGCGCTTTACAGTACGTCTGTTGATATACAAATGAATCAAAACGACAAGAAGAATTGAAGAAAAACCAACGTACTTATTACCAGGGGTTTTAAGGGATAATCGTGTCCAGCATGTTGTTTAATACATAGGAGCACAACGCGCGCACCGTATCGCCCGTGCTCACGCGCGCGCACTCGACGCAAAGGTCGTGCGAGTACCGACTCACAATTCGGCTGCGCGCCTCCTCCAAAGCCATGTCGAGCACGTAGGAATCACACTCTACGATATCGCCGGAAATAAGGATACGGTCAGGGTCATAGCAGTTGATGATGTTTGCCAAAGCGACACCCAAGTACTCCGCCACTGTGGCAAGGAGCCGGTATACCTTGATGCTGCCCATACTGCGCGCTACAAAAAGCGTCGCGATGGAGAGGGGTTTATTCTGACTGACAACCAGATCGCGCAGGACAGGACAGGCGTCATCCCCATACAGCAGATTTCCGGCGTTTTTCAAGATGAAATTCTCTCCGCAATAGAGCTCAAAACAGCCGCGATTGCCGCAATAACACGCCTCGCCATCCTTATTCAGCGAGATGTGGCCGACTTCACCATTTCGCCCGGTCCGGCCGCGGACCATTTTGCCGTTAAAAAAGTTGACCATCCCGATACCGGGGCTAAGGGCGAGGTAGAGTATATTTCTCTCGGCCGGGTCGACTTGATCCAGCTCGGACAGGGCTTTGATCCTGGTCACGTTCTCCATATAGACCGCCAACCCCGTCTCAGCCTTCAGTGGCTCAGCGAGGGGCATGTTCTTCCAGTTATGAAAGGGCGCGTATATCGTCTGGTTACTATTGACGAAGCCTGGGACGCTGACCGCTACGCAAGACAGCGGTACACAAGCGTCATCCCGCATGGCGCCGATGAACTCGCCAACTGCACGGCTGATGGATGAGATCACTTTGACGTCAGGATTGTCCTCGGCAACATGGAATTCGACGCGGCGAGAGCTCCGAGCCTGTACCGTCCCGTTCAGGTCGCAGACAAACACGGACAGCAAATTGTCCGTAGGCACGACGACCCCAACAAAACGGTACCTGCTGCCATTGAAACGGATTAGCTTCGCCTTCCGGCCAATAGCAGCGTTGTCCTTGCGCCCATCGTTCAAAAGACCGAACTCCATCAGCTCGCTGACGATATTCGTCACGGTGGCTGTGCTGAGGGAAAACTCCTCGGCCAGCGCCGCGCGGGATATCTCACCGTGCCTGATGACGGACTTCAGTATCCTGCGCATATTGCAGCGCTTGGACGCTTGGGCTGCATGGTTCATAGGTCACCTCCGGGGCGTGTAATAGGGGCCGTTATGCGATCTCCGCGAAGGCCTTGATCCCCATGCCTGTTAAGATACTTTGGAGGGTCTCCATTTGCTCGCGACTCTGGGGAAAGAGTTCGGGCATAGGATAGACCCCCGTGCCGCCGCCGCGGTAGGTCGTGCTGTTCACATACTTGCTCTCGGCTAGGCGGTTGTAGGGAAGCAGTTCCGCTCGAACGATGCGGTTTTGCAGCTTTTGCACGATGAATTGGCCGATCGCCTCCATATCCTCCGTGCTGTCGGTATAGCCCGGTATCAGCGGGATGCGCGTGATGACACTGGCGCCAGCTTCGCACAGCCGCGCGAGGTTGTCTAAAATCAGCGCGTTGCCGACACCCGTGTAGTCCCTATGCTTTTTGTTGTCCATTTTTTTGATGTCGTATAAAAACAGGTCCGTGTATGGAAGCACTCGCGCAAAGCTCCGCCACGGGACATGGCCGCATGTGTCTATCACGGCGTGGATGCCGCGCTCTTTGCATAATTGCAGGACCTGCAGCACATAGTCCGGGTAAAGCATGCACTCCCCGCCGGAGAGCGTGAGGCCGCCACCCGAATTTTGGTAAAAGAGGATGTCTTTCGCGGCCTCATCCACCACCTGCCGTGGGCTGAGCTCCCTGCCAATAAAATGGCGGGCGCCGGTATGGCAGGCCGTAGCGCATTTGCCGCACAGATCGCAGGCCTCCCTCGGCAGCAGGAAATCATCCCCCAAGGAGGGACACACCGCGCGGCAAGCGCCGCAGCATACACACTTATGCGAATGGTAACACATCAGCTGCCCGATTTCGATGGATTCTGGGTTCTGGCACCACTTGCAGGCTAGAGGACAGCCCTTCAGGAATAGAGTGGTGCGTATGCCAGGACCATCGTGCACCGCGTATTTTTTGATGTCAAAACAAAGGGGTGCTCTCTCCATGGAAGTCACAGACCCATGACGGAGCGCTGGATGATGTGATCCTGATACTTCTCCGGCAGGGATACGAAGTATGTGGAAAAACCCCAAACGCGCACGATGAGGTCGCGGTATTTTTCGGGATGACTCTTGGCATCAAGCAGGACGCTGTTGTCCAAGACATTGATCTGCACCTGCATGCCGCCGAGCTGGAAGAAGCTCTTCAAAAGCGCGGCGAATTTTTCCCGCCCCTCCCCAGTGCGCAGGGCGGAGGGGTGGAATTTGAGGTCCAGCACAGCGCCGCCGGCGCATTCGCTGAAATCCAGTTTGCTGCAGGAGCGGATTACGGCGGTGGGCCCATTTTTGTCCGCCCCGGCCCGGGGGGACAAATTGTCGGTATAGACATCCCGCGCGCGACGCCCGTCGGCTGACGCGCCTAGGATCTGCGACAGGATGATATACCCCAGCGCGCTGGATATACGCGCGCGATAGGGCCCGTCAAAGCTGTTGCGATGTTTTTTGACTTCGCGGGTGTAATATTTAAGAATATCCGCCGCTATCCGGTCCACCTCGTCGACATCGTTGCCAAATTTCGGGAACTCGTTCAAGATTTCCTGACGCAGGGCTTCATGGCCCTCCCAGTTGGCGTTCAGGATGTCCACCAGCTCACGCAACGACAAGCGCTTTTCGTCATACACGAGCCGCTTGATCGAATAGAAGGCGTCAGCTGCGTCAGTCAGGGACGAGAGCTGGAAATCGGTCTCGTTATACCGACAGCCGCCCGTGTCGAAGTCCATCCCCTTTTTCATGCAGTCCTCCATCATGGAGGAATAGAAGGGGGAGGGCGAGGCCATGCTGCGGTTGCAGTAACTCGTCACCATGTCGATATTGTGCTTCATCTGTACCTTGAAGGCATTCCAGAGCTTTTGCCATGTGTCAAGGCGTTCGGCCTCACCCGTCGGCAGGCCGTACCGGTCCCCGATCAGCCCGACCGCCGTATCGGCACCAGGCGTGCCAAGCACGTAGCGGCCGTCATTTAGCGCCCATTCCAGACAGCGCAGGCAATCGATCATGCCCAGATTGCGGTTGAAGCTGCGTCCCTGTATCGTCATTTCCCAGCAACCGGAGGCCGCATAATCCCGCGCGTCCTCAAGGCTATAGTAGTCGTCGTGGCTCATAAACGCTGGGATGATGATCTCGTCGTTCTCATAGGTGGGGAAGCCCATTCCAAGGCTATTGAGGTACGCCGCCTTTTCCCATATAGCCTGCGGTGTATCCCTATGGATCCGGAGGTGAACCTTCGGATCCGTCAAGCGCAGGTCGCATTTGGCGTCGAGAATCATATAGGTGAGGTCGTTCGTAGCGTCAGCCCCCGTGTCGGGGTGCACGCCGCCGATGGTGATAGACTGACCGGTATCGCTTTCAAACTTTCCGGCTTCGCCGTGGGTACGGTCTATCTCGTAGTTAAGCTTCACGAAGAAGGACTCCATGATCTCAAGGGCGAATTCCGGCGCCAGCTGGGATGCCTCGGTATCTTTTTTGTAGAAAGGATACAGAATCTGGTCCGTGCGGCCCAGTGGGATGAGATAGCCGCCCTCGGTCCAAATGAGGAACTGAATGAAGTACATCAGCTGCACAGCCTGCCAATAGGTAGCCGGCGCGCCGTTTTGAAGCGCATGCAAATTTTCGGTCATTTGTCTCAGCTCGGCGCGGCGCTCCTTGTCCGCCTCGTCTCGCGCAGCCTCCCGCACCAGCGCCTCGTACCGCGCTATGAGGGCGACGGCAGCGCGGTTTGCGATAACGACTGAGCGGTAATAAGCCTGCGCTTCTTCCGTCGTCGCAGCGGTAAAGGCGCTCTCCGCCTGCGCTATCAGCGCGGGCAGGCCCATCGGCACCACCTTGTAATACGCTGGGATGCTGCTGTCGACAATGCCGTACCCCCGGTCATCCTGCCCGAGGTTGAAGCAGTTGTCAAAGGCATTGTTGTAGCCTTTTGTCTCGAAATTTGGGTTGCCATGCGCCTTTTCATCATCGGTGATGTGTTCCGGCAGGCGATACAGCGTCTTGCCGCCCACGATCAGTTCGCCTGGTTCGAGAAATATCGGCATGACAGACAGCGCCTTCTCAAAGGCGAGAGCTTTGCGGATGCAGAACGGGAGCTTTTCCGTCTCTGCGTCCAGGATGCTGAGAAACAGGGCCTCCACGCGATGGACACGGTACTCGCCCGCAAAAAAGCGCTCCCGCAACTGTGCGATACGTTGAGTCATGATATGCCACCCTTTCCTGATTGTATTCTTTCAATAATCGATACACGAAACAAAATGCCCCGGAGCCGCTTCGTTCAGCTGCGGCACGACCTTGCCGCAATCGCTTCGGCGGCGGTAGCAGCGCGTATGGAAACGGCAGCCTGCCGGCGGATCGGCCGGGCTTGGGATATCGCCCTCGAGCATGATCCGCCTGTTCTTTTTGGCCGGGCCAGGCCGGGGTATGGCGGAGATCAGGGCTTTGGTATACGGGTGCAGCGGGTTGCCGAAAATTTCGTCTTTGCCGGCGATTTCCACGATCTTGCCGAGGTACATGACCGCGACGCGGTCACAAATATGGCGAATGACCGATAAATTATGCGAGATAAAGAGATAGGTGAGACGGAATTCGTCCTTCAAGTCGGACAGCAGGTTCAGCACCTGGGCCTGCACCGAAACATCCAGCGCCGAAACTGCTTCGTCGCACACAATGAAATCCGGCCGCAGGATAAGCGCACGGGCAATCCCGATACGCTGCTGCTGCCCGCCTGAAAACTCATGGGGGAAGCGGTTGCCGGCCTCCCGGTCTAGCCCGACGGTGACAAGCATTTCGTCCACCCTCTCGCGGCGCTCCGCACGGCCTTGGACACCATGAAACCTGAGCGGCTCCTCAATGATCTTCCATACCCTCAGCTTGGGATTGAGCGCGGCAAAGGGGTCCTGAAAGATGATCTGCATGTGCCGCCTGAGAGCCAGCATCTCTTTCGTTTTCATAT
>Ga0123353_10010976_pt1 | contig 12708 bp, 11 predicted proteins | sample TergutLab28metaG_3_FD_92763 | JGI IMG/M metagenome (GOLD analysis project Ga0123353, IMG submission 92763) | Labiotermes labralis P3 segment gut microbial communities from Petit-Saut dam, French Guiana - Lab288 P3 | ecosystem: Host-associated > Arthropoda: Insects > Digestive system > Gut ... | reverse complement strand
TTGAAGAAAATCCTCCTCGCCGTAGGGCGTTCGCGGCGGAAACGGTTGTTTACGGAATTTTTCGCCGCCGTAAATCGCTAATTTATCCATGTATTGTCCCCTTTATTCGTATTCGCGCGCGGCTTCCAAGAAACGGCGCACCCTGTTTTCGCGCCCCAGCTCGTAGGTATTTCACACCGTCTGCGTCCGCATCGTAACCGGCCCCCATTTGGCCGTGTCCGCGACCCATTTATCGATCTGCGTATCGTCCATGTATATGATTTCGTACGACGGGAGCATCCAGTCGAACGCTATGTCCAGTTCCTCGGCGAGCATTTGGCACGTCAGCCCCGGCGATACGGACGGCTGGAAATGCGCGATGTCCGCCAATTTCAACTGGCGCAGGTGTACCCGGCGCATCCCTTCCGAGTGCAAGTAACGCGGCCCCGAAGACAGCGCCGAATAATATTTGATCCAAAACGGGATGACGAATTTTTCGTGCATTTCGGGTGCGATATACGAGTTGAAATCGTCCGCGAGCCCGATTATCGCGTCCGAATATAGCGGTTCGCCGTTAATCTTGCGGATAAAACGCGTAAATTTGATCAAACTGTCGGTCAACAGCGAAAGGAATTCGAGGCATTTATCGGGGTATTCGCAGATATCCATAAAAAAGGTTTGTCCCCGCATGAGCACGGCTTCGGTAAACAACCCCGAAAAACCGTAGCCGACGAAGGATACGCGCGTATCGGGGAAATCTTTTTTTAACCGCTCCGTGTAGGCCATGTAGTGCCTGAACAAGTCGTTATCCGCGAAATCGACGTCTTTTTTTAACAGCGCTATCCCTTCGTCCACGCTTGAGACAAACGGCGACACGCTGAAATCGGCGCCCTCCGGGAAAGTTACCGTTGCGCCCAAGCTGGCCAAATGCCCGTATAAATTGGCCGAGTTGCTGATGGGGTGCATATTGATGTTTTTAAATTCGTCGCCGAATATGTCGCGCAGTTTGTTCCGCGCCGTTTCATAAGTTTGTTTGAACAATTTCGGCGTGAGGTAGAGTTCGTTCGGCGACGCGCCCCCGAGGTAGGCCATGCAGCCGAACAGCGTGTCGACCGAGCGTTTTATCGATTTACGTCCGTCCATGCGGTTTGCTCCGATCTTATATTATTCTTTCACCGAACCGAGCAGCAGCCCCTGTACGAAATATTTCTGCACAAACGGGTAGATCAATATGATGGGCAGAGCCACGAGCACCACCGCGGCCATCTGCACGTTCTTCGGCGAAATGGTGTTGAACACGAGGTTGGCCTGCGCCGACGAAGTCATCTGCATAAACGAACGGTCGAAAACGATCGTGCGCAGGTAATATTGCAAATTCCACAGTTTATTCGTGTTGGAGTACAGCATCACGGGGAACCACATGTTCCACGCGTCCAGGGCCGTGAACATGGATATGGCCGCTATGCTCGGCGTGATGGACGGGATGATTATCCTGAATAATATGAGCGCTTCGCCGGCGCCGTCCACCTTGGCCGCTTCCGGCAGCGACGGCGGTATGTTTTCGATCTGGCTGCGCAGCACGATCATATAGAACACGACGAAACACGACGGGAAGATCATGGCCGCGTACGAATCGGTCCACCTCAGGTATTTGGATATCAGCAGGTAGGCGGGTATCAGGCCGCCGGAAAAATACATGGGGATCACGTAAAAATACGTGATCACCCGCTTGCCGTAAAAACTGCGCGTGAAGACATAGGCGGACATAATGCAGAACAATACGGCCAGCAGCGTGATGCTCGAGGTATAGAAGACGGAATTGATGAACGAACGCGGGAACGCCGGGTCCGACAGAATATATTTATACGCGTCGATATTGAAACCGATGGGGAACAGGCCGACGTCCAGGCTGTTCACGGCCGTCCGGTGGGACAGGGAAATGGATATGATGTGCATGAACGGAAATACGATAGCCAGGCATACGGCGGTTACTACGATATACACCAGTAATTTGGCCGTTATGTCGGGCGCCGTCATTTTATGTACGCGTTTATTAAACATTTATCCAACCCTCCCTTCCGTCACCACATGGACCAGCCCGCCAGTTTGCGGGAAAGCCGGTTGGCCGAAAAAATCAACGCGAAGTTAATGACGGACTGCGTCAGGCCGACGGCCGTCGTCTTGCTGAACTGCGCCTGCGCGATGCCCATCCGGTACGTATAGGTGCTGATGACGTCGCCCACGTCCATGACCAGCGGGGTGCTGAGCAAAAAGACCTGCTCGAAGCTGACGTTCAGTACGTTGCCTATCTGAAGCAGCAGTAAAATTATGGCTATATGGCGCAGCGACGGGATGGAGACGTACCATGTCTTCATAAAGATATTGGCGCCGTCGATCTCCGCCGCCTCGTACAGCTGCGGGTCCACCGTGGCCAGCGTCGCGAGGTAGTAGACCGACCGGATGCCTATGTCCTTCCAGATGGCGGAAACCGTCAGCACGCCGCGGAAATACGAGCTGTCGCCCAAAAAATAGATCGGCTCCACGCCGAATACCGAATGTAAAAACAGGTTCACGAGCCCCGATTCGGGCGACAGGATGTTGATGGCCAGGCTCGCCACCACCACCCACGACACGAAATACGGCAGGTAGCTGATGGTCTGCGTGACGCGCTTGAACGCCATGTTGCCGATTTCGTTCAGACACAGGGCCAGGATGATGGGCGCCGGAAACGCGAAAATGATGAAGTATGAACTGATGATGAGCGTATTGCGGAAGACTTTAAAAAACGCCGGGTTGGTCAGGAAGAACACGAAATTGGCGAAACCGGTCCATTCGCTGTTCAATATGCCTTTGAACGGGCTGTAGTTCTGGAAGGCTATGATGACGCCGTACATGGGTATATAACAAAAGACGAGCAGCACGACAAACCCCGGCAGCAGGAGCAGATAGAGCGGCAGGTCGCGGGACGCCCGGAACCGGAGCCGCCCGCGGGCGCGCGGCGACGTTCGCGCTTTTGCCAAATTACCACCTCGATTCCATATATAGACGGATTGGTAAAATACCGCGCTTTGCGGATAAATTAACGGGCGGGACGCCCTTTGAGGATTCCCCGCCCGTTTTCGGCATGGATTTAATTATGTTTTACTTGGCGTCGTACCAGTCCTGGACCGCCTGCTTATAGAAGGCGTACTGCGTCAAAAACGCGGCCACCTGCGTATCGTATTCCGCCATGGTTATCTGGCCGGTGATGGCCTTCAGGACGATCTGCAGCGAATCCAGTTCCATGTCGCCCTGCCTGGCGTTGATGTCCGACGGGAGCAGTATGCCCTCGAGCGGGTTCTGGCCGGCCATTTCGGCGCGCTCGATGTTGTATTTGACCGTATCGTTCCACAACTTCTTAAACTCGTCCGCGTACGCCTTGGGCGCGGCGGCGAGTATCCCGGCGTTCTTGACCGCTATCGTCTCGTCGTACCAATACTGCCACATGAAGCTGTAGATCTGGCGCCAGTTGTTTTCCGTGCTGATTTCCAGGTCGATGTCCACGTTGCCGGCGGCGTCGTACTTAAATTCCAGCCCTTCAGTGCCGTAACCGGAAATGAACTTCGTCTCGGGGTCCACGAACGCTTCGACCACCCTGACGCCGGCTTCCAAATCCGGGCAGGACGACGCGATGCTGATGCTGTGGAAACCCACGGCGGGCTTGGGCCAGCGCTTGTTCACTTCGATCTTGTCGTATCCCGGCGCCACGGGCAGCGGCGCGTACATCAACATCTGTTCGGCCAGGTTGCCTTTTTTGATATATTCCTCGAGGACGATCTGGATGGCCCAGTGGCCGCCCTGTATCGACACGACGTTGTGCTCGGGGATGCGGTTCAACACGAAATCCTCATATTTGTTGGTGATGAAGTTCGGGTCGATCAGGTTGTCGGCGTACAGTTTATTATAGAAAATGACGGCCTCGCGCATGCCGGGCATGTCGAACGAAAACGACGCCTTGCCGTCTTTGTTGATTTGGACGGACGCGCCGTTGGCGCCCATGCTGACCTCGTACGACATGAAGAAATGGGTCAGAAACGACAGGTTGCCCTGGGTCGAGAACGGCGTCGACTCCGGGTACGCCTCCTTGACCTTCATCGCCAGTTCATAGTAGCCGTCCGGCGTGGTGGGTATGACGCCGCCCATAAACTCGTCTATCAGGTCGTAACGCACGACGTGGCCGCCGATGTCGCCCGAGGGGTCCTGGTTGGCGAACAGCCCGTACAGTTTGCCGTCGTCGGCCCTGACCAGGTCCAGTTGTTCGGGTTTCTGCCATTTGGACAGTATCGGCGAGTTCTTGATGATGTCGTCCAGGGCGGCGAACGCGCCGTCCCGGCCGTAGTTCCTCACGTCGGTGGGAAACCAGGCGTGTACGATGTCCAGCACCTCGCCGGAGGACATCATGAGATTAAACCGCGTTTGGAAATCCATGTATTCGGGTTTGGTTATGACGAGGTCCACGTTCGCGAGGTCTTCGATGATGTTGATGATATGGTTGTCTCCGGGGTCCACGTCGTTCGGCACCTTGATGCCGGCGTCGCCCATGAACATCGTCAGTTTGACCCGTTCGCCCGTATCGCCCGAACCGGACGCCGACGGGCTTTCGCTTTGCCTGTTGGCGCATCCGCCCAACACCGCGGCGGCCGTCAGGCAAACGGCGATAAACATCGGCAGAAATTTTTTCATTCGTTTCATCTCCTTTTTATTTTTATTAACGTCCATATAATAATTACAAGGCGTGGATTAATCAATAAATAATATTTCCCAAAAATTTCCTATTCCCCGCCCTTTAGCTTCTCCGCCTGGTCGGCGGTGATGAGGAAGTCCATGATCTCGTCCAGGTCGCCGTCCAAAACGGCGTCGAGGCGGTGCAGCGTCAGGCCCACCCGGTGGTCCGTGACGCGCCCCTGCGGGTAGTTATACGTCCGGATGCGCTCGCTCCGGTCGCCCGTGCCCACCTGGTTTTTGCGCTCCGCGGACACCTGGCTTTTGGCCTTTTCCTGTTCCAACTCATACAATTTGGCCACCAGTACCTTGAGCGCCTTGTCGCGGTTTTTAAGCTGCGATTTTTCGTCCTGGCACGAGATCACGATGCCCGTCGGCACGTGCGTGACGCGCACGGCGGAATCCGTCGTGTTGACGCTCTGGCCGCCGTTGCCGGAGGACCGGAACACGTCCACGCGCACGTCCGCCATGTCGAGCGCCACCTCCACGTCGTCGGCCTCCGGCAGTACCGCCACCGTCGCTGTGGACGTGTGTATCCGGCCGCCCGATTCGGTCGTGGGGATGCGCTGGACGCGGTGCACGCCGCTTTCGTACTTGAAACGCGAATAGGCCCCGCCGCCGTTTATCATGAACACGATTTCCTTGAACCCGCCCAAATCCGAATCGCTGCAGTTCATCAGTTCGGTCTTCCATTTCCTGCGCTCGGCGTAACGCGAGTACATCCTGAACAGGTCGCCGGCGAACAGCGCGGCTTCGTCGCCCCCCGCGCCGCCCCTTATCTCGATGAACACGCTGCGGCCGTCGTTGGGGTCTTTGGGCAGCAACAAAATTTTTAACTCTTCCGCCAGTTGTTCGCGCCTTTCGGCGTTTTCGTTCATCTCGTCCTTTAACAGCTGCCTGAATTCCTCGTCGGGCGCCTCCGCCAGCATTTCGCGGGCGTCCTTTAAGTTGTCCGCGCATTTTTTATACGCGCGGTACGCCTCCACGATATCCGTCAGCGCGCTGTGTTCCTTCATCAGCCCGCGCCATTTGGCCTGGTCCGCGATAACCGCCGGGTCGTTGATCATGCCGGACAGTTCATCGTATTTATTTTTTATTTCTTCCAAGCGCTCAAACACTTATTTCCCCTCTTCAAATGCTTTTTTTGCCATATACGACGCGGCCGGCGCCCGCCAGGTCGTTTATTATCTCGATATCCGCGTAGACGCCGTTAAAAATGCCGCGGACCGTTTCCGCCTGCCCGTCGCCGGTTTCGCAGATCAAACGGCCGCCGACTTTTAAAATCTTCGGGCCGATTGACGTTATTTTCCTGTAAAACGCGAGCCCGTCGCGTTGCCCGTCCAGCGCGGAAAGCGGTTCGTAATGCTTGACGGATACGGGGAGCGCGCTCAACTGGCCCGTTTCGATATACGGCGGGTTCATTAAAATCAGGTCCGTACCGTCCCCGATCAACGAACGGATTTCGGCGGCAAATGAAATGGTAAAGAAATCGGCGTAAAAAAAGTCGATCCGGTCCGATACGCCGTGGGAAGCGGCGTTCAATTCAGCCACTTCCAGCGCCGGCCGGCTCAGGTCGCAGGCGAACACCCGGGCGTTTTCGCAGTGTTTGGCGACCGCGACGGCGATACAGCCGGACCCGGTCCCGATTTCCAAAATACCGGCGCGTTTACCGCCTATCAACGATATGGCGCGTTCGACCAAAACCTCCGTTTCCGGGCGTGGTATGAGGACGCGTTCGTCCACGTAGAAATCGAGGTTATAAAATTCCTGCCTGTTTACGATATACTGCACCGGGCAGAACAGGGCGCGCCGTTCGATCGACCGCACAAATTTTTGGATCGATTCGGCGTCCGGTTCGTATTCGGGGTGGCTTAAGAGCCAGGCCCTGTCCCTATTCAATACATGCGCTAAAATGACCTGCGCGTCCAGCGCGTGGCTTACAACGCCTTTTTCCTTAAGCAAACGCCCGCCGTTTTCGAGTATGTTCCCGACATTGCGCGGGTGGTTCATGGATTTGGACCCTCGCCGTCGAGCACGGCCATAAGCGCGGCGACGGCCACCTCTATCTGGCTGTCGTCGGGCTCCTTCGTCGTGAGCTGCTGCAGCGCCGTCCCGGGGAAGCTGACCGCCGTCACGAACGCGGATTCATTCCTGCCCGCCCATTTGATGATTTCGTAGGACAGTCCGGCGATGACGGGCACGAGCAGAATCCTGGAAACGAACCTCAGCCAGATGACGTCGGTGCGTAAAAACAGGAACACGACCATACTGACGATCATGACGACAAGCAGGAAACTCGTCCCGCAGCGCTTGTGTACGCGCGTAAATGTCTTAATGTTTTCGACCGCGAGTTCGCCGCCGGATTCATAGCAGTTGATCGTCTTGTGCTCCGCCCCGTGGTATTCGAACACCCTTTGGATATCCTTCATGCGCGAGATGAGGACGATATAGGCCAAAAACAGTATGATGCGTACGAACCCCTCGATCACGCCGAGCAGCATCGTGTTGGCGTTCAACGCCCGGTTGAACAGATTGCCTATCCAGACGGGCAGCAGCATGAACAGCCCGACGGAGAAGACGAGTGCGACGGCGGCGGTTATATAAAACAGGTATTCGGGGATTTTGTCGTCCTCCGACTCCATGCCGGCGATTTCGGCGGACTCCATAATCGTCTTCATCCCCAAGACCATCGAATCGATGAACGCGACGACGCCCCGGATCACGGGCGCCTTTAATATTTTATACCTTTCCGAAACGCCGGACACCTTTTTTTCCACGGTCGCAATGGATAAGTCGGGTTTTCGGACGGCCATGAAACATTTCGATTTGCCGCGCATCATGACGCCCTCAATGACCGCCTGGCCGCCTATGTTAGCCGCCGCGTCTTGTTTTTGCATACGCACCTTCCGACAAAAAATTTCTCCGATTATAACACAAATGAAAAAACCGTAAAGGTGACGGGAACGTTTGGACAGGTAAAAAGCCGGTCGCGATTGTTACCGCTTCCGGCTTTTTTCCTCTTTTGTAAATATATGCGCTGTACATCGCATCCTATTAATGGATATTGCCTGGTTAATTTGGTTTTTCCTGTCAATAGCTATATCGGCGGGTATGTAGATTTTAATTATTTTACATAAAAGTACATTGGAGGGAGCGCATGTCGTGACAATAATATAAAAACCGCATCGTTTTTTATGTTCCATGCGTACGATTTTACGTAAAAATAAAAAACCCGCCGGCGTATATATAAAAAATACATAAACCGGCGGATGTTTTTTTATAACCGTTAGTGCAGGCGGCCAAAAATTATATTTTTATCAGCATCCTTGCCACGGCTTGCCCGGCGACGGATTCGTCGGTAAAAAATTTATTTTTCATCCAAACACGGCGGGAATATGATAAAACAACGGACCGCGGAAAATTTATACCGTTAATTTTAACATTTCATATATTATCCGTAAATATTCGTGACGATATACATAACAGGCGGAAAATTTCTAAAAAACTTTTAAGTAAACGATGATTAACTCATCAGCTCGCATAAAGCCATTTCTCGGTAAATAGCCTAAAGCCGCCATTTCCGAAGCGAAATTGGCGCAGCTTACGGAAGTTAAACATCGTTTAATTAAATATTTTATTTTTAAAAAATGATAAACGGGAGCGACTTTGTGAAACCCGAAGACCTGTGCGGCATGATGATAAGCGAAGGCGTTTTGGAAGCCGAAACGGCCGACAGATTAATAAAGCGCGCGCGGGAAAGCAGTAGCGCGCCGCTGGATTTACTCCACACGGAAGCCGGCGTCCCATACGAACGCATAAGCATATTTTTATGGGAAAATTTCGGTATTCCGGCGTTTTCGCGCGACAGGCATCGCTTCGATACGGACGCGCTCGATATGATAGACCCGGAAACAGCGGTAAAGCATACGGCCATCCCCGTGTTCATCAAGGACAATAAACTGTACGCCGCGTTCGCCGACCCGTTTTCGGCCAGGGCGTACGAGGATTTCGTTCTACGCGGCCGTTCCGTGGCCGTCATGTACGCGCCAGCCGGCGAAGTGCGTAAACTGATCGAAAAATACTACGGCGCGTCGCTGAGGGGCGCCGTAATCAAGAAGCAAAGCGAATCGTCCGCCGCCCAACTGCTGGATTTGATCCTCGACGCGGCCGTTAACCGCGACGCGAGCGATATCCATATAGAACCATTCGATACGACGGTGCGGGTGAGGCTCAGGCTGGACGGCGCGCTCAGGGAATTGGAAACGCTGCCGGCCGAAATGCTGCCGACCTTGATTTCGCGTATAAAAATCCTGTCGGGGATGGACATCTCGGAACGCCGCCTGCCGCAGGACGGCCATTTCAAGCAAAAACGCGGCGATAAAAAAATAGATTTCAGGGTATCGGTGATCCACACCATACACGGCGAAAAAGCGGTCGTCCGCTTGATCTACGACGAAACCGGCGCGCTGGGCAAATACGATTTGGGGTTTTTCGAAGACGGCCTGGAACAATTGAACGCGCTGTTTAACCGCCGCCAGGGCATGATTTTATTGACGGGGCCCACGGGTTGCGGCAAGACGACGACGCTGGCGGCGTGCGTCAAGGAACTGAACACGGAGGATGTCAACATCGTGACCATCGAGGACCCGACGGAAAACGTCATCTACGGCGTGAACCAGATAGACATAAACCCCAAGGCGGGCTTCGATTTCGCCAACGCCCTGCGCTCCATCCTGCGCCAGGACCCGGACGTCATCATGGTGGGCGAGATACGCGACGAAGAGACGGCCGCGTTGGCGGTGCGGTCGGCGGTCACGGGGCACCTCGTGCTCTCCACCCTCCACACGGGCGACGCCGTGAGCGCCGTCTACCGCCTGATCGACATGAACGTGCCCGATTATTTGGTTTATTCGGCCATCGCGGGCATCGTGTCGCAGCGTTTGATCCGCCGTATCTGCCGGTTTTGCAAAACGGCCGAAACGATAAAAAAAGAGGACGCGTACGCCTTACGGCTGCCCGAGGACACGGCCGTTTATTACGGCGCCGGCTGTCCGGAGTGCGAGAACACGGGTTATGCAGGCCGGTTCGCGGTGTACGAGATACTCGCGGCCGACGACGGTCTTAAGCAATTTTTATGGCAAAGACCGCCGGAAAGCGATATCAAGAGGCGGCTCGCCGACGCGGGCATGCGGACGATATGGGATTGCGCCGTAAAGAACGTCCTGCTCGGGAACACCACGGTGCGCGAAATGTACGGCGCCGTATTTGAGTAAAATTTACGCGGGAAACGGCGGTGACGGGATGCCGGTATTTAATTACCGCGCGGTCGATAACAACGGCAATATCTTTACGGGCGTAACGGAGGCGCCGGATGCCCAAAACGCCGCCCAATCGCTGAAGTCGGACGGTTTAAAACCCGTGGCGCTGAAAAAGCGGGGCTTTTTATTTGGCACGGCGTTTAATAATTTATTGAAGCCGGCCGTAAAACATGAGGATATTTCGTTATTTTTAAGCAATATGGCGTATATGGCGGACGCCGGCTTAAACATCGTCTACGCGCTGCGTCTCTTGAAAGACCAAACCCAATGCGCCTATTTAAAGCATGCGATTTCCGAAACGGAAAACGGCGTAGGCAACGGCCATAGCCTGTCCGGCGAACTTAAGAAACATAAAAAAATCCCGGCCGTCGTGTCGGGCGCGGCGGAAGTCGGGGAACAGACGGGCCGCCTGCCGGAAATATTCTTTAAATTGTCGGCTCTTTATGACGCCGAGGCCAAATTCGCGGACGACGTGAAAAAAGCGCTCATCTACCCCGCGATCGTCAGCGCCGCCATGATCGCCGTCGTCGTCGTTTCCGTCGTGTTCGTGCTGCCCGGTTACGCGCGCGTATACGCGTACGCCGGCGGCGAACTGCCCGTCCCCACCCGGCTGCTCTTAGGCGCCGGCCAATTTTTATCCGCATATTGGGGTCAAATAGCCGTCGGCTTGTGCTGCCTGGTTTTTGCAATAGCAACATTTTTAAACGGGCCGGCCGGTCGGTATATTTTGGGCTTGTGTAAAATGAAACTGCCAATAATTTCCAAAATTTACTTAAAGGCCGTAAACATGCGTTTCGCCTATATCCTCGGCATATTGGCGGGTTCGGGCGTGGATGCGCCGGGGTCCATGCATATGATCGCGCGGACTATAAATAACAGCGCCCTGACGCCCATATTGGAAACGGTTTCCAGCCGCATATTGAACGGAACGGCGTTGTCGGCGGCGCTGACCGGACACGGCGTTTTCGACCCGATGATGACCGGCATGATAAAAGTGGGCGAGGAGACGGGCAAGCTACCGGAGACCGCGTCCAAATGCTCCTTCTTTTTGCAACACGAACTGAACCGTATGACCGGGGATTTGACGAAACTGATAGAACCCCTGATCACCGTGGCGCTGGGTTTGGCGCTCGCGTTTATCATGCTGGCGGTCATGACGCCGTCGTTTAAACTCACGAATTTAATATAATTTAAAGTCAAAATAACCGGCGGTTTTTACGAAGCACCTTTAAAAACCGCCCGATGGGGATGTACTGATGAAGAATGGATTTACGTTGATGGAAGTCGTAGTCGTGCTGGCGATCATCGCCATACTCAGCGCCATAACCGTCCCGAGTTTTTTGGGTTACACGGACAGGGCCAAGCTGCGCGGCGACATACAGAGCACGCGGGTGATCCAGAACGCCATCGACCTGTACAGGGCCGAAGTGGGCAGGGAGGCGGGCGCGTCGAACCGGAACGCCGGCGACATAATCGCGCACCTGACGGCGTCGGGTTATTTGGAAGACGCGCCCGCGCTGCAGACCGACAGGGCCGCGTGGGTTTATAGCGCCGCCACGCGCAGGATACAGGTCAACATCGCGCTGTGCGCCGACGGCGTCAAGAACGTCCAGTTGTCCGACAGCGAAGAAACCCTTATTATCAGGAAATGAGACGGACCGGTTCGACGCTTGTGGAACTTGCGATAGCGGCGCTGTTGATCGGGTCCGTGGCGTACGCCGCCGGCCGCCTGCTCGCGTACGGCGCGCATACCGCCGGCCGCCAGGCGTCGCGTTCGGAGTCGTTCGAGAACGCGCGTATCAGCCTGGATTTTTTGGTAAGCCAAACGGAATCGGCCCATATGGTAAAAATTTCGGTCTACCGTAACACGGACGTGCTTAAACGGCTGGATTTGCACGTCGAAACGCATTCCGGCGCCCACGTCTATATCTTTATGTTCGACAACGCCGACGGGCGGCTGAGTTTCGGCGGCAGCGCCGATTATCCGTTTACATACGGCGTGAACGAACTGGCCGCCGGTTTAAAGGAAATTAAAATCACCCGCGATATCGACAACGGCTTGCTGGTATTTACGGTGGTCTCCGGCGACGGCGCGTTTATTTTAAGCGGCGCGGCGGACGTACGGTATAAAAACATCGCTTGGAGATGACATGAACGGCGCTTTGAACGCATTGATCTTTAACGACCACATATATATCGCCGGGGCGCGCTGTCTGGCCGCGCGTTACAGGTACGCCGGGGACCCGGCCGCGCGCGCGCTGGAATATGCGAAAGCCAACAAAATAAAAGTTAAATCAGTCAACCTGATATTAAAGACGTTCGACTGCGCGCTCCGCTTCGAAAAACTGCCGGACATAGGCGACAGGGACCTGCGCGGGCTAATCGAAAACAATATAAACGAATATTTCCCGTCGCCGCTTGACGGATACGCGGTTTCGTACCGGCGCTGGCCGGACGGCGACGGTTATTCAGTATGCCTGGCCGCCGCGCCGGACAGTTTGTCGAAGCCGTTTATCAAAGCGTTCGGCAGGCATAAAATACATATAAACACCATCGATATCTTCCAAAACGCGGCCGCGGATTTTATAAAACGCGAAAACGCGTATGTGATCGCGCTGCAAAAAGACGACCGGATAAACGCGACGTTCGT
>Ga0123353_10010972_pt1 | contig 12710 bp, 7 predicted proteins | sample TergutLab28metaG_3_FD_92763 | JGI IMG/M metagenome (GOLD analysis project Ga0123353, IMG submission 92763) | Labiotermes labralis P3 segment gut microbial communities from Petit-Saut dam, French Guiana - Lab288 P3 | ecosystem: Host-associated > Arthropoda: Insects > Digestive system > Gut ... | reverse complement strand
TTGTGAATACTGTAACATAACTTTAGCAAGGAACAAAGCTCCCTGATGATGATCTGACAAGATCGAAACATGTCGGAGTGTTTTAAAAGTGTTTTATGTGAAATTATATGTGCATTCGTTGGTTGATAAATTGAAACGACCGTACTTATCCTTTACAGGCTAACCGGTAATTGAACATGGCCTGCTCGCTGATTTCTCATTCAAAGCTGCTAGTTATGTGCTCAGCATTATACCGACCCCAAATTTCAACCCGCCGAACAAACCTCGCAGCATCAAGTCTACAAAATTAACCACGGAGTTCCCAAAGGGCCAAAGGGGCGCGCTGACTTCCACCGTGTAATATGAGATACCTGACATAGCGTCATGGTAAAATGACCAAATTATTTCCAGTTCATTAACATAAAAGATCAGGAGTAACAAAGTATAATTTTAACAAAATAAAGATAACCTAATCAATAACGGACCAATGAACTGCGAAAGTGGGTACACGCCGTTAAACGAACACGAGTCTTGCACAGTTTTATGATTGTAATTGTGACTTTTTATATAAGAACAAGGGAAAAACCAGACTTTCGACCCCCATAATTTTTATTTCCGTCTTTTCTCCGAACATTATCATTTGTACGCGGGTTGGCAAGGAAGCTGCAGGAAACGGACAAATACGCTTCGTCCGTCTGTCGGCATGCATGTAACAGGCCGACCTCCCCACATGGATTTTCGCAAAGTTCCATATTTGGAATTTTTTTTACTTAAATTTGTTGGTACATTCAATTTTTTTTTCAAAACCTGACGAAAATAACACTTTCCTTATTTATTCTTATAACTGAGACAGACTTAAGTGCAACGGACATTCGTCACATGACAACAACTTGACAGTGCAAAAATAAGTGAAGGTAGAGGTAAAGGTCTCCCCGTCTCATGCCATGTAGGCGGCACAGGGGCAGAGGAGAGGTAAAGCTTTAGTTACCGGGGTGCTGATAAGTCCTTAGCCCAACCAGGAAGGAAAGAAGCTCGGAAGCATTTCAGGGACGCGCGCAATTTCAACAAAATCGAGACGCGAGCTGTCATCAAGTTTTTTTTCCTGCAAAGCAAGGCGCCAAAGGAAATTCACGCCATACTGACAGAAATATTACCTTGTTTCCTTCCTGGTCGGGCTAAGGACTTATCAGCACCCCTGTACTTATTCTTAAACTGGGTGGTGATGGGAAGGCCAAAGCCACGCCCCGTCCAAACACCAATTGTGCAACAGATTTGGTGGGCCCCAGGGCCGGAGTGGACGAGTGAAGAAATTAAAATATTGCCCCTGCCGGGATTTAAACCCCGAAACCGCCCAGCCCGTAGCCAGTAGATATAATAAATAAATAAATAAATAAATAAGTGCATGACCCTATTATAAAAACTGAACGTAAGTATTCAGTGTCTTGAAGCCGTACAGTCTGCTAAATATGCAGCGACGTTTCGGAGGAAACTGCTGCCTCCATCATCAGTATCGGTTATCTTGACAGTCACCGCTACGGGTACATTAAATGTATATCACTAACCCCATATCTAATGACAACTACCGTGAACGCACCAAGATATAACATTTAAGCCTCATTCATTTCTAACCTTCACAACTACTCTCGAGAGTCCACACGCATCTTACAGAACAGACATATCCCCATGAACATAACCACTCCCAAACCGAATTATAACTACGGTCTTGATACAGCGTGTACCGTGCATTTTGCAGACTTCTCTTATGTTGAACCAACAAATGCACAAACTATATGTTCAGAGGCCAGTTGAAATGTGATGTCACACGCGCAGAAACCAGATTTCGTCTTTCGGTGAAACGGACGAGTCCATTTAAATCGGCGGGGGCGTCAGTTCAGTCGACTACTGGCAGTCGAGGTGTGCGCATCAGCGGTAGTAATGCTGGATACACCATGTTCCGATGTAGTGTGAAGAGTACTGGCTACCCACTCCATTCGCCGGTTTCCCTTTCACTTCGCCACCCGTGCGTCACCGTGTTCCGTCACATTTCAAATGGAGTCTAACATTTATTTCTTGTAACTCCAGGATGTTTCGATGCCTAAGCATCTTCATCAGGGAAATGTTCGTGTGTTAATGTTACAAGCAAAACATAACAGAACATAACATCGAAGTGTAACTACTTCACCTTTTAAAGCCTAGCGGTTTCTCTACGTACCACCAGGTTTATCATTCAAAAATTCTACATGGTGCTTGCTTGGCGTTGAGTGTTTTGTATGGATCTCAGAACAGATAGCGGACTTTGCTGTATACGTCACTAACTGATTGCTTTTTATAACCGTGGTGTGAAGTGTTTACAGCGCGGTACGGACTGATTCCTTAAATAAAGCAGATTGCGTTTCGTCTTTAAAAGGATAAGCCCGTCTAAGGACAGCAAAATAATACAAATCAGAGCATGGTGCATGTAACGTTAAGGCACAGTATCATTTTAATAGGTTTGATATGTTTCACTAAGTGAAGGAAGCAAATCACCGGTTGGAGGTGGAGGGGAGGCGGCGATCGCCAAGCCAGGTGCAAATTTCGTGCTGGGTGCACGTAATAAACACTCGTTTCTGAGTTTACCACAGCTGGTTTCTTAAGACGCATAAATATTTGATAACGTACGCGTCGCGTCTCCACGCCCCCGTACAGTTTCTGTCATTTTACGCTTATGTGTAACTACACCGAAGAGGCACTGCGTATTCACGTTATATTGCAGTGTGGATCACACAGGGAAAACATTGCAAATGGGTATTTAGTCTGACGACCTGAAGGAGACGGACATGGCCACACATGGGAGCTTAATAACAGTCTTATAGGATATTATGGTAAAGGTAAAGTTCACCCCAGAATGGGCCACGAAGGCCCAGAGGGGTAGTAGGGGTATAGCTCTACTCTTTCTTTAACCTCGACGCTAGATGGGGTGGCTGGTCAAAGCCACGCCCCGGCCGCTGTAACCCCGGGAAAGAGATCCGGTACACATTGTATAGGAGGCTGGGTGGGCCCAGGGCCAGTCTGGACGGGTGCGATATATCTCGCCCCCATTGGGATTCGATCCCCGGACCGCCCAGCCCATAGCGAGTCGCTATACCGACTGAGCTATTGGTATGGATTGGAATGTTGGGGTGTACTAGAGGAACCCGTGAATGGTTATTCTGAAAACAGTAATGAACCTCCCAGTTTTATACAACAAGAAGATTTTTTGGATTATCTGCGCGACTGTTAGCTTCTCAATAAGGAATATGGGCATTGAGGTTCTAAACTTTCGATACACGAAAACTCACAGTACTTTGCCTGCGCTCTATATGCAATACGCCTTCGATACGCACTGCAGTTGCTTTGACCATTTAAGCCCAGATAGAACTACGGGGCTGAACGGTCCGTCGTTCGAATCCCGGTAGAGACAAGATTTTATTCACTTCTCCCAAACGTGCAGGCCGCCTCTGGCGCCCACGCATCCTCCTACTCACTGGGTACCCAGGTTCTTTACCTAGGGGGTGATCAAGCGGCCGGGGCGTAGCGTTCATCATTCACCTCCCTCTAGTGCCGTGGTTAAGAACGAGTGTAGCTGTTATGAAGAAATTCGTCCGGCTGTACTTTTGATAAATCAACAGCAATATGTACCTTACCGTCCCTGTATTTATCAAAGTACTCAGCCTCTAACAGAAATGAGTACCAGTAGCATTTCCTGGGGGTAAAGGCGGCCGGTGCGTAAGGCTGACAACCTTACCACCATCTTGTGCCGTTGTCATGCAACCTAGGAACCTTAACTTCCTGGAATCCTCTGGGCTATTCCAGGCCTGTAATGGAATTACTTTACAAAGAGACGGACTGCATCAAAATATTCACAGCTATAGTAAAGCCCGCGTCATCAACAAGTTCAAAAATTTGAAACACAAAGTACAGAAATGCAATGCAAATATAAGATACAATAAGCAATATTTAAGTACGAACATAATTCCAAACTATGTTGATGGTGACACACATTATTATCACTACCGATTTACGCATGAGTGGAGATATACCTCTAATCCCCTTGTAGGTCTACGTGACGTAAAGGGGGACAAATTCACCGTTAACTGTTTACAATGCCTCAGATTGCCTGGAGCTTTACACACACGCATTGTATCGCCTGCGCCCGGAAACAATGTTCGCTGAGGTGCCATAATCTCAAACGAAATCCATACAGTGTCAAATAGGTCTACTGGAGGGAGAAAATGCCACATAACTGAACGCGCGTAACTTTTGATTTCTGGACTCAAAGTAAGAAAATAACTTATTTTCAATTCAGTCACGTCTACTGCACTGTCGATAACAAATCAACACTACTAACAATATTCTACAGTAGCTGATCGGCATGTTGCAGAACAGCCTAGAGTTACGAATATCCGAAAAGTGCATAGTACAAACGAAAGAGAGAGTGGTAACACAAGGCAAGCAGTACCGACCGTGACAGTCCGCGCGTCCTATTCTTAGAAAGCATTACCTTATTCATATACATAATCCCAAAAACATTACCCCTTACGACGGTATATGTTGTTATGTAAACTTCACGTGAACGATATTCAGATCAATTACTGTATGAAGCACGTAAAACCAATAATCTATTCAGGTTTCACAAAACACTTTATAAAAAAAAAAATAGCAGGGGGAAATGTGAAAATGCATGTTATAGAAAAGGTCACATTGAAATTATAAAACAAAATGATGGAACAGCCACTTCAATTTTCCCATCCCATCGCAAATCACTGGATACAATTCTGGAAGTGTCTGCGCTGCAACAGTGTACTGTAGGAGGAAATAGGGCAACTTTACGATACAAGCTATGGAGTGTAACAAATGGTTCATTTGATACACAGGCGTACGAAGCAATATCTGAGGTAATGATGCCTTCTGTGAGATGTGGCAACTGTTAATCTGAACTTTCAACGGCAGCAGTTACTCCTTAAACGCCGATATATACGAACGAACTACTAACTCCGAACTCCTTCCTGAGAAGCTAACAGGTCCTCAGTTTGTCAAGAAATCCCCCGCATTTTGCGGAACCCGAAAGTTCATTACCGTATTCACGAGGGTCAACCCCCCTCCCCCCACCCCCAACCTCCCCATCCACACCTGGGTTTCCGAGTGGTCCTTTTCCCTCAATTGTCCCACCAAAACCCTGTAGGCACCCATACGTGCCACACGCCCTGCCCATCTCCTTCTTGACTTCATCACCCTAATAACATTTGGTGAGAAATTACAGATCACGAAGCTCCTTTTTATGTAGTTTTCTCTACTCCCCTGTCACGTCGTTCCTCTTAGGCCCTGTATCTTCCTCAGCAACCTATTCTCGAACACACTCAGTCTATGTTCCTTCCTCAATGTAAGAGACCAAGTTTCACACCCATGAAAAGTAGTAAGCGTCACAGTCATCTTCTACGAAGTTATTACTTGTATTCTGTATAACGCACATTGCTTTGGTCCGCACAATACAGGTTGATGCACTACAAACAGCATTCCTGTCACGATAACCGTATTAAGTTCAAGTTAAATGCAACAAGCCAAAACAAATGGGTCTTCAGATTGATACAGATATCGTCTGATTATTCTTCTTTACAGTCATACAATTAAACAAGTAGATATGCGATTACCAAGACAGTGAACATAAATATGTATTACGAAATTTGACGCCGTGAAGTCTGGTAAACCCCTTCTACCCTGACTGCCGCTGTTTACTAAAAAAGAAGTCTACAAATTTAAATCGGACTAAGCGGACTAAAATCCCAAGAGAAAGCATTTTTCCCGTACGCACATTAACTTATTAGTTTGTATTCGAGTGTCAACAGTAAACGACGATATACGGAAGCAAGCAGACTTTTAACGTGTAGTGTGATTGTCATTTACTTAGATTCACAAAACCTGCGGACACGTACTGATGTTGTATTCAAAGCATTAATCGCTGAAGTACAAAGATCTGTATGCAGAACACTGAGTTAAGTTGCAAAGACTGGTCCTGCTTGATTTCACTTTCACATTTCCGTCCCCACTCAACTGTTACAGGCCGAGCTGGCTGGCAAAGGCAGTGGGCCTCGTGCCGCGCTCAACTTGCAGTCAAATAGGGCCGATTATTGCGGCCATTTACACCTACTATTCCATGGTTTTTCCTTTGCATACGATATCACTTGAATGATGCACATTCCTTCTCCGTATCCGCAAGGTCCCAGGTTCGATTTACGACACCGATTACTGGCTATTGTGGGGTCCGTTGTCATATTCCACAGCCCGTTCAGAAACACGCAATGATTCCTCCTACAACCTTCACTATAATCTTCCCGCCCGACTCCATGATTCTTGGAATACGCTGCCAAATAATTAAACAGGGAACGCTTCCAATTTTAGGCAATTTGCAATATGCATTATCCTACCCAGACCTGCAGCAAAAACTACCGGATGTCGAAGTATTCAACTGAAGTAGCAGTCTCTCGAGTCCAGTCTAACCAGATACCCACATGTGACGGTACACATTCATCAGTTCATTAGAATATAATGGGTATTGCTCCCACTTACCTTACAGGCGGCGTCCGTGCAACCTTGACTCTCCTGAAATTCCTGTTGCGTGGTTCAGTTACCTCGAAACTTTCCTTCGAACTTTTGTTCACTAAAAAGTGCACTTACAATACGTGCTATGAATATCTTCTTCATTCACAATACACTTATGAAAATATGCATGGGCAGACTAAACACAAAACCACTTCCAACACTTTGCTAAACTATCTTCAAACAACAAAAATTAGCTTAAAATCACACAAATCAACACACTGATGCAAAAATCTACGAATACATGTCACTACTGTTAAGGTTCAAACTCGTAAAGAAAGCCGTGATGAACGGCATTTGTTCTCGAGAGCGTTCTAAGAAGTGCTGGCTCCGCGCAGCCAACTTCCAACCGCCTCAACTGTCGCAAAGCTACTGCCTTCACAGCGAAGCCTAGCGTTCGGTCGGCACGCTAACCTGCGCTTGTTGCCAGACGAGTCCACTAGGTACTAGTCGGAGGGGTGGCTGGCAGTCAGTGTCCGAGCATCATACTTCTTGGTTGAATTATGTTTGCCAGACTCTCGTTTGGTTATGTTATTCAGTAAAGTCTTCAGGTGATTAGAACTCGTGGACGATTAAACTATTATTACTTTAAGCCATGTTCTAACTTCCCCGACATCTTCAGTGTTGAAATTATGAGTCAGTATACAGTTCGAGGCATGGTTCTGATTCCGCGCTGTTCTGTCTTTCAGTACGTTATGTACAGGTACATAAAAAAGATTTCTCTGCACTAACAGTCATGTTCGAGCTACAGTAATTCCTTTCTTGGTGTTTTTTTAATCACACTGTCATTTGCTAAACTTCACATAGCTTTGGTACCAGACAAAGGACACGCGAGTATGGGGCATTAGTGGAATGATACCGGAGGGAAGAACCAAGCACTCGGAAGGGGAAAAGTCCGTCCCACCGTCACAGTTTCATAGTTTATTCTGTCTCAGAACATGTCACTGGATAGAACCGGTGAAAGCCGATGAAGTGACTGTGTTTCATATGCATCGATTGATCAACTCACATCGCAGTGAGAGAAGGCAAACATAAAGCTTACTGACTACTATATGCACCATACGCCATTAACTGAACTACATTTCTCGCACAGACTGTATTCGTATGTGTTTCGTATGAATCTCAAACAATAAACGTCAGTTTTCCTGAATGGCATTAACCCACCGGTCTTTGTAATAGAGACGCGGTGTTTTCTGCGAGTTTCGCACTACATTTTAAACTCCTTTTACAAAATCTAACGTTTTCATCTGCATTTTTGTTTTCATATCCTCGATGTTGGAATGGCCTTTGAAGCTAGCGGTTATCCGGCGATTTAGTCTCGGTACATGTGCACCGATACACTTTTCTGTAAAGTTAAAAGGTAAATCAGTCCCATTAGAGGCCCGAGGTGCCCAGAGGGTTCCAGGAAGTTCGGGTTCCCAGATTACGTGACAGTGGCCCAGGATGGTGGTAAGGTTGTTAGCCTTACGCACCGGCCGCTTTTTACTCCTAGGAAATAGTTCTGATACTCATTTCTGCTAGAGGTTAAGTCGACCCCAGGGCCATAGTGCGATCGGAAGGATTATGTCAATGACAAATTCCAATGACACCATCTGGAATCAAACCAGCGACCTTCCGGCTTGAAGAACAGCGCATTAACAACTGTGCTACCGCGGTCCCCACACTTTTTTGTTGGTAAGGAAAATCAGTGCTATAACTATGCTGGAAATATTAAGCGCCACCACATAAAATGTAGTCCTATGGGCCACTAGATTCCTGGCAATTTTTCACCCCTGCTATAAGGTAAATGGGCCGGGATAGCGTAATCGGTATAGCGACTCACTACGGGCTGGACAGTCCGGGGATCGAATCCCGGTAGGGGCGAGATTTTCCGCCCTCGCTCACCCATCCTCCTATACAATTATTACCGGGTCCCTTTCCTGGGGGTAAAGCGGCCGGGGCGTGGCGTTGACCACCCACCCCATCTAGCGCCCAGGTTAAAAAAGTGTACAGTTATACTTCTACTCCCCCTCTGGGCCTTCGTGGCCTCTTCTAGGGTGACCTTTACCTTTACATTTTACCTGCAATAAGGTACAGAACAAGTCGGGAAAATAGCAAAAAGGACAGAGAAGGAGAACGAATAGTTACTGTCAGTACAAACAGATTTAATAAATGTATATACATGTGTGTTATATATGTTGGGTTTCACCCTTTTTAAAGGCCACGAACGCCCTTAGGGTGAGTAGAGGTATAGTTCTGCTCTTTCTAAGACCTCGGCACTAGACGGGGGTGGGGGTTCACCCCCACGCCCCGGCCGCCTCTACCCCCGGGAAAGACCCGGTACCTATTATACATGAGGCTGGGTGAGCCCCACGGCCGGTCTGGACGGGTGGAAAATCTCGTCCGCACCGGGATTCGATCCCGGACCGTCCAGCCCGTAGTCAATCGCTATACCGGCTGATCTACCCGGCCCACGTATATTATACATCACACTAGATATTTAGAGCATAAGAACTAATGTAGAGAAGATATACGGTGTTAACCGTCACCTACTTCGGTCGTTTGGGCCTGCGACTCAGCAAATGAATATTGGTGTTATTTGCTGTAGTTCAACCCGAAAAGAGCTATTCAGTGATTTTATCTTCCTTTTGTTTCTAACTGGCTTTCAATAAACACGTCCACGAAATACCTTGTCTGCAAACCTTAGCAATCTGACGTCTACTGTCTTCATTTGCATCATAAGCATCGACAGAGCGTAATTAATAATTACTCTTGTCCAATGATTCCTAACACTTATTCATCTCTACGCAAATATGAAGTTTCATTTTCAGCCCCGCTCTTGCACTAAACCATTCAAACTTCTTCAGTAACGTCTGAGCTCTTCTGGGATGTTACTCAGCGTTAGTTGTAGTCAGTTACCGATGTTTCGGTAGGGCCTATCGGTCCTATTTTCTAGGGGTCAAGCCGTCTAAAATCTGGACAAAGTGTCCCGAAACGTCGGCAACTACTTACCGATCAAGTTGAGTAACATCGCAGAAGAGTGAAGATCTCGTTTACAGCGCGGCGGAAGATGGATATCAAATCTTAGGTGATATGGGAAAAGGTAAGGGTAAAGGTAAATTGCACCCTTGTACAGGCACTGTGGCTCTGTACAGACCGTACGGCCCATAAGGGGAGTAGAGGTGTAGCTCTACTCTTTCTTGACCACGGCACTAGAAGGGGTGAGGAGTCGGCGTTACGCCCCGGCCGCTCTTTACCCCCCGGGAAAGACCCGGTACCCATTGTACAGGAGGCTGGGTGGGCCCCAGGGCCGGTCTGGACGGGTGCGGAAAATCTCGCCCCCACCGGCATTCGATCCCCGGACCGTCCAGCCCGTAGCCAGTCGCTATACCGACTGAACTACCCGGGATATGGGAAAAGATCGTTAACATATTATCAGAGAAATTCCTGGTCTTTCAGATTTTAAATTTTGCCAGTGGAGTCAGTCCTGTAGAGTCGAGCCACGCATTGCGACGACAGGTCTGCAAATAACTGAAAAAAAAAATCCTCCAGGAGCTAAACAGAAACATACCGTTCTAAAACACGAAGATAAACTACTGACGGCATCTCATCAGACTCCAATGAAGGAAACAACACACAGAGAACACCTGGGACTATCTAAAACAAACTGCGAGACGGAATAGCCCTTTGCTTTCTAGTTCTGACGCAGCGGAGTGGCTGTTGCCGAGCGAGTGATGGCTATTACACGCAAGTATTTTTGCACTGTGAACATGCAGGAACACATTAATGGTCAGTGTGCGGACACTACCATGAGCATCAGGCAACTTTTCAGCGCACCAGACCAGCCTGACGGTTAACGAACTACGAAAACAGATTCAAATGCCGGCGATCCACTTACTGAAGTCATAGGCAAACAATATAGCGCCACGTGTGCCATTATTTCTCAGTCAGCACGTGCAACGGAGCGGGAGAAAAGTCGTGTTCGAGCACGATACGTGCGGCATAAATCACGACGTGCAGCAACATAACGCACTATCCGGTAGGCGTGGGAAGATAACGGCGAAGAAAACGGGTTATGAAGACAGCCATTCCTGTGACATTTGAGTTTCTCTCAGCGGTGTTAATAAAGATTAAGGTTTTCTGGGCTGTTACGCCGTATGGACTGGTAACAGTTACCGACGTTTCGGAGTAGAATACTTCAGCAAAGGGTGTATCAGTCCATGAAGAGTGTTAAATCCTGAAAATGGAGACAGAACACTCTACCTAAAAGATGATAGCTATTTTCACTAAACACTGTATAGCATTCCAAACACAGCCCACTGGGTTAGAGCTTTACCTCAGCCTCCACGCTATACCTGCTTGACATGTAATGGCACGGCCTTTAGTTTTTACTTTTACTGGATTAAGTGAAATCTGTTAATGAAGAGAACAATGGATGCATCACTGCTAAGGCACTGAACGACGATTATATATGACCTGTGTAATAAATATTTATTACGCAGGCCACGTAACATCGAGTGGCAAGACATTTATGAAATGCTGAATTAGTATCGTGGTCAGTTTTAATAAAAACACACAGATATTTTCAAGGGAGGGGGTACGCGGTGGAGCGGTTGGCTGAGGCCTTGCGGTACAAGCTGGAAGGTCGCATGGTGTCATTGAGAATTTTCAATGATTTAATCTTTCCGGCCCCACTGTGGCCAAGGAGGCGACTCACGCTCTAACAGAAAGCAGTAACAGGGGTAAAGGCGGCCGGTGTGTAGGGCTGACAACGTTGTCACCTCATGTGCCGAGTGCCTAGAAGTTCTGGGAGCCTCAACCTCTTGGAATCCCTCAGAGTCTGTCCAGGCCTGTAATGGAAATAGATATTTTGATGAAAGAATAGAGAAAAAACTGCACAAACTCTCTCTCTCTCTTTCTCTCTCTCTCTGTCAGCTAGCTGAATGCCTACAACAGAATACATAACCGCCCGAACATGACGTACAGTATGTACCATAAAATATTTTTACTTAAGACATCCTATTGGTACAAAGATACATAAAGTGTGAGGATGATAAACGACAGTTACAGCTGAATTCTTTCAGTATGTTGTATGGTTTTTAACAAGCATGGACGCTGACAAAGAAAGAAGAACAAGCTCTGTTAATTTTTGAAAGGAAAATATTTAGAAGAATATATGGTCCTAAATATGAACACGGGGAATGGAAAAGTCGGAGGAATCGAGAACTAGAAGAGATGACCAAATGAGAAAATATAGTAAAAAGGATAAAAAGACAAAGGATAAGCTGGTTAGGTCACCTAGAGAGAATAGAGGAGGATAGGATGCTTAAACGATCTTCAGTCACGAACTGGAAGGGACGAGAAGAAGGGGAAGACCCGGGAAAAGATGGTAAGAGGAAGTAGAAAGAGATCTTCAAGTGATGGGAGTGAGAAGATAGACAGAGCTGGTGGCAGATAGGAAAAAATGGAAGGACATTATTCGACAGGCCAAAGCCCACAGTGGGCTGTAGTGCCAATGGAAGAAAAAGAATATTCTTGATTTTAAGCTTTCCCCGTGTTCTATATGTAATGTGTTTTCTTTTCGGTAATTCCCCGGCGTCTGAGTTCTAATAGCCGACGTTTCGGAACCCTCAATCAGTTCCATCTTCATAGGCAGGTGGATGAAGTATGACAGGGTATGGGATATGTGGTGTATTTATACCTGACAGGGTTCTGGCAGACCAGTGGAGGAGCCAATGGAAGGCGAGTGACCGGATGGGGGCGGGTAGGTGCACAACAGGTTGTGGAGAGGGGGAGGTATATAAGTGCTAGTGCGGGTGGGATCACTGTAGTGTACTCGGTGGATGTCTCCCTTTCTTGAGTTTGTGTAGCAGTGGCTTCCAGGATTTGCTGAGGTTGAATCCCCCATCTCTGTTGATGTTATTGGGATGCATCTCAATTTCGATGGCTTCTCTGATGAGACGATCCATGTAAGTGGCTTTAGTGGCGAGGAGTTTAGTGTCCTGTAATCTGATGATGTGGTCATGATTGAAACTGTGTTCAGCAACCACTGATTTGTCGGGTTGAACCAGTCTGATGTGTCTTTCATGTTCTTTAATGCGGAGCTGGATGGACCGTCCGCTCTGTCCGATGTACACCTT
>Ga0123353_10010971_pt1 | contig 12710 bp, 11 predicted proteins | sample TergutLab28metaG_3_FD_92763 | JGI IMG/M metagenome (GOLD analysis project Ga0123353, IMG submission 92763) | Labiotermes labralis P3 segment gut microbial communities from Petit-Saut dam, French Guiana - Lab288 P3 | ecosystem: Host-associated > Arthropoda: Insects > Digestive system > Gut ... | reverse complement strand
ATTTCTTCAAATCGTCCATGACCAATCTACACAAGGAAAATCCTATAAAACCAATACCGGGTGGAAGACTGCGAAGAGAATAGAAAATTAGGAAAAACTTGTCAATACTAAAAGGATACAAGGCATTACTCAGACCTTTGGGAAAAATACTGGACGCAAGCAAAATGAAACAAAAATTTACCTACGAAACTTTGATGCACCCAGCCCGCTCTTTTCTTCCAACTCCTAACTTCTAACTTCCAACTCCTTGTGGTATAATACCCGGGAGATCAAGTAGGTACAGGAATTATTATGGAACGCCGGGTTGTTATTACGGGAATCGGATTGGTTACGCCATTGGGACACGATGTCGAAACCGTGTGGCAGAAAATTTTAGCAGGTCAGTCTGGTGTCGGACGGATCACTCTCTTCGATGCCAGCAATTTTCCGACGCAAATCGCCGCCGAAGTCAGAGATTTCGAGATGTCTGTCATCGGAGAAAATCCCGACGACTGGAAACTACAAGATCGGCACACCCGGTTCGCCCTCGGTGCCGGTTTCAAAGCCATGGTCGACGCGGGGCTCTGGGACGGTGCCAAAAAAACCAAAGCGTTTCCCTACGATTCCGAACGGCTAGGCGTGTACACTGGTGCAGGAGAAGGACAACAGGATTTCGGACTTTTTACAGAAATGATCCTTGCATCGCTGGATGGAAAAGCGGACGGGCAGTTCGATATGGGGAAATTCATCGCCCGAGGCATCGAAATTCTTGACCCCATCAAAGAACTCGAACAGGAGCCCAACATGCCGGCGGCGCATCTGGCGGCAATGTTCGACGCATTTGGTCCGAACGTCAACTGCCTAACGGCGTGTGCAGCCAGTGCGCAAGCAGTCGGCGAAGCAGCACAACTCATCAAGCGGGACGAGGTGGATATGATGATCGCGGGCGGTGCGCATTCGATGATTCATCCCTTCGGCGTAACCGGCTTCAATTTGTTGACGGCGTTGAGTACCAACAATGCCAGTCCGCAGGGTGCTTCCAAGCCGTTCGACAAAGAGCGGGACGGCTTTGTGCTCGGAGAAGGGGCGGCAATCGTCATTTTGGAGTCTCTCGAACACGCACAAAAACGCGGAGCAAAAATTTACGCCGAACTTGCCGGTTACGGAGCAACGTCGGACGCTTTCCGCATTACCGACATCCATCCCGAAGGACGCGGTGCTATCGGTTGCATCAAAAGAGCAATGGAGGACGCGGGACTGTCGATCAACGATGTCGATTACATCAATGCCCACGGCACGAGTACGAGTGTCAATGATCGGATTGAAACGCTCGCCATAAAAGGTGTGTTCGGCGACCGGGCACCCAGAATACCGATTTCGAGCACGAAAAGTATGACAGGACACCTCATTGCGGCGGCGGGAGCAAGCGAACTGATTTACTGCACGCTTGCCATTCGGGACGGAATTTTACCGCCGACAGTGAATTACTCCGTGCCTGATCCCGAGTGCGATTTGGACTACATTCCCAATGCCGCGAGGAAGGCAAAGTGCGACGTAGCGCTCTCCAACAGTTTCGGCTTCGGTGGGCAAAACGTGACCCTTGCCGTCCGGCGGTTCGAATCATAGTTTCGCCGGTACACGGGGACAGAGAGAGCCGGGGACTGTATCCCCGGTTTCAATCCCATTTTCGGAATTGCAAAAAAACAAAACAAACGTTATAATACCCCCTTCCGTGGGGTTAGGAATTTTTTTATGAGTCAAATTTTAGCGGATAAATTACTGGAAACTGTCTTCGTTCAAGGAGCGAGCGACTTGCATATCGCGGTTGGACAGCCGCCGGTCTTGCGGTTACACGGTCGGCTTATGCGCCTCGAAACCAAAGTACTCGAGCCGGACGACACCGTCGCCTTGATGAAAAGTATCACGCCGGACCGTTGCCAGCAGGAATTGCAACAGACGGGAACCACCGACTTCGGTATGGCATACGGCGATAAAGCCCGATTTCGGTGCTCCGTGTTCAAACAACGCGGCAATACCGGAATGGTACTACGGCAGATCCCGAACAGATTGATGAGTCTGGAAGACCTCAATACGCCGCCGATTATGAAGGATCTCATTATGCGGTCGCGGGGGCTGATTCTCGTCACGGGTCCCACCGGTTCCGGCAAATCCACCACGCTTGCGGCTTGCGTCGATTATCTGAACCAAAACGTTGACCATCACATCATTACGATTGAAGACCCTATCGAATTTTACCACTTCCATAAAAAGTCGACGATCAATCAGCGCGAGGTCGGCGTGGATGTTCCGACGTTTTCCGAGGCGATTCGTCGGGCACTGCGGCAAGACCCTGACGTGATTCTCGTCGGTGAGTTGCGAGACCTTGAAACAATCGAAGCGGCAATCACCGCCGCAGAAACGGGGCACGTCGTGTTCGGTACCCTTCACACGTCTAGTGCATCCGGAACGATCAACCGTATTATTGACGTTTTTCCGACGAACCAGCAGGATCAAATTCGGACGCAACTCTCGACCGCTATCATCGGCATTTTGGCACAGCAACTGTTGCCCCGCATTCAGGGGGGGCGAGTCGCTGCCTACGAAATGCTTGTCGTAACCAGTGCGATTGCCAACTTGATTCGGGAAAACAAGACGTTCCGTATTACGTCCTCCATCCAGACCGGGCACAAACTGGGAATGCAACTTTTGGACGAACATCTTTTCAAACTGTGGAAGGACGGTGTCGTAACCAAGGAGGATGCCATTGCCAAAGCGAACCTGCCCGACGGATTGAATGAGAGAATGTATCGACATGAACAAGGTCTCGCGGCTGATGAGGACGAAGAAGGCGGCGGGGGTGACGACGGTCCAGACGATGAAGGACCGAAACCCAAGAGGAACGCGAAAATAAAGTACGTATAAACAACGATCAAAAGCGACAGAGGATAAACTCTGTTTACACGTTTGAGCGAAGCGCAAAAAACATTAGGCATTATTGGTGGAGGCTTGGCGGGAATCACCGCCGCAGAAACCGCCGTTACGCAAGGTTGCCGAGTCAATCTCTTTGAACGATCCGGTATCCTTGGCGGTCGGGTAGCGTCCCTCTTTGAACCGACGCAAAAGCAATGGATCGACACGGGACAACACCTCTTTCTCGGTTGTTGTACAGCGGTTCGCTCGCTCAATGATCGACTGGGTCTTGCTCCGTTTTTTGAACGAACCGATGTAATTCCTTTCGCAACCGTCAAACAACAGCATTGGACGCTGTCCGCGTCATCGTTTCTGCCCAAACGCTGGCAACTTCTGCCTTCGTTTCTTGCGATGCCGATGTTGCCGTTTGGTGAACGGCTCAAAACCGGCAAGTTGTTGAGAAAATTGGGGAGCGAACCATTGCCAGACATCACGATTGATGACTGGTTCAAGCAACACCGCGTTTCGCAGAACGCGTTGAACGCATTTTGGCTTCCCCTGGTGTTGAGCACTTTGAGCGAACTGCCGGACTACATATCGGCAAAGGCAGTGCAAAGGGTCATTCGAGACGGTTTCCTGGCGGGGCGAGAGGGAATGTCGATCCATTTACCGACGGCTCCCTTGCGGTCAATTTACCACGATGCCGCCTCGGCGGCTCTGGCGGAACGGGGTGTTTCGCTGAATTTTTTCAAGCGTCTCCGGCGACTGCACTGGGACAAAACCAACCCCGACGAGCCGCCGACGATTGTTGCATTGGAATTTTCTGACAATTCTGTGGAGGAATTTGACCGCTACATTTTGGCAATGCCAGCGTTCCAACTTTGGAAGGTGTTGGAAGCCTCCGATTTGGCATGCTATGCGGAGCAACTCGGTCTGGAACGTTTTGAGCCCGGCGCAATTACAACGGTACATCTCTGGTTGAATCAGCCCGTGCTGAAGCCGGGAAAACGTTTCTGTGCCTTATCGGGAGGCATCGGTCAATTTTTGTGTGTGCCGAGCGACGCGGACAGCAATTACTGTACGGTCGTTATCAGTGCATCACACCGTCTTTTACCGGAAACAGAAATGACGATGAGCGGTTGCCAAGATTTGGCGGCGGTTCTTGTGGAGCAACTTCGGATGACATTCGGCATTTCGACGTTGGAACTTCTGCATTGTCGGACGACGACGAGTTTTGATGCCATATTTTCGCCGAAGCCGGAAATCTTTGCTGAGCGTCCCGAAGCGAAGGGACTGTTTGCCAACGGCACGATTGCCGGCGATTGGACGCAAACTGGTTTTCCTGCAACGATGGAAGGAGCGGTGCGCAGCGGACTCACGGCGGTGGAAGCCCTGAAAGTTTTTTGAACTTATTCACACATGTTTGTACGTTGCTTTGTGTTCATTCTGTTCTCAACGGTAGCCGTCAGCGTCCACGGCGGTGCTCTCGAAACGATTCGCCAGCAGTTTGAAATCTATCACCGTTTGCCCGGTGAAATCGAAATACTGGCAACCGACGACCTCAAAGAAATCGATAACGTACTCAAACGTACCGAAACGAAACGGCTAACCGTCCGCAAAGAATTGGACAAATTGGACGACGTTCCAACGGCACAGCGACCGAAAAGGGAGTTGCCCTCCCCGCTCTTTACCGAAGATTATGTCGCTCCCTTTTTGCACTACGTTACCGTTGAACGAGTGTTTGCTCAGCGGTCATTGCAACAGGGCAAGCCAGACGACGCAATGCAATCCTTCCGAACCGTCTATCGCCTTGCCGATGAACTGGCGGCATCGGAATCGTTGGAACTGCGCATCATTGCCGCCCGATCCCGATTGCAGATGTTGGAAATCGCACAGTCGTTGGTGTCCCATCCGCTCTGTCGGCATGAACATCACGAATCGCTACATAAAATTTTGGACGATCACATCAAAAACCGAGAAACCGATGAGGCGATTTGGATCCGTTATCGTGAAGAGGGCAAACAATTTTACGAGAACATTTCCCGGCGTGGTTTTGATCAGATGCTTTCGCAAAATCTACTCAAAGAACTCATAGAGCGACGTGCGTTCGATGAGTATGAAAAAGCGATGACAGAACGTTTCAATCATGACCGCTCGGTTTTTCTTCGGGTGTCCGAAGTGATGATCGAGTCCTGTTCGCGCCCTTTTTTTCGGCGTCAATCAGCATTACGGCAACTGGACGCAGAACTTCGGGAGCGGCGTGAGCCGGCAGACGAACCGGTCTTTGCGCTCCTTCTGCTTCGAGATGTTACGTCATCAATGCGGCTCTTTGCCCAGGAGCGATCGGGAATTGAAACGGCACATCTTGCGCTGTCCGTTTCACTGGGGATTCGGAACCGACAGATGCCGATCAACCTTCTCACGGGCAACGAATATGAAATCCGGCTCATCACGGATGGCGTAATGTGTACCTACGAAGGCAACATCAAACCGTTCTATGTGCCGTATCGGTAACACTGGACAAACCGCCGGTCGTGCCGTAAAATAGAACCGTGGTTGATGTAATTTTTGAATCTCCTGACTTGTCGGCAACGGATCGCTTGGGGCGGTTGCTTGCCGAATCGTTGCCGGACGGTAGCGTCGTTGCGCTCGTCGGAACGCTCGGTGCCGGAAAAACAAAACTGGTGCAAGCCATCGCAAAGTACACGGGTAATGATGAAGATACAATCGCCAGTCCGACTTTTGTACTTCTCCATGAATACGATGACGGCAACAGACCGATTTACCATTTCGATGCCTATCGATTAGCAACGGCGGAAGAGTTTCGGCGTTTGAATCCGGACGATTATTTTGAGGGATCGGGCATAACATTTATCGAGTGGGCGGACAAGTTTCCGCAGGTTTTACCGGCGACTCACTTGGAAATCCACATCGAGCATCTCGGCGAAACAAGCCGTCGTTTTCGTTTGATCGCCCACGGTGCGGAATACGAGACGGTGGTGCAACGTTTAGAACAGACGTTGTCGGAGCCACCGCAATCGTAAAACGAGCCGCGAACGTCAGAGAACACTTTCTAACGTTCGCAGCTCGCTATATGAACTACAAGTAATACGGTTCCCTTGTCGGTGCTGGTCGCACATTGGTATCGGGAATCTCTCTGACCCAAATGTTGCGGAACTTGAGTTTGTCGCCGTGATCCTGCAATCTAATCGGCAACGTCGGTCCATGAGCTTCGTAGACAGGGGGACGATGGTAAAACGTCGTTCCCAAAAGTTCATGACGGTTAATCACAAGAACGCCATTGTGGAAAACAGTGATGTAACCGGGACGAACCACTGTAACGGCACCATTTTCGACCTTCAATTCCGGACGGTTGAAGATGACATCATACGTCTGCCACTCTCCCGGCTTGCGGCAGGCGTTCACCAGCGGCGGGACTTGCTTGTAGATAGAGGCGCATTGACCATCGAAGTAGGTGTCGTTTTCGTAGGAGTCGAGAATTTGCAGTTCATAGGGTCCGAAGAAGAGTCCGCTATTGCCGCGTCCCTGACCACTCCCGCGTACCTCGGCGGGGGTGGCAAATTCGAGGTGGAGTTGGATGCTACCAAACGTTTTCTTGGTACGAATCTCCCCTTTGCCCGGCACAACTGCGAGAATACCTCCTTCCTCGATGACCCATTCGCCGTTCCATTCGGACAGATCAGTGCCATTGAACAGGATGATGGCATCGGACGGCGGATCGCCCGGTTTCTCACCGGGAGTAACGACCACCGGCTTTTGCCAGGGAATACCGCTGCGCCAATCCTGTTGGGCAATCATAATGGCGGCGGAAAGGGTAAAAATGACAAACAACGCGATAATGCTCGTTCTTTTGGACATACGTGATCCTTTTAGTAGGGGTTGGTGAATTTTACTTGGCTCAAGCATAACAAAAGAGACAGATAATATCAAGCGGGGAAACGGTTTTTTGCAACCGCCCGGAGGTCGGTTGCCTACCCACTAAAAATCTGCTACAATGCGGTAGATTTCGACAATCTCAATGGAGAACAATCCATGTGTGCAGCCGCAACAGTAATGGAAAAAAGCAACGAAGCAAGCGATAGCGACAAGGCGATGATGGTTTCCAGCGATCACTTCATTGAGGAGTTCGATTCGGATGCAGCAGAGTACGTCGATCACATTCTCACTGAAGCATTGCGTGTGTCTGCGAGTGATGTGTTCGTAACTTTTCGGGAAGATTGCGTCGAAATTGCTATGCGGACAATGGGATTCGTTAAGTCGATGGGCAAAATCAACCGGGAACTCGGTGCCCGATTGATGTCGCATATCAAAGCAACTGCCGATATGGACGTTACGCGGTCGTTCCACCCACAAGATGGACGCACATACATTCGGTTGAAAAACGGCGGCAGTATTGACCTCCGGCTTGCGACATTGCCCACGTTGTATGGTGAAGGTATGACGATGCGTCTGCTTGATCGCTGCCGATTGATCAGCATCGAAGAGATCGGCTTTCATCCGACGAATTTTTCCCGACTTCATTCGATTATCGGTCGTCCCGGCGGGCTCGTGCTGGTAACGGGACCAACAGGAATGGGAAAGACAACCACGCTTTACGCCATTCTCAAACATCTGAACGACGGTACACGGAAGATTCACACGATTGAAGATCCCATTGAATTTACGCTGGAGGGGATGCACCAATCACAGGTTAATTTGCGGCGTGGAGTCGACTTTCCCGACTTGTTGCGTGGCATTTTGCGGCAGTCTCCCGACATTATAATGGTCGGTGAAATTCGGGATACCGTAACTGCCGACATTGTTGTTCGGGCGGCAAACAGCGGACAACTCGTTTTGGCAACTTCTCACGCACGGACGACGGTCGAGGCTTGCGAAGCGATGATTGTACTGGGAGTGCAGCCGCAGTTTCTTGCCTCTGGACTTTTGGGAGTCGTCACGCAACGGTTGATTCGGAAATTGTGTACACACTGTCGAGTTCCGCTTCAACCGGGAGAGGAATTTGATGTGCAAACCAGTCATAACGAGCAAATGTACATACCGTCTGGTTGTCCGGAGTGTCATCACACCGGTTACTCGGGTCGGATCGCCGTCGGCGAGGTAATGCGCGTGACTCGAGAAGTCGAGCGGATGATTCGCTCCGGCGCATCGATGTACCAGATTCACCAACGGGCGGTCGAAGAGGGAATGATTGACCTTCGGGCGGACGCGCAACAAAAATTGGACTTGGGCATTACGAGTCCCGATGAGATCCTTCGTGCAATACCGGGCAACTTTGCGGAGACGTTTTAGGTTTGCGCGTTGTCGAAAATTTTGCGGTCTATTGACTTTTCCGATAGAGCGGGGACAATGACAGAGACGTTTTTTCTGTTTCAATCGCCCATGACCGTTACCAAAGAGTTTCTCCAGAGTTGCACCGAAAAGTATCAAAACGCCATGAAAGGGGCAAACTGTCGAGTCATCGTTTGTGCCGGGACAGGGTGCGTTGCTGGCGGGGCTCTCGATGTCTTTCACGCCCTTGAGCAGAAAATCAAAGATGCCGGTATCGATATCCAAACCTTCCTCCGCTACGAAGACGACGGTCCCGATGGCGGTAAAGATTTTCTCCGTCTCTCCCGAAGCGGTTGTCAAGGCTTTTGCCAGCAAGGTCCGCTCGTGTGTATCACTTCAGACTGGCTCGAAGTGAGTGCGGACGAACTGCTCTATACAAGAGTCAAAGTTGCCGATGTAGACGAAATCGTCGAAAAAACCCTCAAAAACAAGGAAATCATCGAACGGCTTCTCTATGTTGACCGGCAGCACAAGAACCAAAAGTGCCACGGACACAGGGACATTCCGTTTTACAAACAGCAACACCGGATCACCCTCAAAGCGTGCGGCATGTTTGAACCGGAAGACATTTACGAGTACATTGCCAACAATGGCTACGAGGCAGCCCGGCGGGCGTGGACAGACATGTCCCCCGAAACGGTCTGCGACGAAATTGATGTATCTGGTCTCCGTGGTCGCGGCGGCGGCGGATTTCCCACCGGTCGAAAATGGAAAGCCGCCCTGAAAGAAAACAGCCCCATCAAATACATTATCTGCAATGCCGACGAAGGTGATCCCGGTGCGTTTATGGATCGTAGCGTGATGGAGGGCAATCCCCATTGCATTATCGAGGGAATGATGATTGCCGCCCAGGGAATCGGTGCCACCGAGGGTTACGTGTATGTCCGGTTAGAATATCCGCTTGCTGTACAGCGTATCCGCAAGGCGGTGGCAGACGCAGAACAATTCGGCATTTTGGGCAATAATATTTTCGGCTCCGGTCGTCCATTTCATATTCACGTCATGGAAGGAGCCGGAGCGTTCGTCTGTGGTGAAGAGACGGCATTGATCGCCTCCATCGAAGGAGACCGGGGAATGCCGAAGCCGAAGCCCCCGTTTCCGGCACAGAGCGGCTTGTGGGGGAAACCGACGATTATCAATAACGTCGAAACGCTCGCCGCAGTACCTTACATCATTTTGGAGGGGGCAAAAAAATATCGGGAAGTCGGCACCGAAGGTTCGCCGGGAACCAAGACGTTTGCTCTCACGGGACACGTCGTCAATACCGGCTTGATCGAAGTGCCGTTCGGTGCAACGCCGCGCGAGATCATTTTTGACATCGGCGGCGGTATCATTGATAACAAAGGGAACATTGCGGACGATCAGTTCAAGGCGGTACAGATCGGCGGTCCTTCCGGCGGGTGTTTGACGGAAGAGCATCTCGACTTGCATTTGGACTTCGACTCGCTCCGCTCCGTCGGCGCGATGGTCGGCTCCGGCGGACTCGTGGTGATGAACAAGGGAACCTGTATGGTCAAGATGGCAAGGTTCTTTATGCAGTTCACACAGAATGAGTCGTGCGGCAAATGTTTGCTCTGTCGGGAAGGGACGAAACAGATGCTGGCGTTGCTTGATGATATTATCGTAGGTCAAGGCACGCAGCAAACGCTTGACTTGCTGGATCAGGTCGCCCGCACGGTCGCAAAGGGCTCGCTCTGTGCATTGGGCAAGACGGCACCGAATCCGGTGTTGTCGATGATGAATCACTTCCGGGCGGAGTTGGATGCTCATGTTTTCCAGAAGCGTTGTCCGGCGGGTCAGTGCAAGGAGTTGGCGAAGCCGGAAATCCTCGCGGACAAATGCAAGGGTTGTACGGCGTGTACAAAAAAGTGTCCCGTCGATGCGATCATCGGCGAGCGCAAGATGCCGCACAAGATCGATGCCGACAAGTGTATCAAGTGCGGCGAGTGTGCGAGAATTTGCAAGTTCGATGCCGTCATTGGGGTTTAGACAACAGAGCCGCAAGGTAGCCGGAGCCGCAAGCAAGGTAGTCAACCGACCGCCGGGCTTACGCCGCGCCGCTCTTTGGGCTTGGGTTAACGCAAACGCGTGACAATCTGCTCAAGATCATTTTCCACGGAAATCGGTCGATTCGCAAACTCCGCCGTCATTACGCCACGTTTGCCCAAGACTTCCTCGAAATACGCTTGATCCGTACCATGATACGCTACCGTGGCATTGGGGTCCTTCAATGGATGTCCCGTCAAAATGCAAACGACGCGGTCGGACTTGTCGATCATCCCTTCGGCAACCAGTTTCTTCGTGCCAGCAACCGTCGTGGCACTTGCCGGTTCGCAGCCGAGACCGCCTGCACCAACTTGTGCTTTTGCGTCCAGGATTTCCTGCTCCGTAACATCCCGAACGACACCATCGCAAAAATCCAATGCCCGGAGACATTTTGACAAATTGACGGGACGGTTAATTTCAATGGCACTGGCAATCGTTGAAGCCTTTCGTCCTTCCGCCGTCATTTGGTCGTAAAACCGTTGGACAAGTGCTTTGTCATAGTTGCCGCCGTTCCATCGTAAACCTTCTTGTTCGTACAGGCGGTAGAGCGTGTTTGCCCCGGCGGCGTTGATGACTGCCAATCGCGGCACTCTGTCAATGAGTCCTAGGCGGTGCAGTTCGATGAATGCCTTGCCGAAACTGCTGGAGTTGCCGAGGTTGCCCCCTGCGGCGACGATCCAATCCGGCACCTCCCAACGCAATGCTTCCAACACGCGGAAGATGATCGTCTTTTGCCCCTCCAACCGAAACGGATTGAGACTGTTAAGGAGATAAATGCCGAGTTCCTTGGCAACCTGTTGTACCCGTGCCATCGCATCGTCGAAATCTCCTTGGATTTGGATCGTCTTCGCGCCATAATCCAATGCCTGCGACAGTTTGCCGTAAGCGATCTTGCCCGACCCGATGAAGATGACTGCCTGCATCAAGCCGGTACAAGCGGAGTAGAGTGCCAACGATGCACTGGTGTTGCCGGTGGAAGCACATGCCGCCTTTTTAGCACCGACGAATACGCCGTGCGAAAATCCCGCCGCCATTCCGTTGTCCTTGAAACTGCCGGAGGGATTGAGCCCTTCGTATTGCAGGTAGAGTCGGTCTGCCTTCAAGCCGGTGTACGGTGCCACCCGATGGGCTTGTTGCAGAAGCGTTTGTCCTTCGCCGATGGTGATGCAACATTCCAATGGCAGAAAGGGGAGCAATTCGTGAAATCGCCAGACCCCGCTCAATCGGTGCGGATGGGAGCGTTCCTGCCAAAACTGCTCAAAGTGCCGGAGAGATTTCGGTGGAGCGAGTTTGTTCCAATCGTATTCGACATCGAGAAGTTCGCCGCAGATGGGACAGTCATGCTGAATCTCTTCGATTCCGAATTGTTTCCTGCACGATGGATTGATGCACTGTTGATAAACTGACATAATGATATTCTAGTTTTTTTTCGACAAAATGCAAGCAAAATTCTTTCCACCAACCTCTCGTGCAATTCGCCTCTTGCAATTCTCAAGTGAAAGGCTTTACCATTCCTTTGCCTTGAATCCTTCCGGCGGGGCAACGATCTCGACGGTATTGCCTAATTGCACAATCACGTACATTCCGTTCTTTTGTGCAAAATTGACGACATTGTCCTTGGCTATTGCGCAGGCAATTGCGCCGATGTACCGCTTTTTACCTTCCCCTTTGCTATCCATCCAGCGTCGGTATTTCTCCAACCGCTCGATATGGTCAAAAACGTCATCGTTTCTGAGAGTCGTCTTGACTTCGATGAGAATCTCAACATCGCCGTCTTTGAGCAACAAGTCTATTTGTCCCGAGTTGGCAGTGCCCCGTATTCCGAATTCGTTATCCCGGCTATGGTCGATCACGTTGTATCCCAAATCCTGAAATTGCTCAACGACATTTTTGCCTCCGATCATGTGCTCGACAAGATCGCCGACACGTAAACCGAGGTCTCCCATCTGTTTGCGGAGTTTCTCCATCTTCCGGTCGAATTCCGCTTGTCGTCTAGCGGATTCCGCTCGTCGCTCCGCCATTTGCTGGTTGAATTCCGCTCGTCGTTCCGCCATTTGCTGGTCGAATTCACGTCGGGACTCCTCCAAACTCTTGGCGAATTTCTCGTCGGATTTCTTCATTCTCCGGTCGAATCTCTGGTCGGATTTTCTGAATAAATCGAGGATTCCCTCGTAGGTTAACGGACTCGTCTGCTGGGACATGGTGTTGCTCCTTGTATCGAACGAATGTTATTATACCCCACCGCCTCTGTTTTTCAAGCACGTATAATGGAAGCCGGGAGCGCAGGGGTGTGTAAAAGAATAGTGGGTAATGACCGCTGTTTTTCTTGCATGTCATTTGACTCTACAAAAGCCGTTACATGCGGGAAAACACGGGCTCAAACCAACTTGCCCATTCGGGGGGCAATCCCTATTTTACTCCAATTT
>Ga0123353_10010970_pt1 | contig 12710 bp, 11 predicted proteins | sample TergutLab28metaG_3_FD_92763 | JGI IMG/M metagenome (GOLD analysis project Ga0123353, IMG submission 92763) | Labiotermes labralis P3 segment gut microbial communities from Petit-Saut dam, French Guiana - Lab288 P3 | ecosystem: Host-associated > Arthropoda: Insects > Digestive system > Gut ... | reverse complement strand
TTCATTAAACATCAGGCGTCACGCCCGCAGCAGTCTTTGTATTTCATGGGCAGGCCGTTCGGGCGCATCTTCCCGCAGGGACAGGCGTCGTTCCGGCCGATTTTCTTCCCCTTCTTGACGGGCTGCCTCCTGCCCGTGCCGTTGCCGCCTACGTTTTGCGCGGATTCGCTCATGTCCCTCACAACGCCCCGGCGCTTCAGGGACTCGTCCTTCTTGAGCCTGACGACAAACATGCGCCTGACTACCTCTTCCTTTATGCCGCCGACCATCGACTCGAACATCGCGAAGCCGTCGCGCTTGTATTCGTCTACAGGGTTAGTCTGCGCATATGCCCTCAGGCGCACGCTGTCCCGAAGGCTCTCCATCGCGTCGATGTGCTCCATCCAGAATTCGTCGACGACCCGCAGCATAATGACCCGCTCGAGCTCGCGCATGATCGGGACGCTGCTCCCGGGCGCGGCGCCAAGCTCCGCTTCCTTCGCTGCATAGGCAGCCCTGGCCTTTTCTTCGAGGAGCCCTTGCAGCTCTTCCTTCGTGTACCCATCCGGCGTGAGCTTCACCTCGCCTTTGCGCAGGAACAGCGCCTCGAGAGGCGTCGTAATCTCGGCCAGGCTGATGGCGTCCTTGATCTTATACTGCTCGCCAAACCCCGTGCCGACCGCGTTTTCTACAGTCTCTGAAATCATAGACTGGATGTTCTGCGTGATCTCCTCGCCGTCAAGCACCTTACGGCGCTGGTTGTAGATCAGCGTGCGCTGCGTGTTCATGACGTCGTCGTACTCGAGCACGCTTTTACGCGACTGGAAGTTGCGGCTCTCAACCCTGCGCTGGGCGGTCTCGATGGCGTTTGAGAGCATTTTCCTGTCTATCGGCATGTCCTCCTCAAGCCCGAGCGTCTCCATCATACCCATGATGCGCTCGGAGCCGAACAGCCGCATGATATCGTCGGTCAGAGCGATATAGAACCGCGTCTCGCCGGAGTCGCCCTGCCTGCCCGCGCGCCCGCGCAACTGGTTGTCTATGCGCCGCGCCTCGTGGCGCTCGGTGCCGAGGATGAACAGCCCGCCGGCCTCCTTGACTTTCTCAGCTTCGGCGGAGGTCACTGCGCGGTGCTTCTGCATCTTTTCGGCAAACATCCTCCGCGCTTCTATGATCTCCTCGTTGTCGGTTTCTGCGAAGCCCGTCGCCTCTGTGATGAGCTCGTCGGTCATGCCGGCTTTCTTCATATCTGTCTTGGACAAGTACTCCGGATTGCCGCCGAGCATAATGTCGGTACCGCGCCCAGCCATGTTCGTCGCTATCGTGACCGCGCCGACTTTCCCTGCCTGTGCGACGATCTCGGCCTCTTTTTCGTGGTGCTTCGCGTTGAGAACGTTGTGGGGGACGCCGCTTTTCTTGAGCAGGGAGGAGAGCAGCTCGCTCTTTTCGATCGAGATCGTACCGACCAGCACCGGCTGGCCCTTTTTGTAGCATTTTTCTATCTGCTTGATTATTGCCCGGAACTTCCCGCTTTCCGACTTGTAGACCACGTCCGGGTTATCGATGCGGATCAGCGGGCGGTTCGTCGGTATCTCGATGATGTCGAGCTTGTATATCGCGCCGAACTCCTCCGCCTCGGTCAGCGCCGTGCCGGTCATGCCGGAGAGCTTCTTGTACAGTCGGAAATAATTTTGGAACGTGATCGTCGCCAGGGTTTTGCTCTCACGCGCCACCTCGACATGTTCTTTCGCCTCGATAGCCTGGTGCAGTCCCTCGGAATAGCGCCTGCCGAGCATCAGGCGGCCAGTGAACTCGTCGACGATTATAACTTCGCCTTCCTTGACGACGTAATCGACGTCGCGGTGCATTGTACCGTGCGCCTTAAGGGCCTGGTTTATGTGGTGCGACAGGGTGCTGTTATCGATGTCGGCAAGGTTTTCGAGGCTGAAGTGCTGCTCCGCCTTCTTTATGCCCTTGGCGGTCAGCGTCGCGGTCTTGGATTTTTCGTCGACCACGAAATCGGCGACCTCCCTTTCGTCCTCGTGCGCCTTCTCGTCGACGGTCGCGAAGACTGTCTTCCTCAGCCTCGCGACGAACTCGTTGACCTTCGTATAGAGCTCGTTGGACTCTTCGCCGTGGCCGGAGATGATGAGGGGAGTGCGGGCCTCGTCGATCAGGATCGAGTCGACCTCGTCCACAATCGCGAAAACGTGCCCGCGCTGCACCATGTCTTGCTTGTACAGGGCCATGTTGTCGCGGAGGTAGTCGAAGCCAAGCTCGTTGTTTGTGCCATATGTGATGTCCGCGTTGTACGATGCGCGTCTTTCGTCACCGACGAGGCCGTGCACGATGAGCCCGACCTTCAAACCCATGAAACGGTGGACTTTGCCCATCCATTCGCTGTCGCGCCGCGCCAGGTAGTCGTTGACCGTGACTACGTGGACTCCTTCCCCGGTCAGCGCGTTCAGGTACGACGGCATGACTGCCACGAGCGTCTTCCCTTCGCCTGTTTTCATCTCGGCTATGCGGCCTTGGTGGAGCACGACGCCACCGATGAGCTGCACGTGGAACGGTCGCATCCCTAGCACCCGGTCGCTGGCCTCCCGCGCGGCTGCGAACGCTTCCGGCAATATGTCGTCGAGCGTCTCGCCATTCTGGAGTCTGGCCTTGAAATGCGCGGTTTTCGCCTTGAGGGCTTCGTCGCTGAGCGCCCTGTACTCGTCCTCGAGGCTTTCGGTCTTAGCAATAAGCGGCAGGATTGCCTTGAGCTCGCGGTCGTTATGGGTCCCGAAAATCTTTGAAAATACACTTTTTCCCATAATCTGCGCCTTTCGCTTTTCGTTGTAAATCGCACCCAGTGGGGCATTGTATCATAAGCAATTTCCGTCATTGCGGGCTTGACCCGCAATCCCCTGAATAATGCGCCTAGCCCAGGGGGATCCCGGGTCAAGCCCGGGATGACGAGGCTTTCGGCAAACACTATATCATGTTTGGCATGAAAATGAAAGTTGAAATATTTCGGAAATATTTACTACGTTTTGGTTGACAAACCGGGTTTCGTTTGTTATCATATTTTTCGCGCCTGTTGAACCGATTGTGCGTTGGCGCCGGGGCCGGGCTCGTCCGCTGGTGTGGCTCAAAGGTAGAGCAGCGCACTTGTAATGCGCAGGTTGGGGGTTCGATTCCCTCCACCAGCTCCATGATATCCTAAATATGGGGGAATTCCCGAGCGGCCAAAGGGGGCAGACTGTAAATCTGTTGTCAGTGACTTCGGTGGTTCGAATCCACCTTCCCCCACCAGCAAGCACAATGCCTGCAATCACTAAGATTGTTGGCGTTTTGCTTTTTCATTTGACCGGGGCTTGTCTTTTTGCTACAATGGGGCGGTATTACTTTTCGAATAGAGGGAAACGATATGACGGTTTACGAGGAACTCAAGGCGCGCGGGCTTATTGCACAGGTTACGGACGACGCCGGGATCGGCGAGATGATCGACAACGGCACAGCCACGTTCTACATCGGGTTCGACCCGACGGCGGACTCGCTGCATGTCGGGCACTTTATGGCGCTGTCGTTCATGAAGCGGCTGCAGATGGCGGGGAACAAGCCTATTGCCCTCATCGGTGGCGGGACCAGCATGGTCGGCGACCCGTCGGGCAGGGCGGACCTGCGCAACATGATGACTGTCGAGACGATCGAGCACAACAGCGAATGCTTCAAGGAGCAGATGTCGAAATTCATCGACTTTTCCGGGGACAGGGCGCTGATGGCCAACAACGCCGACTGGCTGCGCGAGCTAAACTACCTTGAGTTCCTCCGCGACGTCGGGCAGCACTTCTCAGTAAACCGCATGCTTACGGCGGAGTGCTACAAGAACCGCATGGAAAAAGGCCTCACTTTCCTCGAATTCAATTACATGGTCATGCAGGCGTATGACTTCTACGAGCTTTTCCGGAGGTACGGCTGCAACATGCAGTTCGGCGGCGACGACCAGTGGTCGAACATGCTGGCCGGCACGGAGCTCATAAGGCGAAAGCTGGCTAAGGACGCGCACGCCCTGACGATAACGCTCCTGCTCAATTCCGAGGGGAACAAGATGGGCAAGACCGCAAAAGGCACGGTCTGGCTCGCGCCGGAAAAGACCAGCCCGTTCGATTTCTACCAGTACTGGCGCAACGTGGACGACGCCGACGTGATAAAGTGCCTGAAACTGCTGACGTTCCTGCCGCTCGAAGAGATCCGGGAGATGGAAGGTTGGGAGGGCGAGCAGCTTAACCGCGCAAAAGAGACTCTCGCGTTCGAGCTTACGGCGCTTATCCACGGCAGCGAAACCGCCATTCAATCCCGGGAGACGGCTAGGGAGCTGTTCAAGTCCGGCGGCGCCGCAGATATGCCGTCCGTAGAACTGGGGGAGAGCGATTTTCCCGGCGGTTCCATAGATATCCTGACTATACTCCAAAAATCCGGGCTCTGCCAGACAAAATCGGACGCGAGGAGGGCGGTGGACCAGGGCGGGGTAGAGGTAGGCGGCGAAAAGGTCACGGCGATAACGACGAGCTTCACGCCCGAGGATTGCGCAGGGGAGGGAATAGTCGTAAGGCGGGGAAAAAAGAATTTCCGCAGGGTGCTTTTTCACGCTTGACGCGTCAGTGGTTCATATGTATAATATTCGTTGGCTTACGAACCGTCAGGGGATGAGCCGATTCATCAACGCTTTGCTTGGAAGGTGATATGCTTATGAGAAAAATCCGGGGCGTCTACCCGCCCCACAACAAAAACACGGCTTCATGCGCGGTTGAGGAAATGCCCGTGCCCGCGGAGGTGCATATTCCGATGGCTGGCGCAGCAGGAAAGCCGGCAAAGCCCGTCGTCAACGTTGGCGACGAAGTCAAGGTCGGGCAGCTCATTGGAGAGGCGTCCGGCTTTGTTTCGGCGCACGTACACGCCAGCGTGTCGGGCAAAATCAAGAGGATCAACGAGCGTGACCCGGTCACCGGGCAGAAAGCCGTTTCGATCACCATCGCTTCGGACGGCGCCCAGACCATGTTCGAGGGGCTCAAGCCACCCACCGTGACGACCCGGGAGGAATTCATTGAGGCCGTCAAGGAGTCGGGGGTCGTCGGGCTTGGCGGCGCGGGCTTCCCCACGGCGCCTAAGCTGACGTTCAAGAGCAAACTGGACTACATCCTGATCAACGGGGCTGAATGCGAGCCCTACGTCACATCGGACACGAGGACGATGGTCGAAGACACGGAATACGTCATCGAGGGCATGCGATACCTGATGAAGTACTATGAGCCGAAGGACATGATCATCTGCATCGAGGCGAACAAGCCCGAGGCCATAGAGAAGATGAAGAAGGGTGTCGCGGGGGACAAGGGATTCAGCGTACACGTGCTGCCGAGCTCTTACCCGCAGGGCGAGAGGAAAGTGCTGGTGTACAACGTCACCGGGCGCGTGATAATGGAGGGGACCCGCCTACACGAGACAGGGTGCATCGTCTCGAACTGCACTACTGTTGCTGTTATCGCGAAGTACATCAAGCACGGGACCCCGCTGACGCACAAGATCGTGACGGTGGACGGTTCGGCGGTCAAGACCCCGAAAAACGTCCTGGCGCCGCTTGGAACGCCGATCAAGGACCTGTTCGATTTCTGCGGCGGATTCATCGGCGAGCCGAAAAAGATCCTGATGGGCGGCACGATGATGGGGTTCGCGGTCCCCAGCCTGGAACTACCCGTGACGAAGATCAACAACGCCGTCCTGGCTTTCCTGGAAAAAGACATGCAAGAACCGCTCCAGACGGCTTGCATAAAATGCGGGCGGTGTATAAGCAAGTGCCCAATGAACCTGATGCCGCCGAACGTCGAGGCCGCCTACGAACTGAAGAAGGCGGACTTGCTGAGCAGGTACAAGGTCGGATTGTGCGTCGAATGCGGCTGCTGCGCCTACGTCTGCCCGGCGAAAAGGAAACTGGTGCAGGTGATGCAGCTCTCGAAGAACCTGGAGTGGGAGCACAAAGAGGCGCTGAAGGCCGAGGCTGCCAAAAAGGCGGAAAAGGAGGCGAAGAAGAATGGGTAAGTATGCAATATCCGTGTCGCCTCACATCAATGACAAATCGACGACTAGCAGAATCATGCTGGACGTCCTGATTGCGCTCGTCCCTTCGTTCATCGCTTCGATACTGATCTTCGGCCCGCGCGCGGCGGTCGTGACCTTTGTGTGCGTCGCGTCGTGCGTGTTTTTCGAGTGGGGATACCTGAAAATCGTCAAAAAGCCGAACCCCCTGGTCATAATCAGGGACTATTCGGCATGCATTACCGGCGTCATCCTCGCTTTCAACCTGCCTGTCACCATACCGATCTGGCAGGCGGTCGTTGGGTCCGCTGTCGCGATCATCCTGGTCAAGCAGTTGTTCGGCGGGCTTGGGAAGAATATCTTCAACCCTGCGGAAACGGCGCGCGTTTTCATGTTCATTGCGTTTGCTACCACTATGACGACTTGGGTCAAACCGCTCGACTTTTCGACCTGGGTCTCGCCATCGAACCTGGACGGATTGACCGCCGCAACGCCGCTGGCGCTGATAAAGCACGGCGACGTGGGCGCGCTGCCCGGGGTCTGGGAGATGTTCATCGGGGTGCGCGGCGGCTGCCTGGGGGAAACCAGCAACCTTGCGCTGCTGATCGGCGGGATATACCTCATGTTCCGCAGGGTAATATCCTGGCACACCCCTGTGGCGTATATCGCGATGGTCGCTGCCTTCTCTGCGCTGCTCGGGTTTGACCCGGTCTACCAGATATTCGGCGGCGGATTGTTCCTGGGCGCGATTTTCATGGCTACCGACTATGTAACGGCGCCGCAGACGAAGCTCGGGCAGCTCATTTTCGGAGTGATGTGCGGGTTCTTCACCGTGATAATAAGAGTTTACAGCAACTACCCGGAGGGCGTGTCGTTCTCGATCCTGTTCATGAACATCCTCACGCCATACATCAATAAGCTCACGGAGACAAAACCGCTTGGGGGGGTGAAGAAGTAGTGGTGCGAAAAGATTTTATTTGGCCTATAGCGATCCTGACGATTATCTGCCTTGTGGCGTCGAGCGGGCTTTCGCTGGTCAACGGCCTCACCGCCCCGATGATCGACCTTGCGGACGCGGAACGCCAGATGCTCGCGATGAATGCCATCCTGCCTACTGCGACGGGTTTCGAGGAGATAGACGACGTGGAGCTCCCCAGGACGGTAAGGGAGGCATTCAGGTCGGAAAACGGCGTGGGCTACATCGTCGTCGTGTCCGTGAACGGATACAACGGCGAGATCAGGGTGCTGTGCGGCATTGACGCCGATGGGAAAATAATCAGCGCCAAAACGCTTTCGCATTCCGAGACGAAAGGGTTTGGGGATTTCCTGGACCAGGATTGGTATACCGGGCAGTTCGACGGTAAAGACAGCCGGCTCGAAGGCATTTCCACTGTTACGGGCGCGACGATATCTTCGACAGCCTTTATGAACGCGATCAGGGAAGCGCTTGCCGCGTTTGAACTCATAAGGGGGGTGTGAATAGTTTGAAAACACGTATCAAACCACAAGGCAGCAGCCTTTCACAGAAAGGCGGTGCTCGAAGATGAAAAAATCCGAGATATTTACTAAACCGCTCATTAAGGAAAACCCGGTCCTGATTCTCCTGCTCGGGCTTTGCCCCGCGCTGGCGGTGTCGACCATGGCGGAAAACGCGATCGGCATGGGCGCTGTGACAACTTTCGTGCTCCTGTGTTCGAACACCGTCGTCTCGCTCATGAAGAAAGCCATACCGAACAAGGTGCGCATACCGTGCTACATAGTCATGATCGCGATGTTCACAGTCGTGGCCGAAATGATCGTCGAGGCTTATGCCTACCCGCTGTACCTGTCGCTTGGGATATTCCTCCCGCTAGTAGCATTCAACTGCATCATCTTCGGGCGCGCCGAGGTCTTCGCGAGCAAGAACAAGCTACTGCCCTCGATAATTGACGCGCTCGGCACAGGCGCGGGCTTCACGCTGGCCCTGCTGGCCATCGCCTCCATCCGCGAGATCCTCGGCAGCGGCCAATGGTTCGGGATGGACATCCCCTGGCTCATCGACAACACTACAATGATTTTCGCGCTGGCGCCCGGGGGGTTTCTGGTCTTCGCTTTCCTCATTGCGCTAGTCAATAAAGCTACGAAGGGCAGGGCACTCAAGCAAAGCGAATCGGGCTGCGCAGGCTGCGCGTCCGCAGTCGCCTGCGGGAAGCACCTCAGGATGGAGGGTGGTAAGTAATGGATTTCAAAATACTTGTAGGCATCATGTTGGGTTCGGCGATCGTCAATAACTACGTGCTCCGCAAATTCCTGGCGGTGTGCCCGTTCCTTGGCGTTTCCAAGGAGATAAAGAGTTCCCTCGGCATGAGTTTTGCAGTCATTTTCGTCATGGTAATGGCTGCGGCCGCGACGTGGCCGATCCACCATTTCATCCTTCATGTTTACGGGCTCGGGTACATGCGGACCGTGGTGTTCATTATCTGTATCGCGACCCTCGTGCAACTGGTCGAAATCGCTCTGAGGCGGTACTTCCCGCCACTGTTCCAGGCGTTGGGCGTGTATCTGCCGTTAATGACGACCAACTGCGCGGTCCTTGCCCTGACGATCACCAACATCAACGAGGAGTACACATACATCGAGTCGCTGGTCAATGCGCTTGGCGCGGGGCTCGGGTTCTTGCTTGCGATGGTCTTGTTCACAGGACTGCGCACTTCGATTGACAACGCGGACCCACCGGCGCCGTTCAAGGGGATGCCGATCACGCTGATAACGGCCGCGATCCTATCACTCTCCTTCTTCGGGTTCGGGGGCGTGATCGAGAATTTATTTGGATAGAGGTATAGCATGGATACATTAGTAAGTGCGATAATCTATATAACCGCGATAGGTTTTGTCTGCGCCACTTTGCTTGCGATTTGCGCTAAGGTCATGTATGTCAAAGTTGACGAGCGCGAGCAGGTCATGCGCGGGGTCATGCCCGGCGCCAATTGCGGCGCGTGCGGGTTCCCCGGATGCAACTCCTATGCGGCTGCTCTCCTTGAAGGCGATGTTGCGACGAACCTTTGCCCGCCCGGCGGTCCCGATTTGGTCAAGCGGATAGGCGAGGTGCTGGGGACCGACGGCGGTGAGGAAATCGTGGAAAAAGCCGCCGTAGTGCATTGCTGCGCAGACGAAGATGCGTGCCGCGTCAAGATGGATTACATCGGTATGTCCACTTGTGTCGCCGCGCACCAACTGTTCGGCGGGCAGACGGCGTGTACTTTCGGCTGCCTGGGCTTCGGCGACTGCATGAAGGTCTGCCCGACAGGGGCAGTCTGCATCGAAAAAGGCCTTGCGAGGATCGACACCCGCAAGTGTAATGGCTGCGGGCTCTGCGTGAAAGCCTGCCCGAGCCATGTCATCACGGTCGATGACGCAACGATCGCCGTCGCCATCCTGTGCAAGAACACGGAGAAGGGCGGGGCGCTGAAAGATAAGTGCACCAAGGGGTGCATCGGCTGCATGAAGTGCGTCAAGGCGTGCCCGTCGCAAGCGATAACCGTGACGGACTCGCTAGCGTCGATAGACTACTCAAAATGCGACGGCTGCGGGAAGTGCATAGAATCCTGCGTGAAAGGCTGCATAGTTGCGCGTTAGTACATTATAGAAAACACATTATGGACAGGGAAGTCCAGGCTACCTTACCCTCATCCTCGAAAGTGTGATCTGTGCTACTAACCCCGTGACTATCCCGGTGGCGACGCCCGCAATTATCAATATCGGCAAGTAGGCGGCAATGGCTGGCGACCCTGTGACCAGCATTGCCGCCATGATTTGCCCTATGTTGTGGAACACCGCGCCGACGGCGCCGCAGACCCATATCTGCTTGTCCGTCACAAAGCGCTTCGTGATGGCCTGCGCCGCGAAGCCCAGCAGGCCCCCGGAAAGGCTGAAGAGGAAAGCGACGATCCTTCCTGTGAAGACGGCGCCAAGGATTATCCGGCACACGAGGATCATGAAAGCGTCAGCGGTAGATAAGCCGACGCCGCCGCGCCCCATGCTGCGCTGTGGCTTGTTTGGCGGGTTTCCCGCACTCCCGTAGAAAAGCGCAAACAGGGTGATTGCATTGGCAAGGCCCAGCTTCACGCCCGGTACCGGGATCGGCAGGGGTATCTGTGCCTCGATGATGAATACAATGAGCGCGGCTGCTGTCAAAGCCGCCATTATTGTGAGTTTTTTCGCTGAATAACGCATAAGAAATCAACCTACTATGGCGTCGACGTCGGGGGCGACGCCGCCTTCGAGCGTAATCACTAGCCGGTGCGGCAAGCAAACCAGAGGGACCGCGCCTCCGCTTGCCCAGCCCTGCCGCACGCATGAACGGTCGTAGCAATTGGCGTCGGAAACGCGGATGCGGCCCAGTTCCACCTCTACGACGTTGTATGCCGATTCGCCCACCGAGAATGAATATGGCTCGGAGACGACAGAGAGGTCGATGCTATCGATTAGCGCTCCGTCCTGGTAGACCAGCGCCATGTCTGCCTCGGCCTGTCCGAGGATCAGGGCGGCAACCGCAGAGACGATAACGACCGCGCCAAGCACGGCAAGCCAGAATTTGTCAGACCTCAACTCATACCCTCCAGAACTGCCTACATGCGCTTTTGTCACACTGCCTTGATGATGCGGGCTGAGTATGGGGCAAGCGGGATAGCATTGACGGGGTGCTTATGGATACTTTCGCCCGATAGCAGGTCGATGAAACTGCCTCGATGCTCCCGCGACAGGTCGACGCATTCCTGCTCGCCACCGATGTTCACAGCCACATAGACCCGCTCGGTCCCGTGTCGCCGCTCAATAACGAGCGGTTTGCGGTATTCCAGGTAGATTTGCCTGTAATCGCCGTATTTCAGCGCATCCTGGCCCTGACGTATACTTGCCAGCTTGCGGATGTGGCCCTCCAGCCAGGGCACATCATTTGGCGGGGCGTCAATATCTATGTATGGACGCAGGGGCTGGTCGGAGTTTTTCTCCTTCCTGCCCGTAATGCCCCACTCGCTGCCGTAGTAGATCGAAGGAATACCGGGCAACGTGAACAGCAACGTATATAAACTGCCTAGGAAAGCAGGGTTTTTGACGTTGCTCGCGACCCGGGGCTGGTCGTGGTTGTCCAGGAAATTGTACAGGGGCAACCCCTGCGATGGGACGGATTGCTGCAGGCAGGACGCCAATTCGTTCAGGTTATTGTCGTTGTGGCTGGAAATAAGGCTCTTGAACAGGATATAGTTCGTGACGCTGTGCAGGACGCCGGGGCTTACCCAGCGCGCATAATCCCCGTGCACGACCTCGCCCATGAGCCAGAAATCCGGTTTTCTCGCCGTGACGGCATGACGCAGCTCGCTCATGAAGTCAAAATCCAGATCGTTCGCCGCGTCCAAGCGCATCCCGTCTATCTCAAACGTGTCGATCCAGTATTCCGCCGCGCCTATGAGGTAGCGCCGGACCACCTCGTTGCGCAGGTTGAATTTCGGCAGGGAATAATGCCCGCTCCATGTGTGGTAAGAAAAGAGGTCCCCCAAGGGGCTCTCCTTGCCAAAATCCACGCCGGAAAACCAATCCGCATATTCCCTGTTGCCCTTGCGCAGTTCCTCGAACGCGAAGAAATCGCGCCCGCAGTGGTTGAACACGCTGTCAAGCACTACGCGGACGCCGCTGCCGTGCAGCAGCTTGACAAGAGCCCGGAATTCGTCGTTCGTGCCTATGCGGTTGTCGATATCGTAGTAATCCGTGACATCGTAGCCATGTGTGAGCGACTTAAGCACAGGGCTAAGCAGCACGGCATTGCAGCCTAGACCCTTTATATGGGGCAGCCATTTTTCGATCTCAGAAAGGGAATGCCGCCGCTCGCCGTAATCGTTGTGAAAAGCCGCCCGCGCCAGCGACTGCACGAAAATGTGGTAAAAAATGGCATCCGCCGACCAATGGTGGTTAGGATTACTTTGCATCCGCCTGTCCTCCTTTGGGATTCCAGCAATCATTATAGCATGTGTTGCGGTTCCGGCGCAGCCGGGAGCAACACGGCTTCATCAAATCCGTTGTATGATGATTGCGCAGCAATCATTATAGCACATGCGCGGTGAATGGCATACTGATTTTTCTCTTGAAAAATATACGAAAAATCTCCTATTGCCATTGCTTTGTTGTTTTGTTATAATTAGGCACCAAATAAAAAGGAACTAATTATGATAGGAGGAATTATTCGTGAAAAAGACATTGGCACTAGTTATCTCAGTCATGCTCCTGGCGACGGTCGTGGCCGGTTGCGGGGGCGGTTCGGGCGGCTCGGGCGAAAATGTAGTTAGAATTGGCGTGTTCGAACCTGCATCCGGCGACAACGGCGCCGGCGGCAAGCAGGAGACCCTGGGCATCCAGTTTGCGAACAAAGAGACTCCGAACGTGACGATCGGGGGCGTGGACTACAAGGTGGTGCTCGAGATCGTCGATAACCAGTCATCGAACGACAAGGCCCCGTCCGCTGCGCAGGAGCTTGTTTCCAAGGGCGTTTCGCTCGTCCTCGGCTCTTACGGGTCCGCAGTCAGCATGGCGGCGTCCGACGTGTTCAAGGATGCGGGCCTCGCGGCCATCGGTGTGACGTGCACGAACCCGCAGGTCACCCTGGGCAACAGCCACTATTTCCG
>Ga0123353_10010968_pt1 | contig 12711 bp, 7 predicted proteins | sample TergutLab28metaG_3_FD_92763 | JGI IMG/M metagenome (GOLD analysis project Ga0123353, IMG submission 92763) | Labiotermes labralis P3 segment gut microbial communities from Petit-Saut dam, French Guiana - Lab288 P3 | ecosystem: Host-associated > Arthropoda: Insects > Digestive system > Gut ... | reverse complement strand
TGCAAAATTCTATTTCATTAAATTTGAAGGAAAAGTCTATGAGATATGCTTTTTTTCTAAGAGCAAGCATTGAAATTTAAAATCCCCAGTAAAATATCTCGGCAGGCTGTGTTGCTCAGAGGGATTTATTTTCTGCGTCAAAGGGTTAACTACAATAATTCACATTTCAATCCTCTACAGTCTAAGTCAGCTGACTGAATTACATACACTGTATTGACAGGATCGCAACAAGCACATACATATTAACATTTTACATTCAGGCATGGGACAGTAACACAAACAAAAGAACCTTTTCCATGGACAATGTGAATTGTTTTCTGGTAAAGAATTATCTGTTGGTGTTATTTTTCAGTAAAGACTTTAAAAGCAGAAATTATGCTGAAACCAAACAATATCAGAACTTCTCCATTGTAGCAGCAAACTGTTATTTATAACCTCTGTAGCATAATGAACACCAATCACAGGAAATGAAACTTACGTTGTACTTGGTTTTATTTTGGTTAAGACAACCATTCAACCCCCCCACTCAAGACATCATTTGCGAAAGGGGAAAATTCTGTCAATTCCAGGCTTTGATGGTAGATATCAATGGGCAGGTTTGAAATAAGAATAGAGTTCTTACATTTTTTCTGACAACAGAAGCAAAATAAAACATCAGGATCTTGTAAAACATTATACAATTTTCCCGTCCTATTTGTTAACATGAAAAATATCATTTTATTGCTGTTGGTGTTTGTGTTGAGGGATGATGCAGACAAGTGATAACAGAGTGGCAGGTTGGAACCAGCACTACAGAACGCACACTATTATCAGTCTAACTACATGACACTTGTGTGTGATAATATGAAAATACAACATACAGAACATCTGGTAGTATTTTCCTGCAGTGCAATGTTTAGTTGCAATGTTTTTATGCCTGGCCCATGAAGCTGACCTTCAAATCAAATCATTTTTATTCTTACAGCAAGCTGAACACTTAATGTGACTATTCTCAAAATGTTCTGAGAAACCAGTCATTAGGATTGCTATACAGGTGTGCAAAACGTTCCTGTGAACCTATGCAAGAAAGGTGCTGCACTGTGCTGGATGTGCAAAGTCCCATACTTAAAATACTTTAGATGGCACATGTGACCTCTCATGACATGCCTGTGGGGGTCATTTCCAGCAATTATTGCAACTGCTTCTGTAAATTCATAACAACTTAAAAATTCTAATCTACATCCTAATTCTAACAGTCCACAGGGACATTTTGGTCACTTTGTCATTCATGTCTCAACATAAACATTTGAAAGACAACAGTTATGACAATTTTTATAGTCAATGTTATTAACCCCCCAGTGGAAGCTCTGGCCCCAGCAGATCTGGAACTGGATTTTAAATCCCCTCATTCATGTAGGTCAAGAAAGGGAAGTGACATGTTACAGTCATACTACTTACATCTTTGTAATGCTTTAGAATGGAATGCAGAAAGAACTTGCTGCTTTCAAATGCATGATTCTTGACAAATGGTTTAAGGTCAACTGATGCATCCTCAAACTTGATTAGTGTGAGCCCTAGCTGTCTCTTGATAGACTGCAGTTGTGCAGGCAACTTGCTGGAGGTCATTACACTAAGTTTTACCTGTTAAAAAAAAACAGCTTCACTTCCACATATTCAAAACTAACCTAGACCTTATAATGTACAAATTCAATACAGTTAGTTCTGCTATTACGCACGTGTTGTTGATGTGAACTGATTACAATGTGGCTGATGACTAGGTGAATGCCATTTGGTTAACGAGAACATTTAAGTGCATGTGTTGGCCATCATGCGATTTCAGCAACAAGTGTGAAGAAACAAGACTGGATGATGGGCCACACTTTTCTAATCTGACCCTATTTTTATTATGCAATTTTCTGTAATGCAAGGTCACATAAGAACATCACTACCGTGTAAAAGCAGAACTGACTGTACTTATTTACCACCTTCTCCAGTGGATACAGCATGAGGAAAAAAAGTAGCAAGCTAGCAAACTTTTAGGACAAGACAAAATACAATTAATGGCATCCACTATCACTGGAACAGCTGCAGTGTCTTCAAACAACTCACAATGTCTGAGTTCCACACTGAAATATGTAGTCCTGGCAGCAAGAGATACCATCTAATTACTTTCCCAGATTACAGCACAAGCTCTGAGGGATCACAAAGTGTACAGATTTGATACAGGCATCTGCTTTTTAAATGTCAAATACTCATGTTACTTCATTTAACTACAGCTGACTGGTCCACACATTTACACTTGAGTTTAATCCTTTCATCAAAATTTTAAATATCTTCTCAGTAACAGCAAACTGCGTAAATTCAAATTCATATTTCACATACAGTTTTCATGATGTCATAAAACCAAAATGAAACACCAGAAAAAGCATACAATTCTGTGTTTAAAAGTAATCGGACCACACAGTATTGATACCTTCAAATGATATAATGATCCATGAGGTCAGAAATGTTGTGTGAGGCACCTCATCACACACAACTAAACAGCTAGACAAAGAACTGTGAATATGCTTACTTTCCTGTCTACTGAAACAGGAATGTGACAAAACATCAATACAATTATGCTTGAACATTTATCAACTGTCCGTTGTACTAATGACAAATGGATAACATAGTACTTATCCTTGCCAACAAACATAATTACCAAGATGCCACTGACAGGTCTGCACAAACAGCCATACCAGATAACCAGGATTTCAAGAACTCTGTGCTAGTATTTCTCCTTGTCATGAACAGACAGCAGACTTAATCTCCTATACAGTATTCCTCTGACAAAAGACTACACATTTTATTTACTGGCATACCCCAAGTGAGATATGTAAATAAGGGACATGGTACCATTTGAATACTGTCATCTGAAGAAGTCTGAAAGAAATAAGAAAGGAGAGAACTTTTGCCTTTATACAGTTGCATCAAACGTTACATACATGACCAGGTTCCAGCTTGAGTAGTCCAAAATAATATTTCTTTGCATGAACGGAGGTCACTTCAGTTAGAATTCGCTGTACTTCAAAATCACTCTCCTCAGCATCTTCTTGCTCAGGGTCCAGGTGACTGTAGCCAGCAAAGAGGAAGAGCTTCAGTAGGAGTCTTTCTTCGATGGTAATGGACAGGTTCTTAACTGTTACAATAAGATGCTGCACGCAACAAGATACCTTTATTACTGATACAAGCACAGCAGTGAGACAATTATACTACTGACCTCTAAATATTACATACAGAATCCCCTCTACACAACCAATGTTAATTGGTGTGGGGCTCCTTACATGTGGGCCACTCCACACATCAAGGCAACTTTTTTTGTGCCAAAATGTGGCAACACAAGAAATGGCATATACATGTTTACAAGTATGTGGCATGTACTTAATAAATGTTGGTTAGCAAATGGTGGTTGATGTCATGGAGCCAATGGCAGGAAGCAAGCACACTATGTCTTTTCAATCATGGTCTTATCGCTTTATTACAGCATAGAGAGTGAATATGAAATAAAGATTATGGCACTGGGAGTTGGAAGTGTTATAACACCCTCTCTCTTTTCCTGACCTCTGGGTATGTAACTATGATCTGATTCCCAGACTGAAGCAGACAATGTGCAGGAAATGATTTGCAAACAGACAGGACATTTTAAAGCTGTATGGCATGAGGTGGCACAGATTAGCACGTCAGGTGATGCTAATGGTATTCACTGCATTCTGCAAAATGTTGGCAGCAGCCCACAGACAATCTCAGGGACTACTATGAAGGTTGGAGTAGCTGGTGTTGTAATTTTTGTCCATATTCACTCTGTATGCCACAATGAAATGACAAGACCATGATCACAAAGACACGTGCTCACTGGCCTCCTACCAGTGACTCCTATACCACCATCTGATGTAACAGTTAAGTACATGTCACATACTTCCAAACATATACACACCATTTCCTGCGTTGCCATGTTTTGGCACAAAAAAAGTTCGCATAACTTATGGAGTGACCCACATAAAGTTGAAGTACCAACATCATCAATCCATTACCATGCATTATTTACAAATTATTACACAAATAAAAAAGGTTCAGAACACCTTACGAACACAGCTCTGAACACTGAGCAAATCTGAACTAAAAATGAATTAAAATATGGAAGTTTTCAGGTTCTCTGGCAATTGTTCATTATTTCTTCTCTTGTGTTTCTAAGCCAAATGGTAGAAGTGTGTTCCAGTGTGCCTCCAAAACGTTGGAACACACATCTACCACACAGTGTAGAAAGCCAAGAGAAGACCATCAACTAATGTATTACAATACGTTTCCACTGGTAATATTAAACATGTAATGTGAGTGACTGCACAGAATAGCAGCAGCTTAATTTCTTTTACTCCAACAAACAATCTTTCACTTGCTATTTCATCATCATTCACCTAACATTACATTTAACTTCTGCATAAATTTTATATGTCTAAAGAATAGCACTAGCATTCAATACATTCTCAATAAAAATTATTGCAATTATCAATATCAATCTCTGCTAGCAGCATACTCTGTCATGTTTATGAGAACTGCAGCCATTTAGAAAGCATTAGTGCACAGTGAAAAATTTCTTACTTAGCCGATGGACTGTCAGCTTTTCAAGGAGAATCTACCACGATGAGTTTGTCAGTTATAAACAGCATGTTTGAAAATTCGAACAGTGTACATCAGAAGTGCATGAATCCCCTACTTGCCAAAGCAACTAAATTTTACACAATGGTGCCAAACATTCTAATTGGCAGTTTTGGTTTGAACCCGAAATATGTTGATTATGGGATTTCATTATTTATTTTTGGCTTACAATGGCTTTAGAAATTTGGGGAGACAGTTTACGAAGGCCAGAAGGATGGTGGCAACATATCACTTCATAGTGACTACAACATGTTACAGTGTTTCTTTGTGAGATCCCACACCTGACCATTCTTGCACCCATAACTCATCCAGTGGAAGGTTACACAGTAACCCACCATGAGTTATTCATTCATTGCCAGCGTGGGGTCGCTGAACTTAAATTTCAGCATTCTGCTGCAACGTTTGGTTTAGCCACTTAAGTTTAAACTTTTAAAGAGTTAAATTCGGCCAATTGGATACAGCAAAATTTACTTTCCAGTCAATGCGAATATTTCAGCATCACGGGGTAATATTTCTTTGTAGGGCAGATCAAGGACGCGAGCTTGGATGCGGGGACAGCGTTTGGTACCTCAGGGTCAGGGGGACGCGTTTCTTGATCACCCTACAAAATCTTGGTATCCCACAACAAAATTTATAACTCCAAATTGATATATTCATGCATAACGGTATTGCAAGGTGTTTAATTAAATCCCATAGGTGTAAATGAAAAACATGAACTTCAAATTTGTTAATCAAAATTTCACACATGAACTCAAAACTTAAATGACATCCATATGATAAAGATGTGATCACTTTCACTTGCTGTGTTCAATCACAAAACATCAGCAAAGTGTAATAAATTCATGATATCACTCATTTACTGGCAATAAATCACAAGAATCAGTCAAATGTGATTTCTTTGGACACATTGGTGAAGTGACCACTGGTGTTGGGATACCACCATGCAACATTCCCATTGAAGGTATGATCTCATCTTGCCGAGTCTGAGCTACCTCATGCAAATTAAATGAATGGTAACAGTTTTTCAGTTTTCGACACTTCATGCAAAACTGTATATTATCAGTTCACACACATTGAGCATAATGTATGAGATAAGAGTGGCATTCACAGTTCACTCCAGAATTGTGGGTCCTCAGTGTCACACTTTCTACATGTCACCCTTTTGGTGCCTAGAATTTGGAGGTGACTCCCCAGACTTGCAGTAAATTTGTGAACCCCTGGTTTACATATGACATACCTTGTATGTTTCAACATTAGAATTGAGATTCGGGACCCTCTCAGTGGTAATCGTGAGCACTGGCAAGATGCGCTGTGAGTCTGCATCTTTACTCCTTGCTGATGGTGGAGTCACATGCACCACCACCGGACACTGAGCTTCGAACAGTTGGTTATCACACTGTATATTCCTCACAACAAGATTCAACTTCTGCTGTGACCCTGTCGAAATCAGCTCCATGTTTATTCCAGTCAGGTGAGCAAACAATAGTTCTTCTGCTGGCTTCGAAGACACTAAACTTATGCCAAGTCCTCCAGGCAAATCCAATTTTACCTACATAAATAATTGGTATTATGTGTGATTAAAATTAATAAAGACAACCACAGTAACAGCTACCATTCTTTTTAATATTATGTAGACTGTTCAATATGTATCATACAAGGATGTATTTTTACATTTATGTTCCCTGCTGATGCAGCAGAGAGGAGGAGACAGGGAGGAGGAGGAGGAGAAGAAGAAGAATAAACAGAAGAAATAGCAGAGAGGTGCTCAACTTCTCCATGTAACTATTGCAACAACTGCAACATCCATATCAGAATTACACACACACACACACACACACACACATATATATATATATTTGATTCAAATGAAACAGAAACAGAATATCAATGTTAGCACCCACTAGCACACCTCAGCTTTAACCCCAGCATCACATCTGAATTATTCTTCCTCCTTCTACTACTTCCTTAACCTATCAACCATGCAAATAATCTAAAATAATTACCATGTTCGTACAAACATATGCGGAAAGATAAATAGCTCAATAACACTGTATCAATTGCAGAGGTTACTAGGTGTCAAATAAAATGACAGCCTTATTACACATGGTGACATCTGTCAGAACTGAGTACAAATATGCAAAATTAATACTAACCTGCAGCTCATGAGCATCAGATGATAGGCCTCTGGTGGCTGCATCTGGCAACCGAGACATCGGAACAACAGTCTCATCCTTCAGCAAGTATGTCTGCTGCAATATGAAGTCTCATTATTTCATGCTAAACAGGAATTTTAGTGCACAAAGTAATAATTTTACATCTTATTTAACACGAGTATTGTAGAATGCTGACTGAGGGGAGTTGACAGATATTAAAAATCATTCTGTTATTAAACTATAATTTTATGGGCTCCTGACTTTGATTTTATAAAATGCCAATTAATACGTTTCCTCCCCACTATACTAGTGACACCATTCATCAAATATTATTATGAAGGTCAAGCAGGACAAGACGGGTGGAGCAAGCAGCATGTGCAGGATATCAGAAATGCATAAATATTTTTGTTCATACAAAGTGACAGGAATAGATGACTTGCAAGACCTAAGCATAAATGGAAAGTTAAAAATTCTGAAGTAACAGGGTATGAGAAAGTAGACTGGTTTAAGGGTCAATTGAGGGCTGGTGTCAAAACTGTAATGAACACACTGAAGTTCCAGGCATAGCAAGGAAATTTATACTCCAGATATGCAACTATCAGACAGATAAAGGAACCTTCTCCATTAAGTCAATTTACTAAAGAGGAAAATGTAACAGTAACAAGACAATCTGCATTATCATACATGAAGAAATAACCAACTGTTTAAAAGCCAAATTTTGACTTGCACCAACATACAGAAGTCTTCTCTATTACTAGATTTGGAACAGAATTACAAATGAACAAAGCAAATATACCAGTTTCTTGTGACATAAAGATTCTATGATGGATAAAAAGTTTAAATATTATGTTAGACGCTGTGCAGATTTTTAAACATTGACACCATTATTACATCTAATAATCACATACATTTAGATGTAAATATGTGTTACGGTTGGCTAGTAACCACAGGATATGATATGAAGTGACTGGGAACTGAATATTCATGAAATATTCAATGATGACATTTAAAAGAGTACTGTTCTTTTGGATTCATTACAGACTAGCAATGCCACCAGCTGACATCACATCTGACATACTCACAGCACCTCAAACCCTTTGGCACCACACACTGTATATGTAACACATAGCATGATGCTCAAAATGCCAAATGTCACATAAATATATCTGCTCTTACATACACCTCTGAATTTAAATTCCAGTCTTTCACAGATCACTATGGGCATCTTAGTCTGGTGCAGAAAGTCACAAATAAACCGTAAACAGGCAAACAAATATACATGTAGAATTTTAGTGGCTAGACCAACTAAATGCGGCAAACTAGTGGTTTTGGGTTATAACAACACAATCTACGCACATGGGCAGACTGCAATATTATGCAGAATGTACTGCCTCTGCCTTTGGCGCTGTACTCTTGCAATAAATGATGCATAACAATGAGCACCTGACATGCATTAGTTCTTGAGTACATTTCAATTATTAACACTGTATTCCTCGATAACTTCACATTTGTACCGTGCATCTTGATAATATCAAAGTTTTATTTATTCACCAACTGATGCACTAGTGAGTTGTCTTAAAAAAATATTAAAATTTGCATTAAAACAGCTCCGTCATGTTTCGGTGTTACAGTCACAACAAAACATGTCGGAGCTGTTTTAATGTAAATTTTAACATCGTTTTTTAAGACAACTCACTAGTGCATCAGTTGGTGAATAAATAAAACTTTGATACTGTATTCCTCAACTTATTGCATGTATGCTCTGGCCATGAAAACTATACAGTTACATGCGAGAGTTGAAATTTTCACGGCATTCATATTGAGGATTCTGTGCTTCTGGGATGTTATAAAATGTAGCAGGTTAATTTAACATATCCCAATCTTTCACAAGAAGACAGCACACCCATCTTCAATGGATGCTAGGTCCTAGCAGAACCTAAAACTTACCAACCCTTTATTATGTAGACACTATGTTCCTTCAACATGTCGGGATGTTAAACTACCAGCTACATAGCATATCTCAGAAGATCAGTATTGGACAATATTACAGATACACCTCATCTCAGTGCATGTGTAACAAGCCAATCAAAATATTCAGGTATCTACCATAAAAAACACACCTTCTCCTTAATGTCAGAAATGTGGAGAACAGAAGTTGGGCCATCGGTGACTATCTTTACAGCCAGAAAACCTGATCCTGGTCGAAGTTTCTGTCTGGAAACAGCCTGCTCAATTGGAACACCTGTATGCATTACCTGGTGGCACAAAAGCTGTGCAGGGCCCAGTACTGCCTCACTCCCTGCAAACAAATTACTCTTTTGTCCACACTTACGCATCATAACTGTTAGCAGAAATCAGGTTATTAAATTAGAAGGGTTTGGGGAAACAGAATATTAATGACAATCAAAAACAACAGGGATTAATTCAGAACGGTAATTCTGAAACCCAAACCATTTGCACAAAATTAATATTAAATAAAATTAATTTTAAATTAAACTGATAACACGTTCAGTTCTGTGCATATATCAAGCAAAGACAAGCAGTCCAGCTGGTAGTGTTAAGGAAGTAAACCATTCCACATATATTCTAATTCAACTAACAAATTTCATGAAGCTGAGTCCTCCTTGAGAAGCCAATAGTTGCTTACCTACTCAAGTAATTCGCCATCTTTTAGGAACCTAAGGTTAAGCACTACTTTCACCAAAGACCCCACCTGAGCCACATAACTACATTCCACACCCTCATGTTATTTCTAATTTAATTGTAAAATTACACTCTTATCTACTCCTGGATCTTCCAAGAACCCTCTGCCCTTCAAAAGTTCTGAACTAAAATTTAGTACCCATTTCTCATCTCCCCCATATGTGAAATGCACCCCAACCAATAAAAATTAATATCATTCACAAGGAAATGGAATACTCTGTTTTACAACACACAGTCTTACAGATGACCCCATCGATCACTGAACTTGACACATACTACAGTATGTCCATGTCAGTGTGAGTCATGTTTATATACACTGAAAACCAAAAATAATTCCTCTGGAACATAAACATTAAAATAAAAGATAAAGGTGCAAGGTGTCACACCATCCTACATAAGTGTATATGGGAAGAAGAGGTTAAACTTCACATTCTTATCCTCAGCACTTGACAAAGGTGAGTGGTCAGATTCATGTTCTAGCCACGTTTATATGCATTAAAGAGACCATAGTACATGTCAGGTGGGACATGGCAGCAAAGGTTAAATTCTCTTCTCCTGCTGGGAATCAAAAGCCAGCCCTGGACAAATTAATGTCATCGATGTACAGTGTCTTATCTTATTTTCTCAATTTGTGTTGTGACCACATTTGTGAATGCAGGCCTTAATCTCATTGTAGAAAGGCCCTACCATTTCTTCCATCATTAAACTTAGCCCTTTAAAGCCCAATGATTTCTGTAAGTCCTGCCAGGTTTAAAACTAGAAGCTATGCATTTTGTCAACACACTGTATTGATGTGTTTTGTACAATTTTTACAACAAAGATACATTATCTGCCTATACAACTTTCACTGATAGGTCTTTTTCCAATGGAAAACACTGTGTTCTCTGTGACATAAATCTATTTCAGCCTTCAAAGGGTTAAGAAACTTATGCAGCTACTGCTTATCAAAATTTGTCTCATTCTTAATAATTTCAAGAAGGATGAGAGCATTGTGGAGTCCTGCCATAGAACTTAGTGTGGGACTGTTCTGCATGTCCACTGACAGCAACAGAGCATCACATGCAAGGTCTACAGTAATATTTTGTTCTTCTAATATATACTATCAGTCAACAAAACACAGCAAACAAAGGAGAGCAAAAGAGAACAACTCAACAAAATACAACTGATGATGACAGAAGTACAGGAAGCTTTTAAAATGTCTGAATTTCATTGTAAAATACCCATGACCATTGCCACATATTCTTTTTTACTACAAGTTCTGTTCAAAGCTGAGTACCATACTAGTACAATTTCTGTTGCAACCCATATGGTCAACTGCTGTTCATGTTGATTTGTTTTCATGCAGTCATGTGGAAAGTTACATACATGTACAATAGTTTTCCACATGTGAACCTTGGAAAGCTGTACCAGTAATCTGTGAATTTCTACACTGTAGGTCAGGTGAGGGACCAGTATATTATTCATGTCTTATTTCTTACAGAAATGTATCAACATTGCACTGGTATGGTGTTACATATTTTTATAATTTCCCATTTATATTATTTAACTGCTTTAGTAATTTGAAACAACACAATGCAAAGCATGAAACTGCTTTTTAATATACATTATAAGGCACTAAACTGATATTTCCTGATGTTGCCCACCGATGCCTTCCAGTCCACTGCCTTGCACTCAGCACTACTTTTGAAACCACAAACAAGTTGCCATGCTAACATGCATCATCCTCAGTGTGAGCTATACCTGGGCTCATTTTTCTTGGACCCTGAGGATGTTAGAAAATCTCAGTCTGAGTGTAATCTGAAACTTCACTAAAGGAACAGGGCTCCCATGACTTAGACATGTCTAATAAGCACAAAAGGCCCATTAAAGGCCTATGTGCATTTGGACCAAAAAAGGACTCAAATATACTCGTAACATTCCAGTGTGAACTAGGATGTTTTTGGTGTTTTGATAACCTAGTGCACAATAAGCTTGACACATGATAACATCAGAGAGTGTTCGTGCAAACATAACGCTCAGGACAACGCAGTGGACTGGAATAATACAGCACCACAGCCACATGATGCATATGGAATAAACTTCTCGTTATATTTGCTGATTCCTTATTTAATGGTGCTGTTAGTAATTCAGACCATATGGCATCAAATGATACTACAACTAGCAAACAATGACTTACAAAGGACATAGGCCGACTTGGTCACAGCCTAATTTCAGATTCTATCTCCAGATGTATGTCAAGTAACAAACAAAACCACAGAAAAGCCTTGGTCATGACAATCATCTCTGAACCAAAATTTTAATTTTGGACCTCTCAAATATAGAGTAGGAATGCTACCCACCCAAATGTGATGTCTGATCCCATCTTCTTGTAGCAAAATCAATAACAATGCAATTCATGACAGCAGACTGCCACAGACATGTTTACCCACTGTATAACATACTTATATTTTCAAGCAGGAGCATACTATGCATGCCAGTGCAGAAACACAAATCACTATTTTGAACAGCAAGGAGAAAATCTACTCCAAATCGCCACCTCAATGTATTAAACAATACGTACACAAATGCCAGGATGCCACAGAGCTGGCTGCCCCTGGAAAACAGCAACACTGCATAATTCATTACAAGAATTAATACGCTACATCACAGCAATGCAAGCAACAGACTGCCGTTACCACAAGATATACTACTCTACAGTAAATGGTGGAACTGGCTGCAAAATGAACAAAACAATATACAGTTAACAAAATGACACCATCATATCCTTCAAGATGTGCAGTAAAGGCAATTCACACAAGAACTGTATTCCTGAAAATTGCCATGCATAAGAAAAATGTGCAAGTCTAGAACTTTTCAGATTAAATTAAACATTGATGAAGACACTTATTTCTCACATACACTTAAGAAGAAAAACAACACATAAAAGGTGGACTAAATCTTCCATGATGCAGGTGACTGGAGGAGTTATTGGGCAGCTCAGGTGTCTCGCTCTGGTTCAAGACACAATTGGTTGAACAATCTGTTCCGATGTAATAAGCTGGTTCAATAAAATTTATTTAAACGACAATAACTGCTTGTATTAAACTGGTTTAAATTGAATAGTTAACACTCAATTACTGGTTAATTCAAGTTCACACGTTATGCAAATGAACTAGAATCCTTAACAAATGAACATTTATATTAC
>Ga0123353_10010965_pt1 | contig 12713 bp, 13 predicted proteins | sample TergutLab28metaG_3_FD_92763 | JGI IMG/M metagenome (GOLD analysis project Ga0123353, IMG submission 92763) | Labiotermes labralis P3 segment gut microbial communities from Petit-Saut dam, French Guiana - Lab288 P3 | ecosystem: Host-associated > Arthropoda: Insects > Digestive system > Gut ... | reverse complement strand
TGGCCGGAAAGATAAACTGATATTCCTTCGCCGCTGTCCCAGGAAAGCCAGGGAGTAAAGGTGGGGCTCCACGAAAATGTTTTAATCTCCTCCCGATCCTGTTCCCACTCAAATTTCTGTTCCGCTAAAAGGCCAAAATCGACAGAAAAGACAAAATTCACGCAAAGGAAACACAAGACCAACAATAATGCAATACGTTTCATAGTTGTTCCTCCACGGTGTTAAGAACATTCCCCAGTATAAGAAGGAACCTCTCACCGGATACGGTCATGGCCGGATCCGCGGCGCCCTGAATAAAAGAGTTGCTCTTCATCGCTCTGTAGGCATAACGGGGTCCGGGAAAAATTAAATAAAATAAACCGCCTTTTAAATCAAAAGCTTTCATCATAAGGAGGGAAAGCGACCCCATGTTTATGGGTCTGTCGGCCCTGGACCTGGCGCTTCTTGGAAGCCATTTCCTGTTTATTGCCTGCTCAAGGGGATCTTCAGATTCGTCACCGTCAGATGCGGCCTCTACAGAAGCTGATTCTACGGAAGCCAGCACGAACCTGGCTGCCTGGGAATAGGTGACTTTTGAGCTTTCCAGCATTTCATCTAATTCCGCCGCCGTTTGGGCAGGCAGGAAAACCGGAATAAAAAAAAGTAAACAAAGGATGATACAGAAATTGATTTTCTTTACCATAAGCAATACCCCCAGATTACGGCGATTCCGCTGCCGTGTCAGTTTTGTGTACAAGTACATATAATATATCTCTTTAAGTCAGGTTTATCAACATATTTCCAAAAAAAATGATAAAATAAGTGACATTTACCGGTATCCGGGGTATAATATCCCCATGAATATCGGATTTTACTCACTTGGCGCGGCGGAAGAGGTTACCGGCTCCAAACATGTGCTGGAAATTGACGGGAAAAGTTACCTTATTGACTGCGGCGCTTTTCAGGGGTCAAGGGCTGAGGCGGACAGAAAGAACCGGAACTTCGGTATTGCGGCTGATCGCATTGACAATGTCATTCTGACCCACGGGCATTTGGACCACTGCGGGCTTTTGCCGCTTTTGGTAAAAAAGGGTTATACAGGGAATATTTTCGCCACTCCGGCGTCGCGGGACATTGCAAGCCTGATCATGATGGATTCAGCCAATATCCAGGCCCGCGATGCAAAGTACCTGGCCGGCCAGGCCCGAAAAAAGGGTGAAGAATTCAACTGGACTCCGCTCTATTCCGAACAGGACGCAATCGGGGCTGTCGGCCAGACAATTGGAGTCTCGTATAACAGGCCCATGTACATCAGCGACGGGGTAAAGCTGGAATTCCATGACGCCGGGCACATTCTGGGTTCGGCGACAGCTTCCATCACGGTTAAACGGGGCGGCGAAGAACTCAATATCCTCGCGACAGGGGATCTGGGACGCAAGGGCAAGCCTATTATCCGCGACCCGGCTGTTCCGGCCACTGCCCCGGATTACATTATTCTGGAAAGTACCTACGGCAACCGCCGCCACGACTCTACAGTTGACGCCGTTGAAAAACTCGCAGTTCTGGCAAAGCGCACTGTGGAAAAAAGGGGAAAGATTCTTATCCCGTCTTTTGCGATTGAACGTACACAGGAACTGATTTACTATTTCCACCTGCTCGTTGATGATGGCGTAATCCCGGAGATTCCGATTTATGTGGATTCTCCGATGGCGACTAATGCGACAACCATTTTTCAGGTACACCCGGAGTGTTACGACGAAGAAATAAAGGAAGCCTTTATCAAACATCATAAAAACCCGTTCGGTTTTAACAGCCTGCACTTTACCACCAGCGTCCAGGAATCAAAAGCCCTGAACGATGAAAAAGGGCCTTTCATCATTATCTCCGCCGACGGCATGTGCGAAGCGGGACGTATTCAGCACCATTTGATTCACAATATCCAGGATCCGAACACTACCATCCTTACCGTCGGCTATATGGCGGAAAATACCCTGGGACGGCGCATCCGCAACCGGGAAAGCGAAGTAAAAATCCATGGCCAATGGTTTAAGGTCAGGGCCAATGTAGAGGAAATCAACGCCTTCAGCGCGCACGCCGATTATTTTGAAGCATTGGAATGGCTTAAAGCACTGGATACTTCGCGCTTAAAGGGGATTTTTCTGGTACACGGCGAAAAGAAGGGTCAGGTCTTTTTCAAAAAATATCTGGAAGAGAACGGTTTCCCGAATACGCATATTGTGCAGTACGGAAAAACCTATGAGTTGAACTGATCTTTAATGCGCCAGTAATTGTCAACTTTTTCAAACTGCGCGGCCGGCAGGGTCATCAGGCGTCCGTCTTCGGCGCCCAGTTTGATCTGGCCCGCAATCATATTTACCTCTGTCACTTTCCACATTTCGTTTTTGAAACTGATCTTCGCCCCTTCCATGGGGATAAGCCGCTGCTGTTCGCTGTAGAAACCGTGTTCGTAGAAAAGGCAGCACAGCAGGCGTCCGCAGGGGCCGGAGATTTTCATTGAGTTGAGCGAAAGTTTCTGATCCTTGGCCATTTTGATGGAAACCGGCTTGAGTTTGTCTGACACACAGTGGCAGCAGTAGCCGCGGCCGCAGACACTCAGGCCCCCGACAACCCGCGCCTCGTCGCGGACGCCGATCTGGCGCAGCTCAATCCGGGTTTTAAAAACGCTGACCAGGTCTTTTACCAATTCCCGGAAATCAACGCGGTTTTCCGCGGTAAAGAAAAAAAGTATCTTTGGTTCTTCCAGAATGTAATGAACCAGGACCAGCTTCATCTCCAGTTTGTGATTTTCGATTTTTTGCTTGCATATTTTATAGGCTTCTTTTTCCAGGCCGCAGTTGTTACAGGATTTTTCAAGATCTTCCTGCGTTGCAACACGATCGATCCACGCAATCTCGGATACCTGCGGCGTCTTGCTGCGCACAGAACCGATTACCTGCGCCAGGTCGCGGCCGTACCTCGTGGGTACAATAACCATAGTATTCGGAGTTAAGTTTTCTTCCCGGTACACCGCGAGAAAAGTCTCAGAGGAATAAGAAAGCCGCAGCCTGTAAATGGGAGTATCCGGAGCTATTGATTCAAAACCGGCTTCCGAACCTGTTATAACAGCCTGTTCTATCGGTTCATCTTCAAGAGCGGAAATATCATCTTCGTCCAGATTTTCATAATCGTCAAAACTGCTCATATACCTACTGCAACAAGTCTACCAAAAGACCGCTGATTTCCTCAAGACGGGCGGCAAGTTCCAGCTGGGGCAGCTGGCTGGAAAGGAGCATGGCTGCCAAATCCTCAAGCTTTTTGTCAATGACCTGAATCTTTGTATATTGCTTTTTGGACATTGAATCCTGGGTACCGCGCTGCCCGGAAAAGCCGGGTTTAAGGAATTTCGGAATACCCTCTTCATGTTCCAAAGCATAGCTGTTCTTTACAACATAGTGCATAAAATTCCGGACAGCCTGTTTGTAGCGGATAATCTCATCGGGGAAAGGCCTGCTTTTCAGAATATCCCCGGCGCTGCGGACATCATCCATTAATATACTGATCGCTTCCTCGGAAACGGGCATTTCCCGCAAAGGGCCAAGCTCATCCGCGGTCCTGCCACGCGCGTCATCAAAAACACGGGAAAAATCCAGGCCGTCTTTGCGCCGGACTTCCCGCCCCTTTGTTTTTTTGCCGTCGCCCTTTACCTGGGAATAAGCGGAAGGATTCATGTAAAAGGAAGGAATATCGGTAGTGTCGACTTTAGCCATTGGTTTTATTGAAAACAGGGAGAGTTGATCTTATACCCTGGGCGTCCCGGTGCTCGGCCAGAGCCTTTGTCCAGCTCTCCTCATCGGGACAGACAGCGACCCTGCCGTGGATAAGGCAGCCTTCGTCGGCCTGAATGCGGCGGGTGATAATGTCACCTATCACAAGGGCTGTATTGAGTATCTTGAGGGTATCTGCCGCGATTATATTGCCGTATACAACTCCGCCGACGGTAATGGCGGTACCGGAAATATTGCTCTTCATCCGCGCACGCTCGCCTATTACGACCCTGCCGGCAGCTTTTACATTTCCCCTGATACTGCCGTCAATGCGCGTAAAGCCGCCGGCTTCAATGTCTCCGTTCAGACTGGTATTGGGTCCAATTATTGTGTTGATTGAAAAATCGCCGCGTTTTCCTGATGTCATGCGCGGCTTGTTCAGCGTCCCTGTCTGGCGATACTGGAACGGATATTTATGTATTTGTACGGATCCACAACATCGGAACCGATGTGAACTTCGTAATGCAGATGGGGACCCGTGGAAAGACCGGTATTGCCGATATAGCCGATAACCTCATTCTGCTGAACCCGCTGTCCCACCTTGACCCTGGAAGAAAGTAAATGCGCATAACGGGTATAGTAGCCGTGTTTGTGTTTGATGATCAGATAATTGCCGAAGCCAATGTCATAGTCAATGGTAACAACCTGTCCGTCGGCTGTTGCAACGATTGGATCGCCGGAACGGTAGGTAGAAAGATCGATTCCCTTGTGAATGTAATACTGTCCGGAAAACGGGTTTATATTTTGGCCGAAATGCATGGATATGTGCCCGATGCCGCCCCTTATTGGCCAGACACTTGGAATTTCTGTAAGCAGGGCGCTTTGGGAATCCAGCAGAGTACCTATTTCCCTTACGGGATTTGAAGCCCTGGACAGATACGCCGAAAGCCGCCGCACATCATCCACTTCCTGTAAAAGGCCTTCAGGAGTTTCCCTTATATTAAGGAAAGAACTCAAATCGCCTGAAACGTTCTGTGAATTCCTGGTACTGAAATCCGCACCCAGGGAAGAAAGAGCGCCGGAAAGGGCGTTTTCAAAACCACGGGCTTCGCGGAGCAAAAGGGAGGTTTCATCCCGCAGCTGATCAAGGCTGGCCTGCACATCCCTTAAGCGGCCGTCCTTGCTTGCGATGGCATACCTGGTGTTATTGTAGGAAACGCCGTACCAGAAAAAAGCCCCGAAAATTCCCAGCACAACCATAAGGAAGCAGAATATTGATAATACGGTGATGTGAAGGTTATAAACCTTTTTTTCCGAATGGGGAACAAATACCACTGTATAACGGCGGGTAAGGAACCTTCCCACGCTTTTCAGTGCGTTTGCAAAGAGCGCGACCACAGCCAGAACGGCATCTATCACTTTTTTAACGAGACTATTTTCCAATCTTTTATACTCATGAACCGAGGCCATCACCGCTCCTGATAGTTATATAATTATAATACCCAAATCGGCAGAAAATGTCAATCAAAACAGTAATAAATAGCAAGAAATCATCCCAAACCGGCTTTTCTGCGGGTATAAATGTCGTAAAAGACCGCTAAAACCAGAATTAATGCCTTAACCACATACTGGTAATGGGTACCAAGGTTCATTAAAATCATACCGTTGTTTATGGCAGCCATTACAAGGCCGCCGACTATGACGCCGATTACAGTACCGATACCGCCGCCGGCAGAAACGCCGCCGATGTAACATGCGGCAATTGTATCCAGCTCAAAGAGGTTACCGGCCTGTGGAAGTGCGCTGTTCATGTAGCCGGTACTCACCACGGCCGCCAGGCCGGACAGGGCGCCCATAAAAAGGAACACAATAAAAATAACCATTTCCGAATTGATACCGGAAAGTTTTGCAGAGCGGGGATTGCCGCCGACCGCGTATATATAACGGCCAAGAACTGTGTTCTTTAAAATAAAGTGGAAGAGAAATATGGTTATGCCCAAAACAAGCACAACAATGGGAAGGCCGCGTGAACGTGCAAAACGATCCGCGAGGCCAAGTGTCAGAAGACTGATAATGGCCAGCTTGGTAATAAATAAGGGCAGGGGCGCAACTTCAAATTCATTGGCAACTTTTTTCCTGCGGCCCAAAAATTCCGCTATAAAGAAAATCATCAATAAAATAACCGCAACCACAAAGGCCATGGGGAAATAAGGTCCAACCCTGCTGATTTTCAATACTTCGTCAAGAATCCCGGTAGCAATAAGTGAGTAACCCGTGTCTTTAAGACTGACAGGACTGACCTTTGTAACAATGTAGGTAAGGCCGCGGAAAAGCAACATTCCCGAAAGGGTTACGATAAACGCCGGCATTTTTCCAAAAGCCACCCACATTCCCTGGTAAGCGCCGATTGCAATGCCGATTAATATCGAGATTAACACAGTGGCGGGCATTCCAATGCCGGAATTGTAGACCATCGCGCTTAAAGCGCCGACAAACGCGCAGACAGAACCGACGGAAAGATCGATATTCTGGGTAATGATAATCATTACCATGCCTACGGCAAGAATTAGCACATAACTGTTTTGAAAGAAAATATTGACAAAATTGCGCGGATTCCAGTTGTTGCCGTTTGTCAGAGGGGCAAAGATAAGCATGATCAGCACCAGCATTATGAACATTGAATAATTTCTTAAATTACTTTTAATCAGCGTTTTAATGTCAGAAGTATGAATATTTTTATCGCTCATGCCATTCTCCTTACCCAACCAAAGCCAGATGCATTATTTTTTCCTGGGTCGCTTCATCTTTCGACAGCTCCCCCTTTATCTTCCCTTCATTCATAACGTAAATTCTGTCGGCCATGCCAAGCGCTTCGGGAAGCTCGGAACTGACCATGATAACGCTCTTGCCGGCAGCGATCATATCGTTCAGAATGCCGTAAATTTCCGTTTTGGCGCCGACGTCAATACCCCGTGTCGGTTCGTCAACGATAAAAATATCCGGGTTCGCCAGCAGGGTTTTGCTCACTACAACCTTTTGCTGGTTGCCGCCGGAAAGGTTGCGCACAAACTGGTTAATTGACGGCGTTCTGATATTGAGTTCCTTCCTGTAACGCTCCGCTTCTCTTATCTCCTGCTGATTATTAATCACCCCGAATTTAGAAATCTTATTTAAACTGGAATGTGTAATATTTGTTTTTACATCCTGAATTAAAACCAGACCGAGGCTTTTACGATCCTCCGATATATATCCAAGTCCCGAATTAATTGCCGCGCGGGGACTATTAAGCTGGCAATTTTTTCCATTAATAAGCAAATCCCCTTCGCTGCGGAACCCGTATGATCTGCCAAAAAGACTCATCATCAGCTCTGTACGTCCTGCGCCCATCGGGCCGCAGAAGGCAAGGATCTCGCCCTTGCGCAGGTAGAAAGAAACATTGTCCACTACTTTAATATTATGATATTCAGGATGATAAACCGACCAATTTTTCACTTCCATTACCGTTTCACCAGGTGTAGACTTCCGCTCAGGGAAACGGTGTGTCAAATCACGGCCCACCATGTCTTTGATGATTATCTCTTCCGTAAGGTTATCACTCTTTACATTGTATGCGCTGATGGATCGGCCGTCCCTCAGAATGGTTACGGTGTCCGCGACTTTTAAAACCTCGTTTAATTTATGGGAAATCATCACAAGGGTAATCCCCTGTTTTTTCAGTTCCAGCATAAGGTTAAGAAGCTTCTCGCTTTCGTCGTCATTCAGGGAAGAAGTCGGCTCATCCAGAATAAGCAGTTCGGTCTTTTTGGACAGGGCGCGGGCGATTTCTACCAATTGCTGCTTCCCCACACCCAGCTTGCTTACTATTGTTTCAGGCGGTTCGTTCAGACCCACCGTATTAAGATATTTTCTCGATTCTTTTAAATAATTATTCCAATTGATTATGCCAAACCTGGTGTCCATGTGGCCCAGGAAAATATTTTCATAAATTGATAAATACGGGCTGAGGGCAAGCTCCTGATGAATAATGGCAAGCCCTTCTTTCTCGCTGTCTTTAACACTGTGATATCTGGTTTCGCGGCCCTTGAACGAAACCCTGCCCTTGTAGCTGCCGCTCGGGTAAACGCCGGAGATGCAGCTCATCAGCGTAGATTTACCCGCGCCGTTTTCCCCGCACAGGGAATGTATCTCGCCTTTTTTAACTTTCAGACTGACATTCTCAAGAGCTCTTACACCGGGAAAATCTTTAGTAAGGTTTTCTATCTCGAGAATGAATTCACTCACATGAAACCTTCAATAAAAACCGCAAAGAAAAATGGAAAAAATTTTTACCACAAACCACACGAACAGAATAACAGGTTCGTTTGGTTCGTGGTAATTTATACTCCAATTTTGTGATCAGGCTACCTTAACTGGCCGGCCTGGGCGGCGGTGTAGAAACCGGCGTTAACCGGAACAGAAAGATTGTTCTTTGTAACAAGAACTGGATCCAGAAGCAGGGTTGTTACATACCCGGTTCCTGTAAAGGCGATCTGTGTAGTATCACCGGCGGCAAGAACCGTACCGGGGATATTAACGGGCTGTCCCTTGAGAAGCTGATCTGCAAGCAGGATGGCCGCTTCTGCGAGTTTGGCTGTGTCTTTGAAAACTGTGCTGTACTGCTCGCCGTTCTTGATTGACATGGCGGAATCGAATTCTGCGTCCTGTCCGGAAGTAACCGGCAGTTTGGCCTGATATTTTGCATCAGCTTTGCAGGCTTCAAGGATGGCGCGGGCAAGTGTGTCATTGGGGGCCAGTACCGCGTCCAGAGTAACGTTACGTGCATCTCCGATCAGGAGGGCTTCCATGCGGGCTTTCGCAATGGGAGCCTGCCAGTTTTCAGTGGCAATCTGCTGGAAAGCGGCTTCTGAGTAGTGCCTGGGGAAGGGCCCGACAACCCTCAACACGTTTTTGTCAATAAAGGGAAGAAGAACATCCATCGCACCCTGGAAGAAGAAGTTGGCATTGGCGTCCGTGGGAGAGCCGGCAAACAGTGTAATGTACTTTGGCGCCGCGGCAGTGGCAGAGTTCAAATTAAGTCCGTCAACGATACTCTGGCCCTGAAGAGTACCGACCTTGTAATTATTAAATGTAATAAAATAACTGTAATTGTGCGTGCCCTGGATGATACGGTCATAAGCGATAACAAGGGCGTTCTCGCGCCTGGCGCTCGCAACAGCCGAGCCTACGCCATCGTTGATATTACCGATAATCAGTGCTTTTGCTCCCTGTGTCAGGAAGCCTTCAATCTGCTGATTCTGGGTGGGCTGATCAGCGTTTGCCCACTGAACCAGACCTGTGTATCCGCGCTTCTCAGCTTCTTCTTTAAGCTGGTTACCGTCTTTTACCCAGCGTTCAACGTGGGTTTCAGGCATGGCAATACCGATTACGGTTTTTGCGCTGGCTGCACTACCGGCCGACTTGCCGCCCGCAAAAGCGAACCCGGCGACAAGAAGAACCAAAAGAACCGCTACAAATTTCTTCATGTTATACCTCCAAGAATGAAATTTAATAATATGGTAAGCGATTCTGTAAAATAATGCAAGTTTTTTGACAAAAATTCCAAAAAAAGGCGGCTGCAAGAGCCGCCGATCTTTATACTGCCTCGTATCCGGAACGGATAGCTTTGACATTCAGCGGAATAAATTGATGTTTGTCTGCCGGGAAGAATTTCTTCAGTATTCCCTCAATATCGTTCAAAGAAAGAGCCCCGGTAAGCTTTGCCATGGCGCCCAGGGCAACCATGTTGGCAAAAAGGACATTGCCGATTTTTTCCGCCAGGCCGGTAGCCTCAATTTTTACGGTTTTAAGGTCGCTCCGTTTGGGGTTTTCCTTGACCAGGCTGGAATTAATCAAAAGCAAGCCGTTCTTTTTAAGAATTTCTTCACAAATGGGAAGGGAATCGCTGTTCATTACAAGCGCCGAGTCCGGCGTTGTTACAAGGGGGCTGGCTATTTCATCATCCGAAATAATGACGCCGGCTCTGGCAATACCGCCCCGCTTTTCCGCGCCGTAAAATGGAAAGAATGTTACGTTTTTGCCTTCCTGCATGGCGTAATAAACCCAAATCTGCCCAAGGGAAATTATGCCCTGTCCGCCGAACCCGGCGAATAAACTTTTTTCTGTCATTTTGCGGCCTCCAGAGGGGAACCTCGGCCTACAGCCTCGGTGGCGGGTTCCGGCTTATTGTTCAGCGTGTTTTTTATTTCTCCGAGCGGGAATACAGGGATCATGTTCTTTTCCAGCCATTCCACCGACTCGACAGGACTCTTGCTCCAGTTTGTGGGACAGGGTGAAAGAATTTCTACCATTGTAAAGCCCTCGCCCGCCAATTGGGCTTCAAACGCCTTTTTGATGTACTGTTTGGTTTTGCGTACATTGGCAGCGTTGTGAACAGAGCCGCGGGCAAGGTAGCGGGTTCCGTCCAGTGTTGCAAGAAGTTCAGAAACATGGATTGGATAGCCCATGCTTTCCGCGTCCCGCCCGCGCGGAGCGGTGGAAGCTTTCTGTCCCAGCAATGTTGTCGGCGCCATCTGACCGCCGGTCATGCCGTAAATCGCATTGTTTACAAAGACAGTGGTAAATTTTTCGCCGCGGTTCGCAGCGTGGATCATCTCCGCCGTGCCAATGGCTGCCATATCGCCGTCGCCCTGATAGCAAATCACCAGGTGATCCTTCAGCACACGTTTGACTCCGGTGGCAGCCGCGGGGGTTCTGCCGTGGGCAGGCTGAGTAGTATCAAAATCAAAATAAAGATCCGCCCAGATGGAACAACCGACAGGAAATACCATAACCGCTTTTTCACGCAGTCCCATTTCGTCAATAATTTCTGTGATAATGCGGTGAATCACCCCATGCCCGCAGCCGCCGCAATACTTTGTCTGAATTTTATTTAAACTTGTTGGATGTCCGTATAATTTTTTCATTTTATTTTCCTAAAATTTTCTTTACCTCGGAGAAAACTTCCTCCTCGGACGGGATAATTCCGCCGGAATGTCCCAAAAGATGAATATTCGTGTTAGGCGAAGAACCATGCGCCGCTGCTTCGTAAGCCGAAAGTTTCACATCTTCCACAAGCTGACCAAGTGACATTTCCACCGTTAATACGGGCTTTCCCCCGGCCATGATTTTTCCAAGAGCTTCATAAGGGAACGGCCAAAGGGTGATGGGCCTGAAAATACCGAGCTTTATGCCTTCTTTTTCGGCAAGCTGCTTTGCGCCAAGACAGATCCTGGCGCTGGTACCGTAAGCAACCATCACAAGATCGGCGCCGGCGCAGCCCTGGTCTTCAAACCGGATTTCCGCAGCCTTAATCGTTTCGTAGCGGACAAAACGGGCCCTGGTTATACTTTCAAGCACTTCAGGCACCAGATGAATTGATGTGATGTGATTCGCCGGCCTGTTTTTCATGCCGCCTACTGTCCAATCCCGTTTAGGCAGGTCGGATAATTGTCTGGCCGGCGGCAGCACCAGCGCTTCCAGCATCTGACCAATCATCCCGTCGACAAGAACAATAACCGGTACTCTGTATTTATCCGCCAAATCAAACGACTCGTAGGTAAGGTCGGCGCATTCCTGCACGCTTTTCGGTGCAAGCACGATGCAGCGGTAATCCCCGTGGCCGCCTCCCCGTGTAGACTGCAAATAATCGCTCTGCGCCGGAGCGATGTTGCCAAGCCCCGGTCCCCCGCGGGCAACATTCACAACCACAATGGGAACATCTGCGCCGGCAGCATAGGAAATACCCTCCTGCTTTAGGCTGATACCGGGGCTGGAAGAACTGGTCATTGCCCTGATTCCCGCACTTGAAGCGCCGTAGACCATGTTTATCGCCCCAATCTCGCTTTCCGCCTGAATAAAGACCCGGCCGTGCTCCGGCATATGTTTTGCCATATAGGCAATAAGCTCATTCTGCGGGGTGATCGGGTAGCCGAAATACGCACCGCACCCAGCCCTGATTGCCGCTTCGGCAATAGCGTCGTTTCCTTTCATTAAAACTTTTTCGCTCATGCTCCTGCTCCCTCAAGCTCAAAAACCTCTATACAGACATCTGGACATACCTGATAACAACTCCCGCAGGCAATACATTTTTCGGTATGCACAAACTTAGACGGATATGAACCGGAAGAATTAAACTCCGTATCCGCCTCCAGCACTTTAAGCGGGCATGCACGGACACACAGTAAACATCCCTTGCACAACTCGCGATTAATGATAACTTTTCCTTTCCTGGCCATCATTGTTCCTTTCTATTAAGTATTTCTATTAATTTTATACCGAATTGATGTTTTTTCCAAGTACTTTTTAATGATAACCTAACCCCGCAGCGGATAATAATCCGATAATCTTCGGTAACACTGGTTCACAATGTGTTTTATCCCCAAATCAACATCGTCGCCCAGCTCGTCGATCAGGGCCTCAAGGCTTGAAAGGCTCTCGTTAAGGCTGGTGTGGAAGCCGCGGGAACATCGCAGCCAGTAATTACCGCTTCCGTCGCTGAACATGCCGAGAAAACCAAGTTCTTTCGCCCCTTTTTTCCATATTGCGGGCTTCACGAGATCATCAAGATGCTCCAGGAGCTCCGCAAGATCCTCCTGCAAATTAAAATTCTTCCTGCGGGGCCAGGTTCGCTTGTGCGCGTTATCCGCATCCAGAGTTGGCGCGAGAGAAAGGATCAGCTCCAGTTTTTCTCCTGCAAGCAGGCTGCGGTTATTAATAATAATGACTCCTTTAAGGCCCTTATACATCGTTTCTGCTGGTATTGTACTGCTTATCGCCTTGAGTTTTTCCCATGGAAGGATCACTGTTTTCTTTCCCTTAACGGTTTCGATTTCGAACACTTCACTGGAAATTCTGATATTATTGGTAAAATCTCTTGTCTTTTTTGGTTTTTCCCCGGCTGTTCTTCCGTATTCCGCGAAAAGACCCGGCCTG
>Ga0123353_10010964_pt1 | contig 12714 bp, 8 predicted proteins | sample TergutLab28metaG_3_FD_92763 | JGI IMG/M metagenome (GOLD analysis project Ga0123353, IMG submission 92763) | Labiotermes labralis P3 segment gut microbial communities from Petit-Saut dam, French Guiana - Lab288 P3 | ecosystem: Host-associated > Arthropoda: Insects > Digestive system > Gut ... | reverse complement strand
TGGAAGTCCCCCCGGGAAAAGGGCCGAGGGTTTTTCCCGGGCTTTTATAGGGGCCCCCAAGGGGAAAGGGCCCCCCCCCCCCCCAAGCTGGGGGGGCACCTTTCCCCCCCCCCCCCCCACTGGAGTTAGTGGTTCAGAGTGAGGCGAGGTCAGCTGCGCATCGTCGCTGGAGTCTGTGATATTGGTCTTATCTACATCCCAATAGAGGACACAGCAGTATTTTGATGCGGCTTCAACCTTCCGATCCCATATTTAATATGGGGGTTGACGTTATGAGGCCAGCATACAACTTTGAACCCCAATATAGGGTTACCATGTTGACGAGAGAAGACTGCACCAAAGCAACCGGCGCTCCTCCTGCAGTCAAAGGGCTCGTCTGGGTTACAGATGAGACCAAGATGAGGGAGGGGACCGGGGCTGGAGTCTATGGGCTATCTGTAGGAAGAAGGCTCAACTTTCCCCTAGGCAGATATGCAACAGTTTTTCAGGCTGAGATATATGCCAGCTTTGCCTGCGTCTACGAAATTCAATTTCAGAATAGATCAGAGAAATACGTGAGTATCGTCTCTGATAGTCAGGCGGCTTTGAAAGCTCTCATGTCGTCAGAACGTCTCCCTTGGTCCATCAGAGCCAAAAGGTGTTGAAAGACATCTCTACCTGGCATGCAGTGGGGCTATGCTGGGTCCCTGGACATGCTGGAGTACGGGGCATTTTCACTCGACTCCGTCTGTATCTTGAACCCCAGTATCGTTGGCGGTGTGGCGGCTGCGCTACGGACTGGACGGTCCGGTGTTCTATTCGCGGTAGGGGTAAGACTGTTCTGCAGAACGTCCTGACCGGCTGTGGGGCCCACCCATTGTGTGCCGGTGTTCTTTACGGGGATAAGGAGGCGGGGGCGTGAAGTTAACCGCTCACCTTGATACAGTGCCGAGGATAAGAATGAGGGGAGCCATACCTTCACTCCCTCTTGTGCCTTTACCCATCTGTACCTCATTCGCAACTTATTCGATTCAAATGAGAAAGCATCGTTTCATAAAAGGCATAAGACCAAAGAGGGAAGGAATAAATGTTGCTGGAAACGAAATCTTGTTTGGAACTTCAGTTGTGAGTCCATTCAAAACACATTCGATTGATTTGTTTGCTTTGAACACGAAATGGGGGGCCCTCAGGGCTCGACTGCCCTCTTTGTGCTGTCTGAGCCCCTCTTGAGGTCGCTGGTGGCCATTGTGCTTTGTCGCCGTCCTGTCTGGGAAGATGATAATGGCATTTAAGCCCGCAGATGAGAGTGTCTTCTCTGAAACTCTGTGTGAGCAGTACGAGAGGTTTTCACGCGATGTTACACTTCTTTGTACACATTGCGTTGAGCTGCCATCATCAAGTGCAAGAGCCGGCACACAGCGTAATGCAATGCACACTGAGTTGTGTTATGTTGTGTAATTTCCTTCTTTTGTTACCGAATATCCTTTCTGCCTTTTTTTTAATCTTCTCTGAGATGGAAGTAAACGTTGGTAGAAGGGAATTAAGTGGATTGGTGCAAAAGAGACGTAACTACATTTTTATTATATGCTCTTTTAACAAGCGCTTTCTGCTAGATATGATTGATGAAGTTGTACTGCAGTGTGCGGCAGTCCTGTATACAACTAACAGTCGATACGAAAGGTTATTGAGAATATTGCGTAATTGAGAGACTGCAGACAGGAGCGCGCACTGGCTGTGTGAAGGCGGCGTCTCGGCATGTACAAGTAGGTGCGCGGTGCAACTTGACCGTGCAGCCCCACCTTTCCATTCTGGGGGGTTTCAGACTTCAATTGTCAGTGGCTCATTGACGGCATTGTCCGGTCGCACACATCGAATTTTGTATTAGCCTTATTTACCTACTTACTTACTTACTTACATACTCACTTCATGGAGCTGAGTCCTTCCTGAGAAGCTGACATGTTCTCAGCTAGTCAAGAAATACCCCGCATTTCATGGAACCTGAAAATTCATTACCGCATTCACAAGTGCCCGCTACCTGTCCCTATCCTGAGCCGGCTCAATCCAGTCCATGCCCCCCCCCCAATTCCTCTTCTTGAAGATACATCTTAATATTATCCTCCTATTTACGCCTGGGTCTTCCAAGTGGTCTCTGTACATCAGGTTTCCCCACCAAAACCCTGTTTTATATTAGCCCACCTTTAAAATTGTCGGTCTAAGTTCTGCTTGGTCTAAACCTACAGGACTTATGAACCGGAGGGTGTCATTGTGCGCTTTGTGTTCAGGCCCCACACTAACAGCGCTTCTGCAGTATATTCGTAGACCGTTGTGTATTCTGCCGTCGTCTTGACGAAACGTAAAAGCTTATAGTACTTCTGTTTGCAGCATTCGCCCTACGTCGGTATCAGGTCAACCAACGTCGTTTAATGGGACTCTTAAGAGAATTTATTTTGAATAGTTACGTCAACACGTCACACCATTTGTGTATGGAACTGATGGGCAGTGTACAGTGATTAGCATGAAGCAGTGTCAGCTACGGTCAGTCGCCTAGCAGTCACATTTGTCTACCGACACAGCCAACATTCATTGTCGCACTTTTGGGAGTTACGCTTGTTTTGCACCAGAGACTTCAATGGTTAAACCAAAAGAAAAGGAACAAGGGTCTATATAAAAGAATTCCGGTGGGATCCGATGGATCAAAGCCAGGGCCCTAGAGTGCGTTCTGTAGCCATACCTAGGGACAAAACCACGTATTAGGCCCATTTGGTATTGTAATAGACGTGATATTATGTCGGTAGTTGCGTTAGTAGTCTGTACTATTGTAGTGTCGTGTATGGTATAATGTACATCGTTGAATGTGACCTATAGGGTGCACCAGGGCCGTCCAGTATGGTGTGGCCGTATGCAGCCAATACCGGTGTATGTAGGATTGGTGTGTTTGCTGTTCTGTTTTCTTTGTTTGTATGGAAATACACGCGCGCGCGCGCGCGTGTGTGTTTGTGACGTGGGGCTTAATTAAATGTGACACGATTGTCAGATATTAAACTTGGCTGAATTTTGTCATGTTGTGATAGACCGGACACGTTAGAAGAAGTGAGTGTAGTGGCAAATCAGGTCTTGGTCCTGCACTGCTGTTCTTGGAACGTTGTTAAAGAAGTTAGGAAATAATTGTGTAATAACACCAACACATACACTAATACTGGAATTGTATTTTTTACACGCAATTTGGTAGAACTCGGACATGTTTCGATCTGTCAGGATCATCTTCAGTGAGTTACTGAACGTCAATAAAGCATATATGTAAAAATATGTAATTTGAACATTAGTACATTTGTTTGGTTTTGTTTTATGAAATGTTCATTAATGCACAGGCATGAATAGCGTACAGAACATAAAGAAATGTACGCGCTACATGCAGAATTCCGGCACGTCCTTCGTCTTGTTGTCTCTGTCTGCCTCCCGTCGTCTTCACCGTTTTGTGGTTGCTGCTGTTTTAATTTCAGTTACAAATAATGGTCGAAACCAGTCCAGTTATTCTGGGTTTATGACGTAACGTGTAAATCGCATCTGTTTAATTATTCCGGAAACAAACGGATTGATATATGATGTATTTGTTAACTGCAAATGGGTTGAAACCCGGTGGCAGCAGTACAGTACACAGTTACACACAAACAATACACAGAACGACACAATGAAACAGAATACACAGAACCGAACACACATAACAATAAAAATAAATAATTTACAAAATTAAACAGAAGCCTACAAAACATACAACCATATATGCATTGATACAAAATAGAACCAGAGGTGTATGAAAAAAATATGATAAACGAAACAGCAAAACAAGTTGGGAACTTCGTTTGATCTATATACATATCTTCTAATAATGATAGACACCCTATTACTAAGACCTTCAGTCCACTCCACTACACTTGTCGACACTTCACTTCTTCCCATTTACAACTTCACCCAACTACAAAAGTTGCGCAAAATGAGCTGTTCGCCTGTGCCTACAGATTTTGTTCGAAAAGTCTTACCTTCCTGCAGGCAGGCCTGGTTACCGCCTGTAAAATGTCCGTTGTTGCTGTCCGAACCAGAAAGTGTCGACAGACTCGGTTGAACCCTCCTCCCCCCCACCCCCCAAGCCATTCGGGAATTGGGCAGTTGTTGCGGTTGGACAGGCGCCGATGTGCAGGGCTGCAACACGTCCTGTCTCCCTCGGACATATCCTCTTTGTCCACCCAAAAATTTCTGTCCCGGTGAGTTCTTTTAATTTTTAAAAGTGTCCGTTTTTTTACACTTTGTTGCTTAAATATTTTGCGTATTTTGATGGTTACTAAAATGAAATAACATTCAAGTACTTTTTGAAGACACACTTTGTTAAAATCATATAGACTAGCACCACTGTCCGGGTAAAAGAGACGTATGCGTTCAGCATTTGCCCTTCGGACTGTCTCGGAAAACTGTAGGCGTCGCAGTTCCGCACAACCTGAACTCGTTGTCAATGAAACGCGTGGCTAAAGAACTTGGCAGTCAGAATTCCACGTTAATGAGTTTTAGAGGAACGTTGAGGCGTCCTTTATTTAGCAATAAGCTGTCTATATAATATCCTCCTTTGAACCTCATCTTTCTGTGTTTTCGTCCTCTCGTTTATGGTGGGTACTTGGGAAGTGTCCTATTTCCGTGTGTGGTTGAGTGGTTACCTTGTGAGAAGCTCAGTTTTGCAACTTTTGCTGTGAGCTCGGCAGATACAGGTACACGTTTATGTTCTGGTGGACCAGTGGAGGTCTCCCAAGTCAGTGAGGAGTCTTTCGGTGAAAGGCTTGAGATCCTTTGCATTCGGTTCACATCTTGTACCCGATACTTGGAAACACCTTCACTTGCCCATTACTTTTGTCCATAAAGTGCACGAGCCTCACCCAGCAGTACACGTGACTGTGTTCTGTGCACTTGGTGTATCCATTATGTGTTGAAGGTACGACAGCCGCAGTGGCCTGTAGAATTTTTCCGTGTCATTATTTATCGTATGAAGACTCGTGTTCAAGTCTGAGTCAGTCCGCGACTGACTGTCCATCTTAACCCCCGGGGATGCTCTTACATTGTAAGTGTGATGGATGTATCCAGAGTCGCCTTGGGGCGTTGTCGCTGACGACAGCTCGGGTCTGTCGTGGTCTTTGTCAGGTAGCTGACAACACCGAGCACATTAAGTGCTGGCAGGTCGCTGTTGGTGCACACCTGTGAGGCACCGTGTGCCGCCTGCTTTGTCGCTTGAATTCGGGTTCATCTAAACTATAAGAACGCGTCCCCACCTTACAGAGAACACATCCCCTTCCGTTACAAAGATCGGCCGGTAAATGCAGTTCAGGACAGTGGCGTTACTTGTTCTGAGAGTCACACGTTGTAAGGGCAAAATGCAGTTATTCGTAACTGACTTACGAAGCTTTCATGTGATGGCAGTATGGCCCGGGATAGCTCAGTCAGTGTAGTGATTCCCACAGGCTGGACGGTCCGGGGATCGAAGCCGGTGGGGACAAGATTTTCCGCACCCATCCAGACCGGCCCTGGGGCCCACCCAGCCTTCTGTACAATGGGTACCGGGTCTCTCCCGGGGGTAAAACGGCCGGGGCGTGGCGTTGACCACCGACTCCTGTCTAGCCCCGAGGTTAAAGAAAGATTAACTATATATAACTCTGCTGCCCCCCCTGGGCCTTCATGGCCTGTTCTGGGGTGAAGTTTACTGTACCGTGTGACGTCAGTACAGGTAGCGCCCTGTGAACGCGCAGAGCCATTGTAAGTGCAGACTGCAATGTGACCGGCTAAGGCAGAACTGCCGAGTTTCGGAGACATGCGGACCAAGCAGCCTCTGGTTCAATAAATATCGGGGGCCAGAGAATGCGTGCAATTGTGTCGCACGCTGTCACATTGCAGTGCATAGCCACCTAACCTTACATTTTGACAGTTTAGCTGCAGCAGAGAGCTCTCCCAGTCATGTCGCATCGTCTGGCGCGTCTTTTGGCAGCATACGATCAATAAACCCACGTGCGCCGTACGGCATGTTTGAATAGTAGATCTACATTAGCAGTTTTACAGGGCCGTCCGGGAGAAGACAAGGAAACTGGACTTAATGCAGCTGAGCTTTGACTTTTACCTTATAAGATTAGATCCGCCGCTAATAAGCCGTCTCGTTATTTATGTATCCCTTCCTTCCCTTTCAGTCGCCGCTCCTTCTGCCCTGCTGTATTTGTTCGCCCCTGGAGGGGGATTGCCAAACTGTATTTAGTAATGCAGTTGTAGCTATTCTCAAGTATCCTAATGTCATTGCGTCCCCTCTCCGGGGTACTGACACCTCCTCAGGACGTCTCTATAGGGAGGTGTGGTCACTTAACACCCCCATTGTGTCTTCTCTTTCACCACTTCAAACGTGACAAAAAGACCATAAGCTATCCGTAGTGTTTATGTTTTATTGTCGCCTGTACCAGTTTGCTTGTTACAGCCAGCAGCTGCATCGTCATTTCGTGTAGCCCGTGTCGTATAAATCGGTTCGGATGATCGCTGAAACGTCCTGAAAGACGGCATCTGAGAGTGTTTTGTTTCAGTCAAAGGGAGCTCCATTCTGCTTTGTCTGTCAGAAGGAGCTACATTCTGCTTTGACTCAGGAGCTCCATTCTACTTTGCCTCAGTCAGAAGGAGCTCCATTCTACTTTGTTGCTCTCAGAAGGAGCTCCATTCTGCTTTGACTCAGGAGCTCCCTTCTACTTTGTCTCAGTTAGAAGGGGCTCCATTCTACTTTGACTCGGAAGGAGCTCCATTCTACTTTGTTGATATCAGAAGGAGCCCCATTCTGCTTTGACTCAGAAGGAGCTCCCTTCTACTTTGTCTCAGTCAGAAGGGGCTCCATTCTGCTTTGACTCGGAAGGAGCTCCATTCTACTTTGTTGATATCAGAAGGAGCTCCATTCTACTTTGCCTCAGTCAGAAGGGGCTCCATTCTATTTTGTCTCAGAAGGAGCTACATTCTGCTTTGTTGCTATCAGAAGGGGCCCCATTCTACTTTGACTTTTTTACAGTCGCGAGAAAGAAACGGTAAAGCTGTAGCTATGTACGCCATAATGGCGTATAGGGGCAGCTGAAGTATAGCTCCACTAATTTTTAACCCCCCGCCTAGTATTTTTTGGTATTGTGCCACGTGGACATCCCCTGTCCGTCTCGTTTTCCCTTACTTGGACACCCTAAAGTTGTCTGTCGAAGGGCACCCCATTGTGCAGTCCATTCTGTGATATAAATGCTTATCATTCACATGTTCAGTTATTCGTTGTTTGCACAAAACGCGCGTCTTCCCACTAATCGCACTGTTTGGTTTGACGTCACCAAGGGCAAATAATATGAACATGGTCACGAAGATCGTGCGGCAGCCTCCTGTGCAGAGCCGGCAGATCGCGCGATTGCCATGCAGGGTCTGGTCTCCCGCCGCTATCTGGCGGTAGCACTCTTTTGTGTTGCTGAACCTCTGAGTAAAGAATGGCGATATGACTGATACAGTGAAATACTGCGTGAGGGATTAGACTGTGTAGGCCGAATCAAGGAAGATTTGGAACGCGGACCAAAATACTTTTCCGCAAAACTGCGGGCAGAGTTTACGTTTGTGCTTTTGGTGCATCAGGGTTCCTGTACGGTCCGGTAACTTTGAATCACTGTGCATAGCCGAACTGTTGTTCCGTATTACGGGGGTCTGGCTGCAGTACCTGAGACATATAGTGGTGCATGTCAACGCTAGGATAGTACCTTAAATTTGGGTGAGGCCCACTTCATAAACACGTGTTTCCGGTTTCTTCCCAGTTTTCTGTTCCCCAGCATTGTCCCTTACAAACTGTAGACAAGACGTGGTCGGTGTAACGCTGTACATTGTCCGTTGAACTGTGTCACGTATGTAAAGTTACATCACCAGCTGGATGCACAACACTGTTATTGGCCAGTTAATGCACCGACATGTTTCGGCCCCAACTGGCGGCCATCCTCAGGCAGCTGTCAAGTTTCTTAGAGTGTTCATAACGCGAACACAATACACCGGATATTTGATTTCACAACCTTCTTCATTTGAAGAAAAATGGAAACGTAGATGTCTGGACACGGCCGTTACATCAGCAGCTAATCACAATACTTTTAACTGTATTTTAAGCAAAATACTGATTGTAAGAATTGTAAGGTTTAATTTTTGTAATAGCAGTGTTTAATGATACGTACAATTCCCGCCATGTGCTGTATGTTGACACGTAAGCTGCACGTGCTAACATATTTAAGAGCGTCATTAGGATAGCCGCAACATGTAGCAGCATTAATTAACAATAAAATTGTTGTGCTAGCAGTTTGTGTTAGGTTTGTTACATAGACGTGGTAGGTGCATGGAAGGGCAGAGCTTTAAGTTTCCCCAGTGCTTGATAGAGCACCATGCTTTGAAGGTGCAAATAAAATTTTTTGATGTATAATTAATGACGCTTCTTGCACCACAAGCTGTATGCTTAGCGTCGTGACACTAAAATGGAATATTCTTATTGGTCGGCTTCAGTCTTCAGTCGCTCTACATCTTTGTGCGGGCGGGCTGGTTCTGGACTTGCTGAGAAGATAATTGCTAGCCCTTCACGAGTGTCGAACCCATGCCGTTCACCCTGTGGGCTGGTCACTGTACCGACAGAGCTCTCTGCCACTTGTCATGTTAGTGTTAGATCCGCTAATTACCTCATGTTCACTGCTGCTGTTTTCACCGTTCAATTATGCAGTTCTGTCTTGTGTGGCCGTATTACGACAGTCCGTAACACTGTCTGGCCGTAACAGCGGCAGTAGTTCAACCATTCCATACGAACACAGTATTTGGCTCGTGGGTTGGTAGTTTTTAGTAAGGACAACGTTTGCACAGACAGACAGACAGACACCAACTTCAGTAGATACTGTGTCCAGGTTACATTTGCCACCACCAACCTGCAACTGTTAGAACAGGAATGAAAGCCAATAGCATATTCATGTAGAAGTTTGCGTTCTGGCTTTACATTTACAGACATTTGAACAGCAAGACGCATGAATCAAATTACAGAACGCTGTATATAACGAACATTTTGTCGTGTAAAATGAAATGACGTCCAGTCCCTATGTAATGTTTCTAAAAGCGTAATTAAATTTGCCCCTGAGCCTTATGTTGTTGCATCATTACCACTTACACTCGGTGAAGAAGATACCAGCACCGCCCGCGCGTGTGAGCAATTCAGTTGGGTGCGCAACGGTTTGTTTTGCCGTTTACATGTTTCGGCACTGCAGGACCACCGTCACAGCGAACAGTAAATGTTAGTGGCAATGAGTGACGCTGTAGCACCGTCACGTCGCTCTCGGCCAGCTTGGTGTAGGCTATAAATAAAGAGAAACTTAGCAGCTTCCACAGGTCGCGCCCCCTTTGGGGAACACACAGTCTGTGCCCCTGTCCGAACTGTACGTCCTGGAGGGACAGTGCTTACGTTGATTGTAAATTAATGTTGTGTGTGGAAATCGAGGAGAATTAGATGGGCGGGGCATGTAGCACTGATGGGGGAGAGGAGAGGCGTATACAGGGTTTTGGTGGGGAAACCTGAGGGAAAGTGACCACATGGGAGACCCAGGCGTAGAGGGGAGGATAATATTAAGATGAATTTTCAGGAAGTGGGATGTAGGTGTATGGACTGGATCGAGCTGGCTCAGGATAGGCAAAGGTGGCGGTCACATGTGAATGCAATAATGAACCTTCGGGTTCCATAAAATGCGAGGAATTTCTTGACGAGGTGAGAACCGGTTAGCTTCTCAAGAAAGACTCTTCTGCATGGAGTAAGTAAGAAAGTAAGTAAATAAGTGTGGCTCAATATGGGGTTTTGTGGCTAGCTTTTGTTAGCACGGTAGTGAACCTTGGTATTCCGAAATGCTGAGGGGGTCTCCAGTTTCTGAGTTGGTGAAATCCATGAGGGGAAGAGCAGCTACAGTTCTGTTCGTCTCGGACTGTTTGCCACTTCGTGGCGGTAAGATTAATTCCAAGCAGCTGTTCATACCTCAAGTGGCTGGCTGGCTGGCTGAGCCGCAGCAGCTCAGGGCGGAAGCCTACGTCTGGACGCTGTGGAATAGGCTACAGTTTTTTACGACGAAACCATCTTTATGTAGAGTTGCAGCAGGAAGTTCCGGACCAGCGGCTTCTGTACACGGGGGTTGCTAATGGAAAGTGTCTGTGCGTCTCACTACTAATTCGCTGAGGCGCCACGCTGACGTCACCACATCTCGGGGTTTCGACCCTACATGGGAAGCTGTTGTGTTATTCGTACAGATTAGGCGAATCGCATTTTGTCTAATGCGCGGGGCAAACGAGTGGAAAGCACACGTTTGCCAAATGCGTCCTTTGTTGTTCTTCGTAGCTGATCGGACCTGATGTTGGCTTGTTGCGACAAGAGCAGTACAGACGTACCGAAACGTTAGAGGTTACATTCTGCAGAGCTAGAGCGTTCTGGACGACCGCTGAAGGCTTGTGGCACAGATACAACACGCAGAGGCACAGACTTGTTCCTTGTTCGTTAATGAGCTCCGGAATCCCACAGCGGACACCGGAGTTTGCATCCAAGGGCATTCAGTGTGGGAATTCTGGTGGCCGGAACAGCGGTGGTGCAGGTTTCAGTGCCAGTAGGCCTGCTACCATTTCCTTTCTCGGCCATCCTTCCACCATCACCCCGTGTTCATTCACCTGTCATCCGCTGGGTAGAATTTGGCCTTATTTATAGGGCACAGTTCCCCGGAACCGCGGTTCCATGCACCCACAATAAATAAAGACAGAAAGGATTAGTGTCGTTAAATACATGAATTTTCGATACCGGTTTTGTTGTAGTGAAACCTAGGAGGAAAACAAAGTGACGTCATCCTGTGCTTGTTCATAAGCACTACGACATGATGACGTAGGCCGCCTTACTGCGTTACCGCTGGGGAAAGCGCCGGTAGGCTAGATGTACCCCAGGTCTGGTCCGAACGCCGTGGGAAAAAAATGCTGTCAGTACCCAGTTGTAGTTGAAACCCGTTCGCTAGTTTGTAGGAAGGAAGCGTGCGAACGGACCGACTGACTGTGCGTTTCCTGCATGTGTATGTGTTGTGGGTCTTGGGAAAGAGACGCGTCATTGTCGAGGTCTGATGAGGGGTACTTGAGAGTGCGAGCAGGTTACCATGGCGATAATGCGTCTCTCTTCATATTCAGCAGGTCTCGGTTTCGAATCCCGCCCCCACCATTAAGCCGGCTATCCTGAGGTTTCTGATGGTCTGTTCTGTAAAAGCCGTGATGTCACTCGAAAATTGGCCTCGACCGCTTCCTTCCCCCAAGTCCCGCCCCACGACACACCGCCTGCGCTCTGAGCTCACCGATATGTTTGTGCCTGTTTCTTTTGTACCACGAGAACAGAAGACGGTGTTCGGTTTGCAGGCGCTTTTCGGTTCCTTGCCGTAGTCTCTCTGCCCTTCAGGCCGTCGGTCAGTTTCCTGCCATCTCCATTTTCTCATTGCTCCTTCCTATAACGCCATCCACTCTGATTCGTCTACAGGCGCACGCAGACCTGTTCTTAGTAACCACCTGCACAGTGTGTACATATTATTGCGGTGATGAGATGGACAGGGCGTGTGGCATGCATGAGAGGGAAGTGGAATGCATAGGAACCTCCTGGTGGGAAACTTGAAACACGAAGAAATTTAAAAGATCGAGGTGCGGGTAACGTGGAGAATGTGGTGAGTTTCTAATAATGCCAGCAGATGGCAGATGGGATGTAACTCGGCGTTTAAAGGGTGAATATGCATCTTAAGGATATTGGATGGAAATCAGTGGGGTGGATTCGGGTGGCAGGCTGGTGTGAATACCATAATGAACAATTGGGCTGCATGGCATGCGGGTACTTTGTTGACCAGGTGAACAACTGTTAGCCTCTCAGAAAGGTTTGTGCCCAATATAGCCAGTACGCGTAAGTATGTAGGGTCGCCCTCGACGGTTCCCATGTAGTTTGCAGTTCACAGCATAGTTACGGAATTGAAATGTGTTCGCCTTTGTGGTCTACCGAGATTGTTGTCTGTCTGGTGGCGTGGGTGGTGTATTGCATGAAATACTACTAGTACCTCTCTTGTTTAAATGAATTATTAACAAGACATTGCATGTATGGCGTGGTATTGAGGCGCGTTCGTGCAACCATTGTTGCAGTAGAAAAGCAGTAATACATAGCGTGAATGTGTGTTTGTAGCCTTAGATATCTAGAATGCAATGCGCATGCGCCATATTGTGATCTGTGGCCTGTCCGGCTCAAAAATATTCTTCCACATTATCCTATAAACAGCACGATTTTCGGGGGGAAAAAGTTCTTGAACACAAAATGCATATTTTGATTTTCTCCACAACTTTTGTCTGAAAAATGTCTCATTCTAAGAACTGAGCGCGATATGATCAAAAAATGTATATTGGTTTTCGTGTAAAGTACCCGTTATTCTTGTCATACTTACTTACATACTCCATGGTGCAGAGTCCTTCTTGAGAAGCTAACTGGTTTGCAGCTAGTCAAGAAATTCCCCGCATTTCATGGAACCTGAAGGTTCATTACCATACTCACAAGCGTCCGCCACCTGTCCCTATCCTGGGCCAACCCAATCCAGTCCACATACCCACATCCCACCTCCTGGAGGTCCATCCTAATATTATCCACCCATCTACGCCTAG
>Ga0123353_10010962_pt1 | contig 12715 bp, 4 predicted proteins | sample TergutLab28metaG_3_FD_92763 | JGI IMG/M metagenome (GOLD analysis project Ga0123353, IMG submission 92763) | Labiotermes labralis P3 segment gut microbial communities from Petit-Saut dam, French Guiana - Lab288 P3 | ecosystem: Host-associated > Arthropoda: Insects > Digestive system > Gut ... | reverse complement strand
CGCTGACCACGTGACACCCCTCTATCCGCAAAAGTTGGCACTAACTTCGCCGACCGGCGGCGGCCGCTCTGTCGGTATAGTTCGCGTGCGGACTGAGGCCACGGAGTTTAGTTTAGTTTTAGTGACTAAGCAAAACTAGGAAATTCAGTGACCAAAATTCGAAACAGTGTTACCCGCGAGTACGTATTGTACATCCTAGAGTGTACCGCAACAGCACATTCGGTCGTGACACCAAAGTGGCAACCGTCAGTGTCACAAGAGGTCGGCGTGTCACCTGGTATACGGCAATACTGTAATATGCGTCACAGCTGCTGCTCTTTGTAATAACGCAGTTTGCCTCGCTAGTTTACACACTGGCTTGGGACACACCCTGCAACGCACACACGCAATAAAATGACTGTCCAAACACGCCGCGATATTGTGTGTGTGTGTGTGTGTGTGTGCGTGCGTTTGTTTGTTTGTTTGTTTGTTTATTGTATTCCACCCTCTTTATGTACCGTAGTTACCGGTCTGGAGACGAATGTTCTGCACATAACGTCACTTGTACAGACAGTTCTTAAGTTTTCCTGTGCTCTGTTCTGTATCATTTCCTATCGATGAGATAAAGGTTTTGTAACTGAATATTTGTCCCAGATATCTTCTGTAGGACGCGGAAGTACGGCCCTTATTACTGCAATTAAACATGGTTTACTACTATAAAACACACTGGAATTCGAACGGAAGAATCCGACAGCTCCATACGTTGTTCAGTTCCCCAACCATTCCATTCACCCACAGTTCACATATGTACCTACAGTTACTTTAAATTAATTATTAGCAACATTAAAATGACAATCGTAACTAATATTTAGGCTTTACGTTTTTGAAGAATGTACGAATGTCATTCGGAATGTTGTCCTGTTTGTTTGTCACCGATATTTTCTGACCAATCCGCTTCACCTCCTCCCACCGTACAGTTACAAGTGTAAAACATTTCCCCAAGCAAACCTTTGCTGTCTGTAACTTCATTGTAATGTCTTAAATGTGTTCGAAAACCGTGGTGAGCCACATGCAACCCGCGGACAGCGTGATTCCACCAGTGCTGTACGCTCTGTCAACTCGTCCGTACACCAGAAAGACGGGCGGGAAGTGCCTCTTCAAGAATCGTAATATTTTTCGGTTTCTCTGCAATAAACGCAGTGTCCGTTGTGCACTCCTTTCCACATTTTCTTTTCTGTCACTCTCTTTTCGTGCTACCGAAGTTTAACAGTTTCATTTCTTTGTTCATGACAAACGATCTCCATCAGAACATGCAGCTCAAACTTAAGTGGCTGTACGTATTGCCACACCGTGCAACGTTCCACGGCCAGTCGCTGTCTTCATAACCCACAAGCAATGAAATCAATTAAACGCACTGCAACATCAAGATACGCGCATTAGTAACCATTCCATTACAGACAGGCGTCTGGTAAAAACCCAGACAGCAAACCTGTCAGTATCACGGGCCTCGTGGGAAGAACATAGGCTGCAGTCCGATAATGAAGTGACGCGACGTGGCCGAGAAACAGAAAGTTACAACTGGGTTGTCAGAATTCGGTTCACCGCTGCTCAGTTGAACAAGAAACAGTACAGCCTACTGTAACACCGCAAAGTGAGCCCACTGTCCACAGAGCCTATTATGACACCGCAAAGAGTGCCTACTGTCCATACAGCCTACTGTGACAACACAAAGTGAGCCTACTATATAGAGAACCTACTGCAACACCACAAAGTGAGTCTACTGTCCACAGAGCCTATTATGACACCACAAAGAATGCCTACTCTCCACACAGCCTACTGTGACAACACAAAATGAGCCTACTATATAGAGAACCTACTGCAACACCACAAAGTGAGTCTACTGTCCACAGAGCCTATTATGACACCACAAAGAGTGCCTACTGTCCACACAGCCTACTGTGACAACACAAAGTGAGCCTACTATATAGAGAACCTACTGCAACACCACAAAGTGAGTCTACTGTCCACAGAGCCTATTATGACACCACAAAGAGTGCCTACTGTCCACACAGCCTACTGTGACAACACAAATTGAGCCTACTGTCCAGAGAACCTACTGCAACACCACAAAGAGTGCCTACTGTGTGTTGAGTCCACTGCAACATCATACAGTGAACCTTCTACGCACACGATCTGGTCTGTTTTCGCTTTTCGTGTAATCCTAAGAACAGCGACCACTTTGCTTATCAGAACGAACTGGGCGACCTTGTATTGCGGGTCGGCAGGTTCGTTGGTATGGACGAGCTCGATTTGTAACTATCAACACTAGAGATTTCATGCTTTGTAAGCCTGCATTTTGGATGGGAAAGAAGATTCGTGCAGAGCAGACATGTTGGAGCCTCTTAAGAAGTATAAAATTATCTTCCGGTGGACTCTTCTACCCTGAAGAAGGAGGCAGGAAGTTCCTTCGAAGTACGTGTAAATATATACACACTAGAAGGCGGTATATTCGTCGCAGTGGGAAGTTAACAATGTGTGAACTATGTAAATTGTGGGTTGTGTTGTGTGTGTGGTGTTTGGTTGTGCTGCAGCAGCGACCGTCAGAGACTGAACGGGCAGGCTCGGGCTGCGGCCAGTCCAGCTGACACAGATTTTGCATGGAAAGGAGTTCCTATCAGTTTCTTCTTTTATTTTCATAGAAAACGACAATATAACGGAATTACGTAAGTGAAAACTTAACATTCGTAAAAGCTGCAACACGTGGCATAGCAGTGAACAGTATTAAGTACTTTTTACATAAGAATGGAGAATGTTAAAGATCACCCTATAGCTGCCATGCAGGCACAGATGGGGAGAAGAAGTATGGCTTTACTATTTCTTCAACCTCGACGCTAGGTGGGGAGCGGGTGTTTAGAGCCACGCGCCGGCCGCTTTAACCCCGCGAAAGAGACACGGTACCACCTGTACAGGAGACTAGGTGGGCCAAAGGGCCGGTCTGGACAGGTGCGGAAAACCTCGTCCTCACCGGGATTCGATCTCCGGACCGTCCAATCCGTACAGAGTGGCTATAGAGACTGAGCTATCCCGGCTTATTATGAGGACGTTAAACCAAGTAACAATTTCAAGGTAGGCGAAAGCGACTATCTTGTGCGTCGGTGGAGATCTGCAAACTTATACAGATTTTGAGGGTTTCTTTTTTTCCCCTTAAAGATATTCCTAACTAACAGCCCTCCTTTTACACTGGTCACACGTCAGACTTCGTGTGGATTTAGGAAGAGATTTTGAAACACACTGTGGGAGCAGTTCCGTATTCATGCTCGGTTCACTGATCAGGAAATCACGGAGCTATCAGGCGGTTCGTTGCTTACAAAACTGTCTGTCAGTTTATAATACGTAAGAAAAGCCACTCATGTGAGTAGAACAAGCAACGGCTGACACGCAACTCACCATCACCACGTTACATTCAAACTAAATGCTTCGAAATAGCCGAAGTTTTGGATGCAGTCGGCTGTATGTCTACTAATCGTTCTGTTGTGCTGTTTTATTTACCGCCGGTAACAAACTTGCCTGAACTCACGTGACAGTATTACATCCGTCACAGTTGTGTGTATTTGACCTTATGGTTGGGGAAAAGCTTTGTTACAGTCAAAGAAAGAAATGCTTCCCATCAGTCTACATTGTGCACAGTAAGAGAAAGCGGGCTTGGGAGACCACTGTGTGTTTGAGTGAGTGAGTGAGTGAGTGTGTGTGTGTGTGTGTGTCCCAATGCTGACTTTTGACTGGTTTCCACAAAACTAACATAACAACGCAATTACTTCAATTTTTTGCTACCCAAAATAACAACATGATGACAATAAAAAAATCTGCGAAATTTTGGTTGGAAAAGAGAAGAGATTGGCAAAGTCGGGTTACGTAGGTTTGCAGCTACAGACGGGCAGCACTAACACCGATATCAGACGAAGATGTTATCGGCACGTGCAAATGAATTAGAATACAGTCCAAATGAGTGCTTTTGTGGACAAGATGACGAACTTCCCAGATCTATAAAAGCAGACCGTTTTCTTGCTATAAGACAACAGTTCGTGAGGACAGGTCTTGCATAACTGCACAGTTCATGGCCTAGAAGTGATGTGCGATCTTCTGGCATTTTGCGCAGTGTAGAATGGTAGTTTGTTACTGGGACAACCTACCGGCCCATCTTCTAGGGGCCTTGAAGATGGGCCGGTATGTTGTCCCGAAACGTCGGTAACAAACCACATTCTACACTGCGTAAAATGCCAAAAGGGCATATATCTTATTTACACCGCGACGGAAACTTGACATCACCTGAAGTTTCTACGGCGGTATTTTACTCGTCAATCAATCGCTGTGGCCGCGCTGTCTAAGGAGTCGGTCTGCGGCCGCTCTCGTGCTGGGATTGTGGGTTCGAAACCCGCCGGCGGCGAGGACGTCTCTCTCTCTTGTAAGTGTTGTGTGTTATGAGGTAGAGGTCTCTGCGACGGGCCGATCACTTGTCCAGAGGAGTCTTACCGAGAGTGTGAGTGTGTCTGAGTGTGATCGAGGAACCTCACTGGGGGCTCTCGAGCCATCAGGAAACTTGTATTCGTTTATTATTAATAGCGACTTGGTAGACTGACTGGTGATGAGGATAAAACATTGGCAAGAGATATGTCAAAAAGCGAAAGTGCGGTACTGTTAGCTTACTTTTGTCAGCGTACTGTTAGCGTATTCAGAAATATGACGAGCAACCTGCATCAGGAAAGTCACTACATCGGCAAAGGTTCCACACGGACACCTGCAGCTGTAAATTAAGACTGAAAACTTTCCATTGATTGCTATTAACTCAGTTAATTCATTAATCGGGCTGTTGGTAAGTTAATTACGGCTACTTGAGAAGAATGCAAGATACGAAACGAATACTTCATCCAGAACCGTAGTTCTTTCTTTGCAGAACCCAACAGGCTACAGAGCCCAAATCCCCAAAAGCCTAAGAGAAAAAATCCGCGGGCTCGATACTCGTGTTTTATGTGAACGACTGTACCGCCTCTTCTAGGCTTTGGCAGCTGAATGTGACGAAATGTAGCTTCATTTCGATGCGCATTCGCAAAATTGTAAATAGCGAATATTAGGTTCGTCATGTGTGACTCTCCGCCCGCAACTGCAAGGTTATACAAGGAACTGGATATCTAAGAATTTTTTTAAAAATCTGTCAAGAAAATTCAAGTCTCACTAAACTCTGTCAATAATAACGGTACTTTATATGAAGACCGATATATGTCACTTATGAAGTCTACCGCTGGATTCTTCTTACAATGAGAAATGTTTCAGACAAAATTTGCACAGAAAATCAAAGCACACATTTTGTGTTCAGTAACTTTTTCCGAACGTCAAGCAATTTATAAGATAATGTGGAAAAATACGGCGCACCCAAGCAGAACATATATGACAATATAATATTCCGCATACGCTTTGTAAACTGGATAAATAAGGCTATAAACATGCACCCAGAATAATAACATCATCGTTTTTCCATGGAAATAAGGGTTACGCGAACGCGTCTCAATGTTACGTTGTGGTACATTGTTTTCTTGCCCCACAGCACCACAACCTTCACCGCAATTGTGCGTTCAAAATATCTGACATCTTTCTTTGGTACGAACATCATGCAGTGAAGATCTCTTACTTCGTAGCATTTCTGGATATAACTTTATTGTGGCAGTTGCTGACCCGAATAAAGTCTAATATTTTCGGAATCTAAGGCACACAGACAAAGTCCAGTAACTGCAGCAAAAGACAGCCACAGCAGACCAATGCACTGGGTTGGTTCCTGCTGCAGTGACATCTGACACATCTGAATTCTGAGTGATAACCAAACGAACCCAAACATATGTTTTTGCTGTAGAGTTACATAAAACTGTAAGAATTGTCTAAATGCACGTGCCGGACATATTTCTGCCATTCAGTCATTCTCAGAGGTGTTACAATACCCAAAAAATGCAGGTTCGTAGGACAGATTTCGTCTCGGGTGTCAAATCTTTCAGACAATGTACAAACACACCATAAGGTAGACACAAACATTTAAAGCACTTGTGTTTTATACTTCTACCAATGACCACGGTGTTCTACGCCATATTCTAATTCCACATTTTGTACATCATTAGCTAATATGCCGGTCGATAGCTGTCGGATTGAACACTGGCATTTCCGTTCTCAATTAAGTTAGTTCCAAATACTGACAAATGGACGTCATTATTGAGATGCATTAAACCATTAAAGTATAGCTTTTATATACATAAATTAAGCAGAAATGAAATTTCTCGAATGGTTTTATCAGTTGGTTTTGAGTTGTCGTCCATTTATACATGTCATACAAAAAGGGAAGGATTAAAATGTGCAATGTTGTAATTTTGACTGCTGTTTTATATGGGCGTGCAACTTGGTCTCTGACGTTAGCGAAAAATATACAAAGAAGGCCTTCCATGGTAGGTTGATGAAGAGAATATTGGAATACAAGGAGGAAGAAATAATACGAGGCTTGATATAGCTGCATAATGAGCAGCTTCATGATTGGTTCTCTTCGTCATACGAGTATAAAGACGTGCTGCATATTTAGTAGAACATTCTCACCAAATATTATTAGGAAGATCAGAGCAAGGAACATGAGATGGGAGGGACATGTTAGTGTTTTGGTGGAACCACTGCAGAAGAGACCACTGGAAAGACCTACAGATAAATGGCTAGATGTTATTAAAATGGATCTCAGAAATAGGATGGGAGGGAGTGGACTGGATTAATCTGGCTCAGGATAAGACTTACTAATATGATTCATGGACATGGATATGAATCGGGGTCCAATTAAATGGGGATATCTGCTGCTAGCTGAATTTTTTAATGAGGACTGCCCAGACAGATGAATGAATACTTAGCCCAGTCACTATATGTGCCGTTTACTCTATCATTTATAACTGCATATTGCCTACATTACGTTTTTATTTGTTTAGTGTGAATATTACTGACCTAGACAGGTTCAACGATCTGCTTGTGCAATGGAGATCTGAGCTAAGAAACTGACTTACAGACGTCAAGAAGATAAACTTCGGGGTTTAAAGAAATTACGACGTAAACATGCTGCTGAACGTTCATAGAGAGGCGACAATGTTCAGGAGTTTATCTGCTATAATTTATTTTACTTGTGCACGGTGCTGCACTGGACCGCTCGATTGGTCTGTCGTCCCCTCTAAAGGCGAGAGAGTTGCAGTGGCTACCTTTAAAGTTAAACACACATTTCATGGAGCAGGGGTTACCACCCTGACAAACCAAAACTAAGCAGAAGATACAACAAAAGAAGGATGGACACTACTACTACTACTACTACTATTACTACTACTACTGCTGCTACTTATAATAATAATAATGCCTGAAACCTGGTCAGTCACAAAAGACCGGCTCAGAATGGGCTCCAATGTTTGTCAATGTAATGACGAAGACATTACTATTTCCAGAGTAAGTGCTTAATTGTGCAGTGCTGACACAATGTTCAATTACCTGGTAAGTTATTTCGCAAATTAACAGTTAAGTTAACTGAAACATATGTAATGTATCGGTAAGTGATTCAGATCAGCGGTACGCAAACTTTTAAATCGCGGTTCGCTCAAATACGAGACATAAGGCGAAGTGCCACGAAGGTTTGCAAATGTGATATTAATACATTGCAACGTCGAACTGTGTTCATTTTGTTCATATCTGTATTAACAGCACGATGGATGTGTGACTGTTTAGTAAGTAATACTGATTTTTTTACGTCCCACGTCCGTGCAGGGCAAGCATAATTCAATTTGCATAATATTTATCATCACATACTGTTTATAATTGAATGGTTCACCTATACATTTTGACAGATTCTTCTAAGTTACCCTGAAGATGGTCGCGACGGCGACTGAAACATGTTGGTCATAGACAGTATGTGATAAACACATCATACATACGTGTATATTTGCTCATATTACGTAAAATGAATAATACTGATTTGTTTATATCTATTCTCGCTAGAATTTCAGCGTAGGGCTAGCAAAGTGCTGATCGACCGCCTGTGCCCCCTCGTAAATTGTACGACTTTTTAAAATAATAATTTTAGTGTGAAATGTTAAACTTTAACAGCTACGAACGTAATGCAATTTCAGCCGCAAACTCGTCACATGGACGGTACGTAACTTGGCTAATGTGGGATGTGGGGGCACAATAGACAGGGTTATTAGGAGTCAAGTTAGAAAGAGGGAGGTGATTGGTTGGAACCAGTCGTTAATATACTTGCACCCCTTTCCCCTACTCTTATCCTAATTTTTTTATTTGCCCCTCTTCAACTCAGTAGTAAAAAAAAAGTCGCTTGCAGAAAACTTTTTTTGGGAGAGGGCGCGTTTGCCCGGCCCCTCTTGCCCCCCCAAGTTACGCCTATGCTCATACATACAGAAAGTGATAGCAGCACATCAAAAGATTTTCTTCAACATTTGGAGGGCCATCGCCTTTTTTATAACTCAATTTTGTGACATTTGTTTGCAGTTAGGCAGCGGATGTCAGCTGTCCAGTCAGTTCTTGCAAAGAGGAAGAATAAGACTTTGTAGATTTACATCTCCAATCATGACCTCTCTTTATTTTTGAAAATCTTCATCGCCGAAAACGCTTGTTCGCAGATGCGCCTAGTCGCAAACTGACAATCTACAGCGCGAAATTTCCCAAGTTACAAAAACTTGCTGAAGGCAAGATGCGACAAAATTAGTCGTTTGTATCCCCATTGGTACCGTAAAAACTTGATCAAACTTGCTTGTGAGTAAGAGATTGAATTTTACGTCCATAATATGTTTGAATTTTAGAATCTATTACCGTGATCTTGCCCTCCGGTAAGAGGGACGGATTCGTAAGAAGTTCATTTCTGCTTTCCTGCGAATTTGCAGAAATGAGAACCAAAGACTTCCGCACATTAATTACCTTTTACTATATATTTATCATGACGACATTTGTAAGGTCTCTCGGCACTTTGAACTGACAACAGCACTGTCTCTCTTCTGCGCCATGTCACCAAACTACACTTTTTTTTTAAACGACACTGTCTTATTCAGATGGCGTGCAAAACACCCCACATTTCCTTTGCTGTTCTAAATGAGAAGCAGTGAGATACCTAGCTTATATCTACTGAAAATGCTGGACCTATCAGCCACTCGTTATATCTCTAATTTCTTCTCCACACACTTCACTCTTTTCTTATAACATAACAACTGCAATATGGGGCACTTGAAGAACCACCAGCAATGTGCCACTTTTTGTCGGAAAAACCGAACCACTTTGGCATGCGGAATACCGTCGCTCTTCGCTCCTACCAGCATTTCGAGGGAAAGTGCCGGCGATGAAGTCGTTCTTACCCAATGTTATCGGCACATTTAACAACAGTGACCAAGCAGTCATACGACACATCGTCGTGACAGTAATGGCCAATTCAAAAAGTGTTCAAGTGAAGCCGCACACCATCATGGCCGCAGCGACTTCAGAGCACATCTTGTCAAGCTCAGTGCAATAAAGCTTCTTTATTTGAACGCAAGATTTCAATTAAAACAGAAGCGTATATTTGGTTATTCTACGGAGTGATTTGGGATTAAGAGGCTCGTCAAATACGTGGAAGTTCTGCTTCTTGCCGTGATGAAGTTTCAAAGCGGCGCAACTGTCGCAAATTACGTAGGTTCAGCCACTGCAACTGAACAGTCTCAGCACTCCAAAGCAAGTTTTGTAATTTGTTTAATGACGTCGTTCGCAGTTTATTCCACTAGCCGCACCGTGGTTTATCTTGAAATCCAGACACTCCCTCTGTCTACTGGCTTCTAGATTGTCGAATCTTCAGTCGTGAAGCGACAATTTCAAGATTGCGTTTTATTACGTCATCACCAACGGAAAATATCTTCCTTCTTCGTGCAAGCACGAAGAGCAATTTCACACACACACACACACACACACACACACACACACACACACACACACACAAACACACACACACACAAACACACACACACACACACATATGTGAAGCAGCAGTTCTTCAAGAGTTTTCTGGTTTTTAGGCCGTTAGCAAAACTGCGAAAAGCGAATATGAGCTTCGTCTTCTGTCTGTCCGTCCACCGTCCGTCCGTCCGAATAGAAAAACTCGGCTCCCACTGTGCGGTATTCATGAAATTTCCTGTTTGAAAACTTTAAAAAAAAAATCTATCGAGAAAATTTAAATTTGATTAAGACCTGCGGAGAATAACGACACTTCGCATGAAGACTTGTGTGCGTTATGATGGCATCTCGCTGAATTCCTCTGAGAATGAGAATTATTTCAGACAGATTTCGCAGAGAAAATCAAAATACATTTTATGTTCAAAAGGGGTTTTCCGAAAATCGTGCCGTTTGTGAGATAATGTGGGAAAATACTGTAGAGCCGGACAGTCCACAGATAACAATGTAATACGGCGCATGCGCTTTGCATGCTGCATAAAGAAGGCTGCAGGCACAAAATCAGAATAAGTAATGCTTATTGCTTTTTCAATGCAAAAATGGTTAGGCAAACGCGCCTCAATATTACGTTTATACGCACATTTCCTGTCTTGTTAACTCATTGCCTGCATATCGCACTGTCAATCATTTGCCCTTCGGTCCGATCTTTATATTTTGCATTGAAAAGTCCTCAGGTCACATTCCTTTTAAGCCGTTAATTGCGCTACAGAACTCCAGGTACGTACATCGGTTCTTCGTACAGTACCAAAGGATCAGGAAGGTCTTCTTCCTCTCGTTATTAATCTAGCAGTTTGAAAAACAGATTCCTTTACAGCTATTTGCTAAACCCCATCTTGCAGGGCGTACAAATGCTAATTCCAGAACTTTATTGAAGAAGTTGATTCACTTAAACTGACGCCAAAATGTATATATATAAATTTACACAAAATACATGCACCAGTTGTAAAAAACCGATATTTAAATGCACATGAATACAACACTCAGATTTCCCCTGTGAACAACAGAGCACTTGGAAGGAAGCTGATTTGACAACGAAGACACTAGTTCTAGTCCCGCCTTGTACGATTTCGGAGATTGACAACATAGTGTGCTGATTGACAACAGGATTTTATGACGAAATTCTTCGTCGCTTCTGGCTTAGTCGGCTTCTATATTAGTTTGCAGTTAATCTGTTTACGTAAAACAAAGACACTAACAAACAGCGTAACTAAATAAATAAATAACCTCCATAGAGCGGAGTCCTTCTTTAGGAGCCAACAGGTTCTCAGACAAGAAATTTCCCGCATTTTACAGAAGCCAAAAGTTCACGCTCGCATTCACAACAGCCCGCCACATGACCCTCTCCTGAGCCAGATCAATCCAGTCTATGCTCCCCATCCCACTTCTTGAAGACCCATTTTAATACTGTCCTCCCACATACGCATGGGTTTCCAAGTGGTCTCCGTTCCTCTATTCACCTCTCCTGTCTCCCATACGTGCCACATGCCCCGCCCATCCTATTCTACTTTATTTGATCACCCGAATAACATTTGGTGAGGGGTACAGATCATGAAGACCCTCGCTGTGTCTTCTCCACTCTCCTGTTTATCGTCCCTCCTAAGATCATATCCCCTCAGCATCCTATTGCTGAACACCCTCAACCTGTGTTCCCTCTTCAATTTTAAGAGACCAAGTTTCACACCCACACAAAACAATGGACAAAATTATAGTTCTGTATATCTTAATCTTCATCTTTTGGGTAGCAAACTGGACGACAAAAGATTCTGCACCGAGTGATAGCAAGCATTCCGTGACTTCAATCTGATTCGTTTGGGTTGTTCCCAAATATCTGAATTATTCCACCCTTGCAGAGGATCTGTCACCTGTCGTCAAGCTGTTCTCCAGACATGACCATGTACTTAGAGTTATCAGCATTTACTTGTAGACCAAACCACCTACTAGCGAATACTATAGCTTTTGTTTCCCTTTGCAGCAAGCATGCGAGCACCCAATTTATTAACATCATCAGCATAAAACAAAAGCCGATGTGTACCGTTTAATGTCAATCCGTTCTGATTTGCCTGAACCCAACTAATGGCATATTCTAAAACAAAGTTTAAAGCAATGGTGTGAAGCACCTCCTTGTTTCAAACAATTCTTAATGTCAGAAAATGTCTGCTATAGTTTTCATTTATACACATTTTCATTAGTTGTACTAGTTGCACAGGGATACCAAACTGAACGAGATTATTATTATTACTCATTTAAAAACTTTTGTAAGCACAGATGTAGCTATACTTAGTCAAAGAATTAGATACTGAATCATATTTTAAGGCAGAAGAAGGTTTCACAGACTCACGATTTCATTGTGTAGCTAACAGAGTTTTAGATCAAGTTGTCGGTCTGTTGTTGTCTGTGTGTAGCGATTCAGGTATATGGAAAAGGCAAACTATCACACTGTCTGTTTATATTATTATTTTCATACTGTAAAATATGCAAACTGACCATTTAAGTTTTCTGTCATTAGTGTGTGTGTGTGGTGTGTGTGTGGGTGTGTGGTGTGTGTGTGTATTGTGTGTGTGTGGGGGGGTGTGTGAGAGGGTGTGTGTGTGTGTGGTGGGTGAGTGAGTGTGTGGTGTGTGTGTGTGTGTGTGGGGGGGTGTAGGTGTGTGTGGGGGTGTGTGTGGGGTGTGTGTGTGTGGGTGTGGTGTGTGTGTGT
>Ga0123353_10010960_pt1 | contig 12715 bp, 20 predicted proteins | sample TergutLab28metaG_3_FD_92763 | JGI IMG/M metagenome (GOLD analysis project Ga0123353, IMG submission 92763) | Labiotermes labralis P3 segment gut microbial communities from Petit-Saut dam, French Guiana - Lab288 P3 | ecosystem: Host-associated > Arthropoda: Insects > Digestive system > Gut ... | reverse complement strand
TTGAAAATGATCAAGTGCAACCTTCGTTGCTTAAACTGTTCCGTAACAAAGAACCTGCTCCTTGGGTAAGGGAAGAGTTCTGTGAACTGGGGTTTGAACGTACCTATCAGGGTCATACCTACAAGGTGAAAGTAGCTGTAGTGGATGATGCAACTCCTCCACCCAATGCTACTGATAGATGGGATCAGGTTGTATAATGGACTTTGCTAGGTTAATGGGAGATTTTGCCCCTATGCTCAATGTGTTTAAGAGTGGGGGCAATCCCATGAGTATGATACAGAACATGATGGGACCTCAGAGGTATCAGGAGTTCCAGTCATTCATGCGTCAAGCTCAACAATCACAACAGAATCCAGAGGACTTTGTGAAACAACAGTTCCAACAATCAGGAATAGATCTAGGTGAATTAAGAAAAACACTAGGAATATAACATGGAAAAAACCTTTCATTCGATTCTTAAGATAGGTTGTCATATTGAACACGCTCTTAAGGATGCTATGGTACTATGTCAGAGTTGGGGTTATAATGGGTTTAAAAGACTTTATAGATATTACAATAATTGTATTCATCACGATCTCATTTGCCTTCGTAATGAGATGTTTGATAACCATGATATTGTTGCTATAGACGAGTACCCAACTACACCCTACCTTGCTGCAAATCTTAAAGAACATTGTGAAAAATGGCTTATGACACTTAGGGACGCTTGTCGTCAACTAGCTATGCTGAACGTAGAGCTAGTAAAACAGACAGGATACCAGAGTTGTGAGGTGAAAGATATACTTAAAGATCTTTATAAACTAAAAGAGAAGGCAAGGCGTACTTTGGTACGGTTTGAGAAATGCAACTGGATGGAACATGATATTCACGTATATGACGATTTATTGCACCATAAGATGAAGAAGAAAGAGGAGAAGCACAAATGACAATAGAAGAACTCGACAAAGAACTCCTAGATTCTTTTAAACAAGAAGTAGAAAAAATACAGACCCTTACTCCAAGTTCGATTCGCACACTCGCAGATATATCGAGTGTGCTTTTATGCTTATGGCATCCTGCTGTAAAGCATCAATCTTCCCATATAGATGATATGCAAGAGGCTTTAAAAAACCATCCTGCTACTACAAACGTTCATGCTCATGAATCTACCGTATCTAAAAGTTACTTATCAGAAGAAAGGGGAGTAAACAATGGGCATAGACACAATCCTTATTGATTGGAGGACAACATTACAGCTGTAGAATTTGCATATAACCTCGTGAAAGAGCCTTTAGCTCTTATAAGCTTTTTAGTCTCTGTATTCATGCTTATACTTCTAGCAAAGTATACAGGACTCAAAAAGATCAGTAGTAAGGGTTTTGAATTTAATGTCAAACGTCGTGTAGGTGAAGTAACGCCTGGTCATATTCATCAAGGTCATCAAGAGCATCAGGACAATTCTCCTCTTGTGACAATAGAGTATTGCAACAGCAGACAAGCGTTAATAGATGGTAAGATCATTGACATCTATGATGAGTTAGAGAAGCTGGTTTTTTACAGCAATGCGTCTCCTGTGGTAAGATTACAAGCAGGATTGAGGCATATACATAGTAATCGTAATGACCAACATGGGTTTATGAAAAAAGACGTGCAGGAACTAAGTGAGGAGTTTCCTTATGAGTATCATTTAGTGGGTAGACTTCATCCTGAACTGCATATATTTCCTCATATAGAGAATACTATTGAGATTCTTGAAGATGAAGGATAAACGAAGGTGAAGAAGTATGCGCCATACATTATCTTTATTATTGGCTGCTTTATTATTAGTTACGCCGCTATTACCGCTTACCGCACAAGAATCGACCAGCGAGCGGCTGAACGAATTAGCGAACTCGATAGACAATATAGCGAACAGTCTGGAGCAGCACGCAAGCTCCTCGGAGATGTCGGAGACGGACTTACAGAAATACAGGAACGACTTAGCAGTCTCAGTGGTGCTCTTAGAGTCGATGCAACAGACCTTCGATCAATTGCGAATGGAATCAGAACAGCTGCTTGGGAAGTCGAAGAAATGGAAAACATTATCACTGACCTTTGGGATCACCTCAGGGGTTTTATTGATTTCTACTACGACACTCTTGATCAGGAAATAGAGCGTGAACTAGGTATAAAGATACCTAAAGGATATAAGATAGAATGATTAAGTTAATACTTAGGTTGTGGCAATTGCCACAACTTATACTAGGCAAGATAGTGCATCTCTTTATTAAAAAGAGAACTACTTATCTCAAGACTATAGGCAAACTAAGGGTTGATGTATATTTAACAAACTACAACTTCAACATCAGTTTTGGTCCTATTATCTTCCTCAACAAACTCTTTCAGGAAGAGCATGAGTACGGACATAGTATCTGGAGTGCTATAACAGGCCCCATGTACTTACCCGTGCATGGTGTATGCTCGTTTGTAGGCAATATGATATGGAAGCTTACAGGCAGGAAGTATGATTACTACAAGATGCCCTGGGAGTGGCTTGCTGATAAACTTGGTGGAGTGAAGCGTGGGAAACCTGGAGGTGGCGGTGGAGAGCCAAATCCTGTGGAGTAGCCCTTCCAAAGAGCATTTTCAACACATTAGAGAACTTCCCTACAATCATTTAGACTCTGGTTTAGACGTACATATGAGAAAAGAAGGTAAGACTCTTTACTTAGCTTTTCAAGAGTCTAATGGCAGAGGTGATTGGACAGATAACTTCAACTTTACTCCAGAAACTTTCCAGATGTACACGGATGTAAAAGCACACAGAGGACTTGCTGGACAATACTTCAGCATACGTTCGTTTGTAAAGGAACTGCTTTATAGTAGGCAGGTTGATCAGATCTACGTATCTGGTTTCTCTTTAGGAGGTGCTATTACTGTTGCTGCTGTACAGGATATAGGCTACCATATTGATAAGTATAACCTTAAAATAAAGGTATTTGGGATAGCCTACGAACCACCAAGATTCTTTTGTGCTCCAAACAAGATAGTTGCTAAGTCACTTAAAGGAAGGCTACTTAACGTACAGAATCTTCATGACCCTATAGTGCATCTTCCCCTCATATGCACTTTGATTCCTTTCACTATCTCACTAAAGCCTTGGAGAATAAAGATACTGCATCCTAGATGGTGGTTAACTTTCTGGAAACACTATGGTAAGAGAGTGTATATAGGCAAGCTATGGAAGTTTTGGCCCATCCAGCACAGGCCTGACCAAGTAGAAAAGGCACTAGGAGCTTTAGGATGAACCAGGGTATACAAGACACGCTAAATAATCCTGTAATAAGAAATAGTGGGTGTTATTTTCTGTGTTTATTAAGGTGGGCTGAACTTGAAAGCAATCGAGAGTTTAATGAAGCTAATATCAACTGGATTTTTAACCAATGTCGAAAAGACGGTGCTATCAATAGCGAGTGCTTAGTATTAGTACCACATGCAATACTTAACACAGCTCTTCAAGAGGATAAGTACAGTAGCATCCAATGGCCCTTTCCTACAGTAGTTGCTGAAGATACCAGGGCTATTGAGTTTCTACGTAAACCAAACTACACTCATTTTAGGTTACGTGACGGAAACGTCACTTGGGACCCGCTTAACCCTGAACGACTTTCTGCAGCTAGTTATAATGTAGAATCGTATAGGATAATTGTTTAATCAAGATACTCGTCGTTGCTTTCCTTATTTATACTTTGACATCTAATAATCTCATTACGATCTAACTCTAGTTCAAACGAAACTGATTCCCAAAACGTCTGCCAGGTTCCTAATTCTGGTATCTCAGGATTATACCAAGTCCAATCGACAGGACATCCATCTAAGTACCAACGCCTAAGTACGGCTTGGGCTAGTCTTATGATGTCCTGTCGACCAGTATTAAAATCCATCCAGTATCACATTTTCAGGAACCTGTTCCACGTGTCCACAAGAGGGACAAACAACTGTACCCCCAGGGCACGTACGGACCTCAAACTGAACACCACACTTCTCACACCCCCAAGATATCTCTGCACTATTGCTCTGACATGCATCGTCGGGGAGCACCAGGCGAGCACCCGTGCTAATAAGCGAATGCTCTTTGGTATTAAACACTACCCCATTGTCGCAAAGAACCATATACTCATGCATATATCCTTGAGCTGTTCTAATTAGTCCCTGGTGATGAAAGGTTCCTATCAAAACGTAACCTCTTTCTTCCCGTGATCCATATAACGTTTGTTAGCATCCTCTTTCAACTGCTTATCCAAATCATCGTCAAAGCCTAGGCTACTTTGTCCAGTACCACCATTCTGTCCTTTACTACCACCTAATAACGACAATTGGCTTACCTTAAGTTTCCAGTCATAACGCATCTTGCCGTCCTGACCTGTCCAGTTATTAGACTCCAGTTCACCTGTTATACCTACAAGCTGCCCTTTGTTAAGATACTGCAGTAATGAGTCAGCTCGTTTGTCCCCAAGTAACATACACTTAAAGTAGTTTACTTTAGCGTAATCACCGAATCCCGTATTGTTTGCAATATCGAATTCTAGGAACGCTGAGCCTGAGCCTGGGAACGTCTTGCGCAATGCGTCTTTGGTCAATCGGCCTGTAATAGTAAGACTGTTTATGTCTGACATTAGTTATCTCCTATAAGTTTTAAACGAGTCCAAGGAATTGATTCTAGCACTTGAATCCCTGGACTGTCTTTTGCATAGTATTCTGCTGGATCCCACTCATCTTTATTAAGTATTATTTCAAATACAGGTGTATTTTTTCCATAATATGCTTTTAAAGACTCTGCAGTTTCTCCTGGAGTTAACCACGTCAACCAGCTACCTGCCTTCAAACCTTCTTTTTCTATCGACGGCAGATACTCTTCGTGAGAGGCATGGTAGAATACTTCTGGTAATTTTCGTTTTGGCATACTCACCCTCCGAATATCCTGTAGTTATCCGTAGGTTCATAACTATCTCCCTCTATGACTTTTAACTTTTTAATGAGTACGTGCACGAAGGGAATACAGATCAGTTGGTAAACTACCTTTACAAGTAATCCAGCTGAAAAGATAATACCTAGCAGTGGTAGTATCGGAATAACTCCTAGGAATGCAACTAAAAAGAATATAGCACTGTCTAAGAGACTTGAAATTAAACTCGTGGCTGCACTTCTTAATGGGAAACCTTTATCTCCATGTTTTCTTTTCATTTTATCAAAGATCACGTTACTAAGCCAATCTCCGATAAACACAGCAGTCATTGAAGCTAATACAATTCGCCAAGTATTCCCTAACACAAGTTGAAATGCTTCTTGATTCTGAAACCATGGTGCAGGCGGTATTTTTATAGCGGCTGTAAAGATAACCACCATAAAAAGATTGATTAATATTGCGTACATTTTTAAAGTTCTGGATACTTTATAACCATATAACTCTGACGTGATATCTGATATCACGTAGAATAACGGTTGAAGTATAGCACTGGCTGCGAACACTAACCCGAAAAGTACAAACTGTTTTTGCACTATAATGTTAGACAACATTAGTGTCGTTGTGAATAATATGCCTAACCAAAGACATATTGCCGAATACCTTTTTGACTCTTTCATAACCACTCCTGTAATTGATCTATATTTGAGCGTATCATCGCCCATTGATCTGCATGAGGTTGGGGTAAACTAAAGAATTGAGTACTGGATGAGATCTTACCTCTATCCCCAAAGTCAAATGGTAACTCCTTTAGTTGATACCCATAATTAATAGGTATAGCACTATCTATATATTGTATGCATGGATACTGTCGTGCAAAATATCCTTCTACAGGATTTGATAATCCGAGTAAATGCACATTCTTACGACAATTCTCGAATATGTGATATTCGTCAAACGCCAAATATTCTGTACGACATGGTGGAACAAGTTTATTAACTCCTAACCAATTAACTTCTGATAATGACTGTAATGCAGCGAAACTTGCAAGAAAATCATGAGGTGTCTCTCCTTGAGGCACTCCCATTATGTCCACACCAATTTGCTCTAATAAGTAATGATATTTAGTTATAAACTCAACTGTTTTTCTCAAAGTTTCTTTTCGATTCCTAAACGTATCAGGTGCTATTACTACTGTAGGAATTAACTCAGCAGCAATATCGTATAACTCTTGTGAACTAATTTGAGCACCTTCTGCTTCTCCGTTATCTAACACCATATAGTCCCATCTACTTCGTTGGTCTAAATAGTACTTTCGATACGTTGCATTATCTCGATATAATTGAGCTAATACCATTACTTGCTGAAACTCATCGCAGTAATCTAACATAGATACTGGCACTATAGGGCAAAACTTTATCATATAATCTCCTTTTCAAACTGACTAATGGTTAAAGCACTTTTCTTTGCTTCCCACCAATTATGACCTAATCCTGCACCTACTCGAATGGGTACTTTTAATTGAGCACAATTCTCCATGCAGTATTGTAACTCTTTACATGCTTCTACACCTTCTTTCGTCTTAGGTGCACTAAAGATTACTTCATCATGTACAGGTACATGAGGGTGTAGTACATTAAAGACACCTGCATCCCAACTTTTTGCCATTGCCATTTTAATAATATCAGCTGCTCCTCCTTGACACATGTAGGCTACCATTTTATAGTTCTTACCATCAGGGGGTAAGTGATGCCACCTACCGCCAATACTCCGCATTCCTCCGTTTTGCTCGGAGAGTGCTCTTATTGCCATTTGTGTAGGGCGAACAAACGATGCTTTTCTAAAATATTCACCCCAAAAGTGCGTAAGATATTGAGCGGGTGTCATCCCCATACCTGCTGCCTGCTCGACCACTTTAGAGCCAAACGCTTCAATGATACTATTTAGGCCTCTTCCATAAGCAACACCAAAATTGAACGTCTTCACTAATCCTCTCGCATCAGTAAACGTCCATCTTAGCATATCTTGTACAAGTTGATGATAATCGATACCTTTATGCATATTCTCGCGCAGTTGGGTACTACCCGGACCAACTGCATAGTGACCAAATACTACGTACTCTATTTGCTTATAGTCGAAAGAACCTAGATAGCAGTCGTCATCAGGAATAAATAAACTTTTAATCAAGGCCCCGCCTTTGTTCTCATAAGACGTGAAGTTTTCTAAGTTAGGATTTTGGCACGAGTAACGTCCCGTAATAGTGCCGCCATCATCTCTTTGAGTTGGTTTGAGGGTACCGTGTAAGCGTTCTCCTACTCTATTCTTGACAAGGGCTCCTGTAAGATACTTAGTCAACATTGTCTCAATTGAACGTAGCTCTCGTATATAGTCACCTATTTCATGTGTGATACCCTTTAAACTATCTGCACTCATGCTTAATCCAGTTTTAGTACTGGTAAGTTGATCTCCTAGACCTAGTTGTACTAGCACGTCTAAGATACTGCCCGGACCCTTTCTTTTAGTTAAAGAAGTTACACCATATTTAGCCTGGAGCTCCGTAAACTTTTCGTCATATAGTTGTTGTTGCTGTATCGTAGCTTCTTCAAGTTTGGGTACATCCACTCGTAGCCCGTTCTTTTTCATCATTAGTATAATAGGATATTGCTTACACTCGATGTCGTTAATCCCTAATAACGCATGCTTCTCAAGCTTCGGCTGTTGTGCATGAAATAAGTCCCACGTTGCTCGAGCGTCCTGCTGACAGTATCCTTCTATTATATCTAAAGGTATTAAAGGAAGATTGGCTCTTACGTCCCCTGTCCCTCCCATTTGTTTCCAATAAGCCTGTATGTCCCCACTTTTACCAGCTACTCCTTCTCTTAAACAACAGCTGTCTAAATCGTAATGACCTGCATACTCATTAATAAGTCCCTGGCGGGTCATTGTATCTTCCATCTTACCGTTAATAGGAATATTGTAACCATTCTGTATCCAGTTATAGTCATAGATGCCGTTGTGTGCAATTTTAGTTATAGAAGCATCTGCGCAAACTTCTTTTAAATAATCCCAAGAAGGTGTTTCAGGCCTACATGTACGATGTTCCTGTCCATCATAAGTACAGCACATTAGTATATGACCATCCTTACGAATAGAACCATCGCCTAATTCCCCTAGATTGGGATCACACGTTTCAATATCTAGTACAATCTTTCGTTCACTCAAGTAGCAACCCTCCAATCATCGCAATACCCTCCTGGGTCCACAGTACTTTCTCCACTCTCAAGATGAGTGCACATTGCATCATCATAACTATTAAAACTAGAGAAAGCACAATTAGCACAACACTCTTCCGGTAACCTATAGTTTACCTGTTTCTTTGTTGGCTTGTCCATTTAGTTCCTCCCAAATTAAAAATAATGCGTTACACATTAGATGTGCCATATGACTTAACCCCGTTTCAGGATCCTTATCTTCCTTTTTCATATACGCTATAAGATGTCTCATAGCAGCTTGTTCAGCTCTATCCCGCAGATGATCTAACTTTTTCCAATTATCTGGAGCATACTTCTTGGCACCAAACTCTAGTACTTTCACTACTTCCTCTAAAGCTTCCCAAGGCATAAGTTTCCATTGAAGCTTACCTTCATCGAATTTAATCCCTTCAGAACTTGCATCGGGTTTGATCCATTCACTATAAGTAAAAGGGGCCGGTGCTTGCTCAGGATAATGTGGAGGAACAAATCCACCTGTTGTACTCATACTTGTCTCCTTAGATGGGGCGGGAGTTGCTTAAGTCCCGCCCCAGGCCGATTGCTTACTCTTCGACTTCCTCGTTTGTAGTAGGTGCGCTGAGTAATAAAGCTGTGGACGATTCCCTTGCTGGCAATACCGCCTGTGCAAAAAGGTCTCTGTTCACATACTCTCCTTCTATTACATCCGTGAGTGCATAGAAGGGTTTATTCACTGTCTTTGACTGCTTAACACCAGAGACAAGCGTCCATATCTTGGCGAATATAGGTGCTTGCTGTCCATTAGGGAGTCTCATTTGTTTCAGCATTGTATTCCAACGCCTATACACCTTCATACTACCTAATCCTGCAGTGTGCATCAAAAACCCAGCTTCTGGATGATCAGCTAAAACTAAAGCGTAGGCAAAAGTTTCTACGATCTTGTTGCCTGTTTTTGGGTTCTTTTTAACCGGAAACCCACTCTGTCCAATAGGTACCGGTTCTTCAATCACTTCGATCGCATGAGGTTCATACCGTGACACGGTCTTGCCTCCTTGATCTCGTTCATCCCAAACAGTTTTGAAGGCAACGGGAATTACTTTTACCTCAGTACCCAAATCTTGTTGTATACCTGTGTTAAAAAACACGCCAGGCTCAAACTGCCTCGCTACTACAACATCGCTTAAGTCCTGAAGGATAGAGAGGTACGATAAGGATACGGCATTTTGTCCTATACCCTCAGTCCCCTGTCCCGCATACGCATTCAGAAAATCTGCGCCATCTTGTGCCATTTGAGCGGCATCTGCTCCCGGTGTCGTGTTACCTTGTTTCGTTGTTGCCATGATTTTAGTCTCCTTGCAACTTTATTTTACTCTTCACTGGACGTCTCAGTATCAGAGTTATTAGCAGATGACATCTGCTTTTTTTCCTCGTCAGTTAACGGCCTCAATAAGAGTTCTATAGGAACCTCTCTTAAGAAGGCTGCATCTCCTCCTGCAAACAGAACTAATAATCCTCCTGTTGCATCCAATTCCATGTTCTGTATAACCCTACTGCTCGTATGATCATACTTACCACCAAGCTCAAGTTCTGTTACTTCTTTTCTCCAGGGTAGCCACACTCGTGCTTTCAAGATTCTCATAAGGCTCCTCACTTATCCTCTTCAACATATTTTTGTAGTCTCTTAACAAGAGAACTAGTAACAATTCCACTAGCTAATTCTGCTATTTCACTAGGTCTCATATAGACCCAACGTGCTTTAGGTGTCCCTGATAGACGAGCAGTGGGTATATAACATAAGAATAATCCGTTCATAACAGTAGACTGTAACCCCCGTTTAGATATTAGTGTGAACTCCTCTACTTCAAATCCCTTTTTACATATCTCTTCTACATGTTGCATTGCACCTCCCACCATCCTAGGCAGCGTTAGGTGTGATACAGATACTATTGGAAATGCTTGTAACCCGTATATGCACGAATGTCTAGGACTGCGCGAGCACTTTTCGAAGAATCCTTCAGGTGCTCCTTTTACAGGAAATGTAGATGTATGAGTGAATGATCGATTCTCGTACGTAGACCACCATTGTCTAGCCGCCTCTGTATAGGGCCTCAATATATCAATCAAAGCATATTTATACACATCATCATCTCTACTTGAGTCATTATTCATTTTCCGCCTCCATATCTACCTCTATCTCTAGATCTATCGTCTTAATTAAGTTACAAAACTCTCTGGTTTTCCAGTACTCCACTTCATTCTTTTTAATATAGTGAGACAACTGTGAATTAATTTCTACCCATAATTCATCATGAGTATATCCCATTGTACGCAATAATCTATAAGCAGGAAAGAAAGTTTCCTGTCGTAAACCTGCCCATTGTCTGCTAGAAAAGAACTTACCTTCAGCTAAAGCAATAGCTGCACTCTTATATATAGGCTTGGTAGGCTTCATTTTACCCCGTCTCTCGTAGTATGCAGGTTCAGTATCTAACCACATTTCATACATTGGTCGCCAATTTAACCGATAAATATTCGACCAATTTTCTGCTAGAAGACGTTGTGTCCCCTGTATTGGTTGGTCTTTATCATAATTATAATTACCTGATAACCGATCGTACGAAGGTAATCGAGTGATTCGTTCTTTGGTAATGGGAGCTCTTGTGAGTCGAGTTGGATCTTTTGTAGCAGGATCAAACTCTAATTTTATAGATAATGTCGCCTTTAAATAAGCATCTAACCAATGTCGTTGAGCTAAATCGCTAGGCCCATCTTCAACACGTACCAATATGTGCAAAGACTTTGCTCCAGAGTACACTACTCTACACGCCACTCCTGTTTGGAATAAACGCGTAGCTTCAGCATCTTGAATAGCAAGACGTTGTCCGTATAAGTCTTCTGCCTTGCGTGCTCCTTTATACCTACCTTGAGATACTCTTCTTAACTCCCCTGAAGCAATCGCAATTGTTGTTTCATCTGCTTCCAATAAAAATGTATCTAAATACTGAGCATTTTCAGCCTTTCGTTCAATGCATCCAGGTTTTAACTCATTCAAAGTCTCAAACTCTCCCCCCTCATCATAAATAAACTTATCGTTAAATCGCACTCTTTGACCTATTCTAGGTAAGGTTTCTTGTGCATCTAATTCAGTCTGTATTATTTCGTCTAATGTCTCCACCTTCTTTGGAGATTCTTCTATAAGGGATTCTTCTGGAGGAGGTTCTCCATCAACTAATGTAAACCAAGCAGCAGGAGAATAGCGTGGTCGGCCTAAAATATGTCTAAATCCATTATTCGGAGCACTTGTATCACCAAGTAACACCAACCCGTGCTCTTTAAAATAAGGTTTCAAGTCCATTAATGTTCGTTCAACAATAGAGTGTGCATACGGTTTACTTGTAGACCTATCTGAGAATACAACTTGTCTGCATAAAGCAATTCTGGATGGGACTCCTTTAGACGACCTCACAAACAAGAATGCATTATCGTCACCAATCACTTGATCTAAATATAGTTCTTGTTCTTGGCCATCCTCGTCCATTACCTTAATCTTAACTTGAGTAGAGCCAAACTTTAGTGTCTCTAACATAAACGGCACTAACGCTTTAGCAATACCTTCTATCTCTAAAGCCTCATTAGTTCTAGGTATATTAAAACATCTATGATAGGCAGCTGTTTTAGGAAATCTACGATAGTTGACTCTTTCAGGATTTCCTTTATGCTCCCAAAGATCCATTTTAAATTGTTCTTGTAATGGTTTATCTTCAGTAAAAGCTTTACCTACTTTTTCTCCATCTTCAGTAATACCGTAAAGTTTTGTGAACACTTCATCAGCGAGTTTTGAACGATCTCTGGTGAAATCGGGATCTACTTCCATTACCATAAATCTTCTTTGATTCCCCCTATCCTCAAACTTTAATGGCACAAGCTCGTTAGTTGTAAGAACTAAGTCTGTATAACTATCCTGGAATATAGGATCAATACCCTTATTCTCTAACCTTACCTTTCTTGCAGTAGCTCTTGACTTCAAGTTTCCTGCTGTATTCCTCTTGTCCTCTTGAGCTTTCTCCTCTATACATATAATCAACGCATTAGCATTATCTGCATTGAAGCGTGCTGTACTGTCAAACTGGTCTGTAACAAGCACGTTATCCTCTCCAAACAATGCCGTACAAATAGAGTCTCCAAACGTAGTTTTACCTGTACCCTGTGCTCCAACAAAGATTGGTACCACATCTGTTTTACCTGCTGGTACAAGCATTTTCCTTCGTAGCCAAGATAATACGTACGGATAACACTCTCCTGCAATGTGCTTAAGTAATTCATGAATATGCGATGTATCTGCTCCACTATGTCGAGCAAACACTGTAATAGGTCTAGCAACATTAAACGTGCCAGTCTCCTCTTCATAATATCCCGTAGGTAAAAAGTAATTTCTTCTATATAATGGTGGATATTTTCCATCACTTCTTTCTCCATAAACTCTAGGCCTATCTACATCAATATACTTTGACGCAAAAGACCTTTTAACCTTCCTCCCTTTTTCATCTTCCTCCATCCAATATAA
>Ga0123353_10010956_pt1 | contig 12716 bp, 9 predicted proteins | sample TergutLab28metaG_3_FD_92763 | JGI IMG/M metagenome (GOLD analysis project Ga0123353, IMG submission 92763) | Labiotermes labralis P3 segment gut microbial communities from Petit-Saut dam, French Guiana - Lab288 P3 | ecosystem: Host-associated > Arthropoda: Insects > Digestive system > Gut ... | reverse complement strand
TGAAAAGAGAGTAATATGTCACACACTATAACAGAAAAGTACCAATTAAATTTTAACTTATTGTGCACCATGCGCGCGACACAATCTCGAAACTATAGAAGCAATTACGTCTTGATACACCGTACGTGCAAAAACAATGATATGAGTCAGACAATGCCGCTCAACAGAGATATCAGGTTTTATTTTGTTAGTTAAGGTAGTTATGTTACAACACAAAAGAAATATTTTTTACTTGTTGATATTGAAAAGAATATCATGTTTACTTCCTGTAACACTGATGACTGCTCAAAATGATTTCCATCTGTATGTGCGCAAAATTATGCGCGTCTCAATGAGAATTTGTTGCCTTTCCCACATAAGGTCAGAAGACGCCAAGATTCGCTGCACGAGTTTCTGTCCTGCATTCGATTTTTGCCTGTAGACCATCCCCTTTTTATAGGCCTATCGCCAAAGTAGTCAAACAATTTGAGATCCGGTGAACTCGCAGGCCAGTCCTATGGACCAAAACAAACACGAAGTACGAGGATTTATTTTTTTGCCAAAGTTGGATTTCATAAGAACTGATATGAAAGCGATGTGCCAATTTGGCACCACTTATGTGGAACATTCTGTATTTGGCAGTATTGTTCCACAACAGAAACTTAATACATAATTTTACAGTAGAATAACATGTTTCTTGTAGCCTGGAAATCTTCTTATTTATACGTTTTTGCTTCATTTGCGCTCATGTATTTCCTTTATATATCAAATGCCCTATAGTTCGTAAGCAAGGTAAAGGCCAACTATATCCTTCAAATTACACTTCAAGAAATACAGACCGAAATATAAATGTTTATAAATGTTTATTATGTACCAACATTTGCACAAATAAGTAGCGCAAATTTACATTAAATTACTCCGACATGTTTCGGCCTTAATACACCATCTTCAGGAAGTTTACAAGTTGTGTTAGCTGAAGTTATAAATTATTAAAATTATAAAATAAAATATAGTAATGTGTTGTAATGATAAAATCTTGGTAAATGTGGCTGCATGTGTAATCCCTGGTTAGGTGTTTACTCGTATATGGTGCGGAGGAAAGAGGAACCGGACATAAAAGTATAGACCGAATTATTCTTCAGTCTTTGAAACAAAAGACTGTAACATTACACGCCTCTTTTGTTCTCCTCCCCCATAGTGCCATGTTGTGTAAATACATTTAAACATCAAATAAATTGTTTTTTGCGTTAAAAGGTATATATTACTTAGGAACAAAGGGCTCTTTTATCCATTAATCTTTGGGTCTTATATGGCTTTCTCGTAAAGGATGGGAAGGAGAGACGGAAGGTGTTAGGAGAGCCGAAAGTAGCTGTTACATATTACAAATGTTCCTAGGAGAGTTGCATTTACTGAAATGATGTCTGTCTGTGTAGCCTCAGCAATATTATACCTTTTCCAGTTCAGTTCTGTGCCTATTAAATTCAGTACCATACAGGCTGCAAAGTTCTGACCGATCCATGTTTCTGAATGTAAGTAAGAACATTATTCACACATAAAAGTTTAACGGTGATCACTATTTTGTCACAGATTATTCTCTGACTCTATGCCTGTACCAGCTGGAGTTGCCAATAGTACAGACTTAATCGTAAGCGTTTTACTATTGAAAGTTACGGATGCATAGTAAATGTGAAGTAAATTATATGGAAATATTTCTTCTTCGACGTGTTCTGTAATATTTCGGATGGTTGCAACATAATTCCTTGCACAGTATACCGTGTCGATTTTGCACTCACATGTTTAAATGTGGGCAATATAGATTTAAAATATTCCGTATTACAACTTCCGGCAGCTTCTAGTTATTGACAATATATCAAGCATAAAACCTTCTAAATCCGCTGTTACATGTGCCCTACGTAATGCAATGTAATGACTACAAGCTTACATGCCTTTTAATTAAATAGAGAAACTAAATTTTATGTGTGATTTCAGACTTCCGCTGCGAAGCAGATGAAATCTGCGCCCTACTGGGATATTACGTAACTTAAAGCAGTAATTCCTTGCCGATGTTTCTGGACATCTTATCTGTCCACTCTTCATGGGTAAAAAATTCTTGGAATTTAGATGGAACCCATATATTCTCCCGAAACGTCGGTAAGGATATACCACTACACGCTGCATAACATCCCAGAAGGGCGCAGAGCTCATAAACTGTTTTTGTGTAAATGAGAGGAATCCGTTGCAGAAAGGATACCACGTTTCCTGCGTTAAAGAAAATTCATGGTGGCCACAAATTTGAAGATGACCGTGAGGTAGCACGAAGGTTGATAACACAAGATACGATCTGCTATCAAAAGCGAGTAGGAGAGCTCGTCCCACGATAAGACAAATATTTCGACTTTAGTTGGACCAGTGGAAATCTAATGGTGCAGCTGTAAATATATACCTGAAATATAATGGTGGAGCTGTACAAATACACCAGAAATGTAATGGTGCAGCTGTACAAATACACCTGAAATGTAACGGTGCAGCTGTACAAATACACCTGAAATATAATGGCGCACCTGCACAAATTTGCCTGAAACATAATGGTGCAGCTGTACAAACACTTGAAACATAATGGTGCACCTTCACAAATTTGCCTGAAATATAATGGTGCAGCTGTACAAATACACTTGAAATATAATGGTGCACCTGCACAAATTTGCCTGAAATATAATGGTGCAGATGTACAAATACACCTGAAATATAATGGTGCACCTGTACAAATTTGCCTTAAATATAATGGTGCAGCTGTACAAGTACACCTGAAATGTAATGGTGCAGCTGTACAAATATACCTGAGATTGACTTTTCTAGAATTAAATTGTTCTTCTAAATTAAGCAACCAAAAGCGTTGTTTTGACTACATTTTCTGACTGAGTGTCTAACAAGTGTAGGCTATCAAAGTGCTTTCAGAGAGAACTGTACCTCAGATTGATCTTCACGGTTCTTAGATAAATGGGACTGCTTTGACTTGGAATTCGTACTGCACTGTAACTATTGGAGAGACTTTGTGTTTCGTCGTACGTGAAAATGTACAAGCCGTTCATGTTGCAATTAGAGTGAATGATGAATATTACTTTCTTGTTGGATGTGACACGATACCTTCTGTCAGGTAGTTTCAGAAGTTCCGGAGAAAATTGCTGCTTCCTTCTTGCCGGTAGAAATAGTACTATCCTGCCGTGAAGAGAGTGGTGATCTCCATAGTCACCACATTCACAGCGTCATATCCCTTGGCGTAGACAGTCGTTATTTACGCAGACTATTTTTAGACTATTTACGACTATGTATCAACAGCTGCGTATAACATCAATAGGAGTATGTCAGTGTAAATGTAAATGAATTACTTGGGATTATTATAAGGATTAAGTTACGACTTATGTAAACTATTATCAAAACTTCACTTGCAGGGACTGAATATAAGTATGTAAATCGAAAATACCTTCCTATTTATTGATTTAGCTCCAAAATATGTCAGAGGTGTTACAAGTGTCCTCACGGACACACCGAAAATTGTCATGTCTTTTAAATTTTATTCATACCTGCCTATCTTCTAACATGAAAGTCTGAGTGAAAGTTTGTGGTCTTTTGTGACATTAACTGATATTGAACAGGCTGGGACGAACAAACGACTCATACAGATATATCATTACCAGGTTAAATTATGCATCTCTTTACCACGTATGCGCTTCTTGCAGTCAGAAGCAGAGAGACAACGGGTCTGCTTGACATTATGCTTGCATCCGACGGGAATAACACAGAATTAATTCATGAGAATTCCATACGTGACTTCCTAATATATAATGGAAGACAAAAATGGAGCATATCTCTAAAAGCAAAGAAATATTGAACATCATTTATTCTTCTCATAATATTTGAAATTGTTAAGTATTTATATGTGTAATGTGTAGCGGAAATGACGATTATTGTTAAGAACCTTGACTCAGTTATATTCCTTAATGTAGCGCCTATTTGTACTCATAGTGGTTCAGAAAAATTCCGAAAATTCGTAGTGTGATAGCTTCTCTTGGGGTATCTGCATTGCTATACTTCGTGTCAAAATTTGTTCATGTTTCAGAATAAGAAGTACGTAACATCAAATCCTATATGTAAGGCCTAAAAATTATACCAGTTCATATAATTTAATGTTGCCTTATGTTTGCCTTGAAACTGTACTTTTTACCGATAACGTAACGTCCTTACAATAAACATTACTCAAATGTTCGAAATTTACCGTCAGACGAAATCTGATGGACAGATCCAAAAACAAAAAAGCCTTTTAATGTGGAGTTTTTTATCCTAAGCTTTTAAATTTTCTGATTGCCTTGAAAGACGCGACTTCAGGACACTGAAAATTATTTTGTACCTAATGTTTGTTTCTTCCTTGAGCGCTTTTATCCATTCTGAAATTTTGTTGTTTAGGCCGTGCCATGCGTGTACCAGGAATTTAGTCGCCGGCTCCCCACCGCAGAGTACCAGGTTTTGTTTTTGTACCATTTCACGCAGAGTTTATGACGCACAACCTGTCAGTCGGAAAGGATCTTTCTTCGAGCACTTCGATTTTCTCCTCTAAAAACATAACATTTGCAATTAACAGCTTCGTTAAATAACATTTTTAAAGAGAGTGTCTTCACACGTGGCTGACCGTCTAAGTTTGTTGGTAATTCGTTTCAGTCTAATTTGTTATAATATTTACAGGACTAAGTCTGATTGTATGTCAATCCTGGGCGACCATTCTTAGTTTATTTTAATAGAGAAAATTGCCATAAAAAGCACATATTTAATCTAGAATATTAATGTTTCTCTCAATACACCACTTGTTTTTGCTTATTTTTAAGTCATTCTCAAGGAAATAAAATTCAAACTTTTCTAATATTTTGTGTTTTATTGACACTAGTAACACACTAGTGTACGCTTTATATAAAAATTGATCACATAATAAGACCTATTAATGAGGAATGACTTTTCTTTATAATTGGGATATTCTTAAAAAGTTTTTAAATTTGGGTTTTAACACAAAAAATATCATTACAGAATAATTATTGAATCTTGGTTGAAACAGTAGGTCTGCCTTTTAATTGACATAAAACACTCGACGACATGAACAACTAACAACTGTTATTTATGTTCGTTTGTTTTACCTCGCTTCCTCGTGGAGATAGGCTACATGTGCTTGATCGAGGTGACATACAACAATGATGACGACGATGATGAATATAATAATAAAAATGACACGTATTTTATTTTTAATTTGAATGTGCTTCATGGTTCAAGAACATGTACATGCAACAATAGGTAGATTGCAGCAACCGTTTACTAACCTTTGTGTTTGACAAAGGCGCTCTTTCAACAGCAGAGATTTGTACAGTACAATGTGGAGGCAAAAATGAATATATGTCAAATATCGGTTTGTTTGAAGGAACGTAATGAATCTTTAATCGTAAATACAGCTTATAATGGCAAGACAAGAAGAGCACGTCGAGGATTAGAAAGTAAGACTTCTTCAGTAGAAAGCTACCTCAGCAAAAATCGAAGTAAAGAATTGCTGGATAAAAATAAAAAGGAAAGAAATATTATTGGTCTAAGTTCTCGCATCCGTGAAGCTGAGTTTCCGTTCTGGTACGATGTGATGCCCAGTCACTGGATTATACGTTCCTGACATTTAGAGACAAGGCAATAGTCTCATATTCAAGGTTATAATTGTCTTGTCCCGTGAAATGACACCATTCAGTTATCTAAAGAAGTCTAATTGTCTGAACCTTTGAAGATGAGAACAGTACTTTGTTTCGAAAAGTCTGGAAATGATTACCCATTAATGTACCATACGTATTGCTTCAATTTCTCCTTATTTGAGGTTTTATTTGGTGAAATTCTAATTATGACTCAACTTGATTAAGATTGTATAAATATTGTTTCATGGAACACAAATAAGTCAGTATGTCAGTATATTGTGAGAAAACAAAAGCAGGTTCCTAGACATTTATAGTTACAAAGGTCGATTATTTAGCTGGCTGAGACATAAACCGTGTTTTCCTATATTCGTTTCCAACCTTGAACTTATTCAATCTGGCAATTACTTACTTTTCACCTACTTTCGTTCATTGTTCCTTTTTTCCTTCTTCAGAAATATCACATTCCCAACCTGAAATTCTGTTCTATCCGTACAATTTCCTTCATATTTCTCGCACATTTCATTTCCTCTGCCATCAAATTGCCACCCCACCTAGCATATTTCAGCAGTATTGCGTATTATTCCCTCACCATCCATCTCAAATCTTTCCTTTTTAATCCCAATCCTGTCAGTAGTGCAGAATTCCTTGATAATATGGAACAGGTTTTTTTTTCTTTCAGAGAAATTAACTATTATCCTGCTAACGTGGAGAATATGGTGAGCTCCTAATAATGCCATCAAATGGCAGCTGGGACTTAACTCGGCGTGTGAAGCTTTAATATGATGAAAATACATTTGTGTCTCTCCTTCTGGTTTTTATTTCGAAAATTATTGACCACATGATATTTACATTTTGTATTAGTGGTCTACGCGAAATATTCTACAAATTTTTTACCGGAACCCACTTTAGACTTTCGTTGGCTTCATATGAAAGCACATCATAGGATTTCCGAAAACATTCCGTTATCAAATAAGTAGGTATATTATATGGCACTTACCTTCTACCCCCAGCGTTATTACGGTGGTAAATCAAGGACAATGAAGCAGAGAGAGCATGTATTACGAATTGGAAGGTGAGAAGTAAGATAGGTACACGTAGTTTACTCCAGTAACTTGAACCAAAACGACCCTTTAGAGATTAGGTTAAATGATGAAATGGTTCGTGAGAATATGTAGTATGTGGTTATGGACTTAATCCGTGCGGTTCAGGACAGTAATCAGTGGCGGAATATTGTGAACATGGTAATAAACCTTTTTTGCAAGTAACGTCCCTGGCCAACAGTTTCTTAAGATATAGACGTATTCCGCATCATTTAATTACATGATTTAAGAAAGAATGAAATTGAATTTTGAAATGTTGTTAAAGTTTTCCATGTGTTAGGTACATAGGGAAATGCAACATAAAAGCTGCTGGCTGCGTGTAGTGAGACCAGCTTTGCGTAACTTTGTTCGCATGACTGTAAAATGCTTCGTGACGGGTGCATGACTGAGAACTTCCCACACAATAATACAATGAGAGAGAAAATTCATAATCAAATTCAGTGAAGAAGGAAAGACGTCTTTGTACTTTAGTGTACTTATGACAAATTGTTACAATATTAATAGTTCATAATAATAATTCATCTGTAATAATATACTTACTTATAATATTTCGTCATAAAAAATGGCATTTGGCACGGAAAAAGTAAAGCCGAGGCTCAGACCACGTGTGTTTACGCCTCCAATCCTACATACGTCGTTAGGAGATAGTAATGAAATTGAAAAACATAATTAAGTTTTTCCTTTGAAACTTTAAGTATGTTAATGAGTCAGTATCAAATTACTTAATGTACAATCAAATTACCTACAGTGTTTCAGAGTTTATAGCCGTAAAAGAGAAACGTGAACACAGATTCGTCAAGGCCACCATGTATTTCTTCTGCACTGTCTATCAATATTGTCTTAAGGCGATTTGCATATTTAAAAAATTTGTTTTATCACACATAATTTGTATTACGTCAGCATGGACGAAAACCCTCTGGGCTGAGGTTCAAGAATTTTTTGTGTTAATCTTGCTTATGGTAAGGAATGTATTTTGTGTAAAGTTTATTGTGTTAATCCTACTTTTGGTACGAAATATAAGGTGTGTAAAGCTTATTGTGTTAGTCCTGCTTATGGTAGGAATTGTACAGTGTGTACAATTGATGGTGTTAGTCCTGCTTATGGTAAGAAATGTAGAGTGCGTTAAGTTTATTGTGTTAGCCCATACTTATGGCACGAAATGTACAGTTAATGATGATAGTCTTGCTTATGGTGCGAAACGTAAAGTTTACAAAAGTTAATTTTGTTAGTCTTGCTTATGGTACGAAATGTACAGTGTGTACAGTTTATAATAATTTTATGAAAATTTATTAGCAGATTAAACTCTTATTAGGTGGACGGAAAATTGTGGAGACGTGATGATACTATAGGCCTTCATTTAAGAATTTAAAACTTGTGGTAAATAAGAAACTTAAAATTAAGAATAACCTGTAATTAACGTGGAACATTTTTGGTAATAAGAAGGAAGAGGTGCTGAAAATTATACGTAAGGTTTCTTCCGATCCTTATTCGATTACATTGCAATATTTCTGCATTAAGCTATTCTGCAGTTACTACGTAACCACTAGTAATTCTGGACTTGTATGTGCACCCATCCCAATTCGGAGGGCCTGTGGGCCCAGGCGTCACGTTTATCGGCGGCACCTGCTGCAGCATCCCCCAACCCATCCAGCTGTCCACCAATGCAGCCCCACAATGGACGGCAGTCACACTCTCCCCGCCCTGAGCCTGATAGTGACGGCTGCCCCATGTGTTAGTAGAGATTCCCCCGGGAGAAACAGGGACCCATCCCCTTCATTTCCCTCTACCCAGCAACCGCATCCTGCGGTACGATACATTCCTCTGTCCCATCCTCCTTACAACTGCCACCCAATTCGCTTAATCCTGACGAGGACGAAGGGCGACCAAGCATGGACATGTGGACTGGTGGACAAGCGGCAGTAGGCTGACTATACAATGAGGCTAGCGACTTCGTCCCCTACCTTCTATGCAATAGTCGTCGTATCGTTACTTGCGTGTATAAGAGAGGCATAATTCGTTCCTGATGTTTCCAGAGTTGGATGTTTTACCGAACTCTTGAATATTAACCATCGTCTAGTGTTCAAAAAATTGAAAATTACAAATAATAAATACAAAATATTTCCCCGAGCCCTAAGAATGTAATAGCTAACGAGCTCAACTAATTAGATACATCAATATATATTTTCTTAAGATAAACGCACATCCGTTTCCCGAAACCTGGTGCGTTACTTTTGCATTCTGGAACAGTGGACGCAGAATAAAGTTGATGCATTAGACAATACTCATATACACGTATGGAATTCGACATGATGTTAAAGTTTTAGATTGGAAACTCATATCTTGTTAATGTTGATGGTGACTATTATAATTCTTACAAAGTCTGTGTATCGTTTTGCCATAGTGAAGACGTGTACATATTCCTAATTCCATGCCCAAAATGGAATATAGACGTGAAGCCTGCAACCCAGACACTACTCAAACCCAACTGCACCAAATCTCCAACACACAGCGAACCAAAAAAAAAACGACCAATGTGGTAATTCAACAGCATACTCGCAAGCTCCTGATGATGGATATATTAATGCCCGAAACATGTTGAGTACATAAGAAGAGAAATAAAATAGCAAGTGACATCAAGTTGGTCTATTTTTTTTTTCAGCTCTCACAATGATGCACGGTCCAATAAATGTAAGATCCATCGTAAATATTGAAACGCATTTTGTTGGATATTTATATATTTTTGGGTCTGATTACGAGTAATACATGGAATATAGAACATATTAAAAAAGGTAAGCGTGTATATGAATCTAGCAGATATATATTTTAATTATAAAATTAGAAATTGCGTGATGATGAGAGTTAAAAACAATATTACTGGCTTGTTGAAGTTCAGGATATTAATAATATTTTAAAACTTGTTTCACTAAAGTAAAAAGAAATTTAACAGTTTTGAGATACTATTTCAATCTGTTTTACAGTATTTATTCCAACAATGAATAATCTAAACCAACAATAATTTGTCAATTTATGATATATCTCCTCCTCTGCGCGGATGTCCTCAAGGATGTGTGTGTAACAAAGAAATAAACGAATGGAAAATCCCCTTGGAGATATGAATATGTGTATTTAAATATAGAATGCCTTCATATTAACATTGTTACGATTATTTAAATATTTAAAATATATACTAAGAACAAATTTCATTCTTCTTCTACATGGGGATAGTTTTGTCACAATTTCGAAAATATTATTAAAATTCTCTTCTATACATTAGTGACAAGATACGGACACTGACCATATAAGTTGTGATCTTTAATTTATCTATCATTGCTCGAAGGAATTACTTTTGCACCGAAATAAGTGTGAAGTACTTGCCTCAAATTTCGTACTTACATACAAGATAATATATATTATTCTATCAAGTCATCCTGTCCAGAAAATGAACAAATTTGAAACTTTGAGTTCTATAAGGAATCTACGTTTATGTCAAGATTAAGTTCGTACCTCGCAAACAAAACCAAATGCTTTCATCGAAAGACCACTCAGTGCATTTATTGAGGAAAAAGTGACATATTGCAAGAATGGCACAGAACACATAAATAAAATTTAAGAACAAAATATATATTTCTAATCATAACCTTGGTTGTATATGCACTAACCACTAAGGTTTCAAGTGAAACCATTTAAATGATTGGCTTGAAACATGGTACAGAGAACTGGGCCACCTGAAACTTCCCGCTGTAAGTGAAATCAACATTCCTACATTGCGAGCTTCTGTCGTGGATATGCCACTGTCGTCACTAGTGAGAAGTCGATAATTCTTACGTTAAAAGAGATTTTCCAAATACAAATTCTGATATAGCGCCACTGTTTGTCAAAAGCACTATGTGACGGTATATAGAAATACTGTATAACAGGAAGTCTATGTCTACAGTCATATATGGTCTCTAATGGACGGTGGTGCTATATCGGGGACTGATTGTATATGAAGATTTTAAATAGTCTTAAATTCTTTAAGATGCATACAAGTAACCTGACCACCTGAAATCTGTACCATAATTACTTGTTTAATCGCCGTTGCTAAAGAACCGTTCAAGATCAACGAGAGACATTTTATGTCGTGATAAGTAATCAACACGTAATTTTTGCGAATGGTTCTTTTACGTTAACAAATAAATAAGTGGTGATTCTGTCAACATTGAAAGTTACGACAAACAAATTTGTTGCTCATGTGACCGTGCATCCTAAATATGGAATTATTTGTTAGACCAACTTGATGCAAAATTATGGTTTATTGATAAACCAATAACTGAAAATATGTCGGGCACCATTGGGCCCATCTGCAGGAGTGCAAGGCTGTACACTACTGCATATGGTTTTCAGCACTTAAAGTGCTGGCAGGAGTCTTGGGACGCCTGGAGGCAGGTCGTGTGCACTGTGTAGAGGCTGTTTATCGAGTCGAAAAACAACCTCTACGCCATATGCAGTAGTGTACAAAATTTCACTCCTGAAGATGGGCACAATGGTGCCCGAAATATGTTGAGTTATTGGTTTATCAATAAATACTAATTGTTGCATCAAGTTGGTCTAACAAATCAATTAAACAAATTTGTGTTTGAAGGTACGAAAGCAAGTAATAAGTACTCAAAAGTAATTGTTGATTTAAATAATTTTTGAAGTGACTAGTCTAAGATTTTAACGACCACAGACTCATGGTTAGGTTCCCGGCTGGTGCAGAATGGTTTTCCTTCTTCAAAACGTCCTATTCGGTAGTATGGTCGCTCTTTCCCTGGGCTTGAAACTGGCAACTCGTTTCATAATAGTGCCGACAGTGAGAATCAGTGGAGCTAGAACATCATTCCCTCAAACACCTGTGTGGCCCGCAAAAGGAAAACTTTACCTTTTACCTAGTTGCTGTTTTTGTAGTCGCTGCAGTTTCCACAACTACTGAAACATCTTAAGTTACTTGCGATTCCGCAAGGTAAGTACAAGCAGTGTACAGATCGAAATAAGCTTCCTCTTTAAACGGGCGCAGTTGATGTTAATGGCAATGGAAAATACATTTACTCATCACCAATCAGTGCTGTGCGTTTATTGTATTCTGCCACAGGCTCGAGCAACTAATGTTTCCAAACAGTATATCACACCATGGCAGCTGAGAGATAATCGTTCGGCGAATCTTCCCACACCTTTCCCTTGCTGTACCTCCACATTTACGGCAGCAAAGCCGTGTACAAAATGAAAGAATTAACACGTGTTTTTCAGAAGTTTTCTCCTACTTTTTACGCAAGTAAATTAACCCCTGTCTTACGTATGTAATTATAGACATTTCACTTAAAATGCAGGCAGATGTCGATGGTAGTTATTCGGTATATTACAGTAAAGGCAAATGTCTGCAGCACTTTTTATTTGACGTGATATTTACACTCTTTTCATTAAATTAGGCTCATACAGCTTTGAGTTACAAACGTAACATGTGTATCAGAGTATAAACATGTGTTACACATGTAAGCTATAATTAATTTATGCGTTGTAGTCAAAGGAATTTTAATTTAATGAAAGTGTTTTTTTAATTAAAGCAATTTCATTAATTTCAAACCGACCAAGACAGGGGAGGATAAGTGCTTTGAACTTTGTTAATTAGTGGTTTACATGTTGTATACCATAATTGACACTTAATATGTTTGCGTGTTGAGTCAGTGGAGATTTCACCTGTGTTCATTAGTACACATACAGTGTAGTATTGGTTAATTTTTTGTTTGATTAATAAACCTCAGATAGAAGTAATATTGCACAATGCGAAGGTAAAGTTAAAACAGTCCTATTACAGGCCTGGAGTGGCCCAGAGTGTTCCAGGACGTTAAGGTTCCCAGATTTCATGACAACGGCACAGGATGGTGGTAAGGTTGTCAGCCTAAAGCACCGA